>OGEM01000504.1_pt1 | contig 26214 bp, 23 predicted proteins | sample 1570741 | NCBI WGS metagenome assembly OGEM01 (sample SAMEA2582141, study PRJEB24529) | metagenome | biome: Human gut stool | place: China | collected 2011
GCTCGACAATCCAAAAACAATTGAGAGGCTAGGACTTTTGTCCCAGCCTCTTTTTTTAGCTCAAAGTGGCTATTTTCAACCCTATCGCTGAATCGTATGAATATTACTTTTTGGGGGATTTGGGTGTATCATCTGTCATTTTTCTTGTAAATCCGTCTATAATTTGCTATAATTGTGACTAATCGAATCAATCCTTTAATACTGTCCAGAGAGGCAGGCAAGGAGCTATGGAAATGAAAGGCCTGGGAAGACCAGCCTATATTTTGTGTATCTCCTTGTTGTGGGGGATTTTTTTGTATATTGAAAAGTGGTTTGATAAAAAAGAAATCGCCGATGATGGAGCATGAAGCGCTCGCTTACAATTTGCTCATCGAAGGTAGACGTTTTTGTTCAGCCATAGCTTGTCGCATCTTAATTTTAGGAGGTTTTTACGATCGTGAATGACGTTAAATATGATGTGAATGATATGCCAAAACCTGGTTTATTGGTTGGTTTATCTTTCCAGCATTTGTTTGCCATGTTTGGGGCGACAGTGCTGGTGCCGATTTTGGTTGGGATTGATCCTGCCATTGCTTTGTTCTCATCTGGTTTGGGGACCTTGGCTCACTTGACAGTGACCAAGTATAAGATTCCTGCCTATATGGGGTCTAGTTTTGCTTATATTGCTGCTATGCAGATGTTGATGAAGACAGATGGAATCGCAGCAGTTGCCCAAGGTGCCATGGCAGGTGGTTTGGTCTACTTGTTTGTAGCTCTGATTGTTAAGTATGCGGGGAAAGACTGGATTAATAAGGTCCTTCCACCAATCGTGGTTGGTCCTATTATCATGGTAATTGGTTTGAATCTTGCGGCGAATGCAGTCACTGATGCGACAACCTTAAATAAAAGCTATAGTGGTTATGCTCTATTGATTTCGATGGTGACCCTCTTTGCGGTTATCTTATTTAACATGTATGGCAAGAAGATTGTCGGTGTCGTCCCAATTTTACTTGGATTAATTGTGGGCTATATTTTCTCAGTGGCTCTTGGTTTGCTGACAGGACATAGTTTTGTCAATTTCTCAGAGGTAAGTGCGGCGCATTGGCTTCAAGTTCCAAACTTTGACATTCCATTTGTGGATTATAGCTTTAAACTCTATCCAAGTGCGATTTTGACCATGGCTCCGATTGCCTTTGTGACCATGACGGAACATTTTGGTCACCTCATGGTTTTAAATAGTTTGACTGAGCGTGATTACTTCAAGGATCCAGGGCTTGACCATACGCTTACTGGTGATGGTTTGGCACAGATTATTGCTGGATTCTTTGGAGCTCCTCCGGTAACTTCTTATGGTGAAAACATTGGGGTTATGGCCCTTAGTAAGGTCTACTCAGTTTACGTTATTTCAGGCGCAGCAGTGATTGCGGTTGTCATGAGCTTTATTGGGAAGCTATCAGCACTCTTGCACTCTATTCCAACTCCTGTATTGGGAGGTTTGTCTATTGCCCTCTTTGGGGTTATCGCTGCTAGCGGTTTGAAAATTTTAGTTGAACATAAGATTGATTTTGATAATAAAAAGAATCTCTTGATTGCAAGTGTTATCTTGGTATCAGGGATCGGTGGTTTGATGATTGACCTCGGTGGTCTTCAAATCACGGGTGTGGCAACGTCAACCATTCTTGGGATCGTGTTGTATCAAATCCTTCCAGAACCAAAAGCTGATGAGGCTTAGTCCATTCTGGTAGTGAAAAAGTTTTAATGGATTCAATCATCATAAAAAAACGAGGAACAGACTCTGATGGTAGAGCTGGTGTTCCTCGTTTTTTTTATTGTGGATTGGATTTCCAAAGAGGCATTCCTTCATTAGTTGAATACATTTTTCACAAGGTAATGATTGTTATCGTGGTGGAAGGCCAAGGGCGATGCGCCCGTATCGGCTGATTCGTGTAATTTTCCAAGCGGGTGACCAGGTCACTTCGACCTTGACATCTTCGATCCCCTCAATTTCTTTTAGGCGAGCGACGATTTCGATTGGAAGGCTCTCAGCACAGCTACAAGCCGTATCGGTAAAGGTCATAACCACCTTGCAAGTACCGGCTTCATCTAGATGGATCTCGTAGATCAGTCCTAGGTTATAGACATCTAACTCAACATCGGTATCAAATACAAGCTCCAATTTTTCGATTAACGACTTCTCTAGTGCGAGGGCGCGGTCATTGATTTTGATATCCTCTCTCATCGCAAGATCCTTTCAGTGTAGTATGGCTTCCATTTTCTCATAATTCGGCCGATAAGGCAAGAAGAGAAAGATGTTTTGAACGTGTGGGACAAAGGAAATGCGGTCCAGCCTCCATTTCTCTTCGAATTTGTGGTAAAATAGAGGCAAAAGTAAGACAAAGGATGAAGGCTATGAAATTACAAAAACCAAAAGGGACCCAGGATATCCTTCCTGGCGATTCAGCGAAATGGCAATATGTAGAAGGCTTTGCACGCAAGGTCTTTGCGCGATACAATTATGATGAAATCCGCACACCGATCTTCGAACATTATGAAGTCATCAGCCGTTCAGTAGGGGATACGACGGATATCGTTACCAAAGAAATGTATGACTTCTATGACAAGGGAGACCGTCATATCACGCTTCGTCCAGAAGGGACAGCTCCTGTTGTCCGCTCCTATGTAGAAAATAAACTCTTTGCGCCTGAGGTACAAAAACCAAGTAAGTTCTATTACATAGGCCCAATGTTCCGCTACGAACGTCCTCAAGCAGGTCGTTTGCGTCAATTCCACCAAATTGGGGTAGAATGCTTTGGATCGAGCAATCCTGCAACGGATGTCGAAACCATTGCCATGGCAGCGCAATTCCTGAAAGAACTAGGAATTGACAATGTGACCTTGCACTTGAACACCTTGGGAAGCTCTGCTAGTCGTCAGGCTTATCGCCAAGCCTTGATTGATTACCTCTTGCCAATGAAGGATCAATTGTCTAAGGACAGCCAACGTCGCTTAGAAGAAAATCCGCTTCGTGTCTTGGATTCAAAAGAAAAAGAAGACAAGGCGGCGGTTGAACAGGCTCCTTCCATCCTAGACTATCTAGATGAAGAAAGCCAAGCGCATTTTGATGCGGTTCGTCGGATGTTGGAAGACTTGGGAGTATCCTATGTCATTGATACCAACATGGTGCGTGGCTTGGATTACTACAACCACACGATTTTTGAGTTCATTACAGAAATTGAAGGCAATGAATTGACAGTCTGTGCGGGTGGTCGCTATGATGGTTTGGTTGAATACTTCGGTGGCCCTGCGACAGCTGGTTTTGGATTTGGGATCGGTGTGGAACGGATCCTTCTCGTTCTTGAAAAGAAAGGCATTGAATTACCAATCGAAACAGGCCTAGATGCCTACATCGCCGTCCTAGGAGATGAGGTCAATGAAGCAGCGCTTAGCTTGGTTCAAGCCCTTCGAATCCAAGGCTTCAAGGCAGAACGTGATTACCTTGGACGCAAGCTCAAGGCACAATTTAAGTCAGCAGATGTCTTTGCGGCCAAAGCCTTAATTACCTTAGGAAGTAGTGAAGTTGAGAGCGGTCAAGTTACTGTGAAAAATAACCAAACTCGTCAAGAAGTAACGGTAGCTCTTGAAATCTTGAAGAAAGACTTCCCATCTGTTTTAGCAGAGTTGGAATTGGCTTGATCAAGTCTTTCAGACACCTGAAAAACAGATTCGCATGGGAGTAGGAGCAAAGTCGTTGCGCCTGCTCTCTTTTATCTAGCTTCTGTTTGCCGACCTTTGCCAAGATTTGGCGAAAAGCCGTTAAATTTTCTGACATTTATGATATAATGAGAAGACTACTAGTAAAGGAATAAATCAGTCATGACATTAGTTTATCAATCAACACGAGATGAAAAAAATACTGTAACAGCTAGTCAAGCCATCCTTCAAGGATTGGCGACAGATGGCGGTTTGTTTACTCCAGTCTCTTATCCTCAAGTAGAGCTGGATTTTGATACCCTCAAAGACGCTTCTTACCAAGAAGTGGCTAAGCTGGTCTTGTCAGCCTTTTTGGACGACTTTACAGCAGAGGAGTTGGACTACTGTATTTCTCATGCTTATGACAGCAAGTTTGATACCCCGGCTATTGCTCCTCTTGTCAAACTCGATGGACAATACAACTTGGAACTCTTCCACGGTTCCACCATTGCCTTTAAAGATATGGCTTTGTCGATCTTGCCTTACTTTATGACAACAGCAGCTAAAAAGCACGGTTTGGAAAATAAAATTGTCATCTTGACGGCGACTTCTGGAGATACTGGAAAAGCTGCGATGGCAGGTTTTGCTGATGTTCCAGGAACAGAGATCATTGTCTTTTATCCAAAAGATGGTGTCAGCAAGGTACAAGAATTGCAAATGACGACTCAGACTGGAGACAATACCCATGTCATCGCGATCGATGGAAACTTTGACGATGCCCAAACCAATGTCAAACACATGTTCAATGATGTGGCGCTCCGTGAAAAATTAGCAGCCAACAAGATGCAATTCTCATCAGCCAACTCTATGAACATTGGTCGTTTGGTGCCTCAGGTTGTCTATTACGTATACGCCTATGCGCAATTGGTGAAGACAGGCCAAATCACAGCGGGAGAAAAAGTCAACTTTACCGTCCCAACAGGAAACTTTGGAAATATCTTGGCAGCTTTCTATGCCAAACAAATCGGTCTTCCAGTTGGGAAATTGATCTGTGCGTCAAATGAAAACAATGTCTTGACAGACTTCTTCAAAACACATGTCTATGATAAGAAACGTGAGTTCAAGGTGACCACTAGCCCATCGATGGATATTTTGGTCTCTTCAAACTTGGAACGCTTGATTTTCCACTTGGTAGGCAATGATGCCACAAAGACCAAAGAATTGATGGAAAGCCTTGTTGCAACAGGTCAGTACCAATTGTCCAACTTTGATGCAGACATCTTAGATTTGTTTGCGGCTGCATACGCAGATGAAGCAGAAACTGCTGCAGAGATCAAGCGGGTCTATGAAGCGTCTGATTACATCGAAGACCCTCATACAGCCGTAGCATCAGCCGTTTATCAAAAATACCGGAGCCAAACAGGAGATACTGCTAAAACAGTCATTGCCTCTACAGCAAGTCCTTATAAATTCCCAGTGGTAGCAGTAGAAGCGGTGACAGGCGAGACAGGTCTAGGTGATTTCGAAGCCTTGGCTAAATTACACACACTCTCAGGTGTTCCTGTGCCACCGGCTGTAGATGGCCTTGAAACTGCACCGGTTCGCCATCGTACAAGCGTGGCAGCCAAAGACATGCAAGCAGCCGTAGAAGACTACTTGGGACTTTAATTCTCTGTATTAGAAAGATCAAAAGAGCCGTTTGGCTCTTTTATATACGCATGAATTCATACAAAAAAATCTTAAATATCGCTCTTCCTGCCATGGGTGAAAATTTCTTACAAATGCTGATGGGCATGGTGGACTCTTATTTAGTGGCTCACCTGGGCTTGATTGCCATTTCAGGTGTTTCCGTCGCAGGGAATATCATCACAATCTATCAAGCCATCTTTTTGGCACTGGGTGCGGCAGTTGCCAGTGTAATGTCCAAAAGCTTGGGTGAAAAAAATAAAGAAACCATTGCCTACCATGCGACAGAGTCACTGAAGGTGACCTTGTTGTTGAGTGCTCTCCTAGGAGGGGCTTCGCTGTTATTTGGACGCCAGATGATTTCGCTGTTGGGGACTGAAGCTGCAGTAGCCGAAAGCGGGGGGATTTACCTTTCCTTGGTTGGCGGGACCATAGTTCTCTTAGGATTGATGACGACCTTGGGCTCCTTGGTTCGGGTGGCCAACAATCCACGTCTTCCTATGTATGTGAGCCTGTTGACCAATCTATTAAACGCTCTGTTCTCCTCTGTAGCCATTTTCCTTTTTGGTTGGGGCATTGTTGGTGCAGCTTTGGGGACAGTGCTGGCCCGTCTGGTGGGCGTCATCCTCTTGTGGCAAAAGGTCCAGCTACCCTTTGCCCCCCTTGGTTGGGGATTGGATCGTAAGCTCTTGAACTTAGCGCTTCCAGCTGCCGGGGAGCGGCTGATGATGCGAGCTGGAGATGTGGTGATCATTGCGATCGTGGTTGCTTTTGGGACCGAGGCAGTCGCAGGAAATGCCATCGGAGAGACCTTGACCCAGTTTAACTATATGCCTGTATTTGGAGTGGCCACAGCGACGGTCATGCTCGTGGCACGGAGCCTAGGTGAAGGTGATCTTGAGCAGATTGCTCGCCTTCGAAAGCAGTCTTACTGGTTGTCCTTCGTGTTAATGTTACCTATTGCCTTGGGAATCTTTTTTGGGGGCACCCTTCTGACCCATCTCTACACCCAAGATACAAAAGCAGTAGAAGCTAGTTTATCGGTTGTCCTCTTTTCTTTGTTGGGAACGCCGTTTACGGCAGGGACAGTCATCTATACAGCTGTTTGGCAAGGCTTGGGAAATGGGAAGCTTCCATTTTATGCGACGACGATTGGCATGTGGGTCATTCGAATTGGAGCCGGTTATCTGCTTGGAGTAACCCTTGGCTTTGGCCTTCCAGGGGTCTGGACGGGGACGCTGCTCGACAATGGCTTCCGTTGGCTATTTTTGAGTCAGCTATATAGACGAAAAGTAGGAGAGAAGAAAAAATGACAAAACGAGCCTTTATTTGGGATTTGGATGGGACCTTGCTAGATTCCTATGATGCTATTCTGGCAGGTCTTGAGGAGACCTATGCAACTTATCAGCTTCCCTTTGACCGAGCCAGCATTAAAGATTTCATCTTGAAGCATTCGGTTCAAGATCTTTTAGTAGCCGTGGCGGAGGAGTATCATCTGGATGTAACTGACTTGAATCGTCGCCGAGCTGAAAGTCTAGCGGAGAAAAATGCCCAGGTCCTTCTGATGGATGGGGCGCGTGATGTCCTATCCTGGGGACAAGAAGCTGGAATTGAGCAGTTTGTCTATACCCATAAGGGAGAAAATGCCTTTGTCATCCTGCGGGACTTGGGCTTGGAATCTTTTTTTACAGAGATTTTGACCAGTCAAAGTGGTTTTGCCCGCAAGCCTGACCCAGAAGCTGCCATGTATCTGATGGAGAAGTACGGCTTGGAGCCAGAAAATACCTACTATATTGGGGATCGGAGCCTGGATATTGACTTTGCAAGAAATAGCCAGATTCAGAGTATCAATTTCTTGACGTCTGACTATCAAGGCAATCATCAGATGAACACCTTACTAGATATCCCAGCTATTTTAAACGCTGAAAAGAATCTGTAAAGAATTTGTTTTCATTTTGAAATAAAGTCGTAAGCTTTCTTTAAGAAATGTCCGCTATAATAGAAGCATAAACAAAGACCTCCTAACTTTGTTTAGAAAAATCCTAAAACTTTTCTTTTTCATAATAATCTCCCTAAGAGTCGCCAAATCAGGCGGCTTTTTTTGTGTGAAAGAATAGTGCAAGCTCTTTTTCTTGCCAGAGGATATGAAATGCTTTATAATTGATTAGTCAATTATTGATTTATCAAAAATGAATAGAGGAAGGGACATGGCAGAAATAAATGATTTGCTCTACCAACTACGCTTGGCAGATCAATCAACTACACAGTTATTTGAAAAGCGCCTAGGGATTAGCTTAACACGTTACCAAATCTTGCAGGATTTGTTAGAACAAGCGCCTTGCAATCAGATCGCGGTTCAGGAGCGCTTGCAGATTGATCCAGCGGCTTTAACCCGACATTTCAAAATATTAGAAAAGGAAGGATTTGTCCATCGGAGTCGAAATCCAAAAAACCAGCGGGAAATCTTAATTCATTTGACGGATATGGCCTATAATCGTTTGATCAAACATCCTCCTCGCCATCATGTGGCGGTGAAAGAACAGATGAGTCGGATTTTGACCACTCAAGAACAAGAGCAATTTTCTTACCTGCTGGACAAATTAGTATCTGGCATTGAACAAATAACAGTTGAATAAAAAGGAGAATCTACGATGTCATTACTGACGATTATTTTAGCGAGTCTTGCTGCACTGGAGCATTTGTATATTTTTTATTTGGAGAGCATCAGAACCACATCTGATACCACAAGTCGGGTTTTCAACATGGATAAAGAAGAACTCGCTCGTCCATCTGTGACCTCTTTATTTAAGAATCAAGGGATATACAATGCCTTGATTGGGGTGTTCCTCTTGTATGGATTGTTTGTTTCTAAAAATATTGAAGTTGTTACGATTTTTGTGCTTTTTATTATTGGAGCTGCAGTCTACGGTGCGATGACAGCTAATAAAAAGATTATCTTGACCCAAGGTGGCCCTGCAATTTTGGCTTTGTTGAGTATCTTATTTTTGGGATAAAAAGGACGGGCTGCTAGGGCTCTTTGAGCTGATTTTATTAAATTAGTGTAGAAAAAAGTATAAAAAAAGACTAAAATTTTTATTGACTTTCTAAGAAAAAGGGTTATAATGGTAGCAACAGAAAAGTAATGAGTCAGCTATTTCCAGGGAGCTTGTGGGAATTGTGAACAAGCAATAGCGACTGATGAAAATTGGACTGTTATGATCAATGAATTCTAACCCATGTGAATTCGGTTGGCACCCCTTACCGTGCAACTCCTTGATAGAGGAGATAGAGATGTAGGGAAAGACCAGCTATTTTTCCCTATAAAAGAGGTGGCACCGCGGACACTACGCCCTCACACAGTTTTTGTGTGAGGGCTTTTTTATGTGCCTTAGCAAGCGAAGCGAGCTTAGGCACATTGATCCCAAAGCGCAAACAGAGCGATGGGATAACCTTAATAGCCTTAGCAAGCAAAGCGAGCTTAGGCACATAGATCCCAAAGCGAGAATAGAGCGATGGGATACCCTTGATCGCCTTAGCAAGCCAAGGTGCGGTTGAATTCCTTAGAATAAAAGAGTTCTAGAAGAGAGGTTTCTGATATGAAAAAAGTTTTATCTGCTGATGTGTTGAGTCCAATTTTGGCTTATATGCGTTTGGATGCGCCCCATAAAATGATCTTGGAGTCGATCCCTCGTGAAAAAGAGAATGCGCGTTTTTCAATTGTAGCCTATCGGCCGGTCAGTGAAGTCAAGTTTGAACATGGCGTCCTCTATTACAATGATCAAATTGTTGAAGAGGATCCTTTGGATTTTTTGAATCGCATCACGGTCAAAACGAAAACTTCCGAAGAGCTTCCTTTTAACGGTGGGGCGATTGGATTTGTCGGCTATGACTTGATTAGCCTCTATGAGAACATTGGTTCCATTCCTGAAGATACGATCGGAACACCAGATCTCCACTTTTTCTTATATGAGAGCTATGTGATTTTTGATCACAAAAAGGAAAAGGTCTATGTGGTGGAAGAGAACCTCTATAGTGGACGGAGTGAAGCAGAGCAAGCATCGAGCTTGGAGCAAGTATTAGCACAATTGGCAAGACCTGCAAAAGAAGAGTTTCAGGACAAGGACCTGCATGCGCTTCATTTCCACAATCATTTGGAGCAAAAAGAGTTTGAGGAAATGGTGGCCCTAGCGCGGGACTATATTCGAAAAGGAGATATGTTCCAATGCGTGCTCAGTCAACGTTTTTCAGCTGATTTTTCAGGAAAACCACTAGATTATTACCGCAATTTGCGCGTGACCAACCCTTCGAATTATCTCTACTTTTATGATTTTGGGGAGTACCAAATTATCGGTGCTAGTCCAGAAAGTCTGGTGTCGGTCAAGGACCGAGTGGTGACAACCAATCCCATTGCGGGCACGCGTCCCAGAGGGCTCGATGAAGAGAGTGATCGGAAATTGGCAGCTGATTTGGCAGGGGATCCAAAAGAAGTCGCAGAGCACCGGATGTTGGTGGATCTAGGGCGAAACGATATTGGTCGTATTGCTCAAAATGGTTCAGTTGAAGTGACCAAATATATGGAAGTGGAATTCTTCCGTTATGTCATGCACCTGACCAGTGTGGTCAAGGGGCAATTACTTCCTAGACTAGCCTCCATTGAGGCTCTGAAGGCGACTCTTCCAGCTGGGACCGTTTCGGGTGCTCCCAAGATTCGAGCCATGAAGCGGATCTATGAAGCAGAAAAAGAGAAACGAGGCGTCTACGCAGGTGCTATTGGCTATCTCTCTGTGACGGGGGATCTCGATTTTGCTATTGCGATTCGAACCATGATCCTCAAAAATAAGAAGGCTTATGTGCAGGCAGGAGCAGGAATCGTTTATGATTCGATCGCTGAAAATGAATACCAAGAAACCGTCAATAAGGCAAAATCGATGACAAGGATTGGAGAAGAAGGATGATTTTATTAGTAGATAATTACGATTCATTTACCTACAATTTAGCACAATATATCGGAAAATTTGATGAGGTCCAGGTGCTTCGAAATGATGATCCGGATTTGTACCAAGTTGCCCAAGAAGCAGATGCCTTGGTCTTTTCTCCAGGTCCAGGTTGGCCAAAGGACGCGGGCAAGATGGAGGAGATGATCCGAGATTTCGCGGGGGTCAAACCAATCTTGGGGATTTGCTTGGGGCATCAAGCGATTGCGGAAGTTTTTGGAGGGCGCTTGGGATTGGCACCACAGGTCATGCATGGCAAACAAAGCCAGATCCAGCTAGAAGCTCCTTCTCCGCTATACGCGGGTGTCGCAAAAGAAGTCCCAGTCATGCGCTACCATTCGCTGACGATTGAAGACATGCCAGAGGATTTTGTCATTACCTCTCGAACGACGGATGATCAAGCGATTATGGGAATTCAACACCGCAGCTTACCGATTTATGGTTTTCAATACCATCCAGAAAGTATCGGGACGCCAGATGGGCTCAAGACCATCGAAAATTTTGTCAAACTAGTCAAGGAGCGGAAGATGAAACAAGTGCTTGCAAAAGTAGCGGAAGGAATGGATCTAACCAGTGCAGAGTTAGAGGCTGCTATGGAGGAAGTCGTTGCTGGTCGTGCTTCAGAAGCGCAGGTAACGGCCCTTCTTTTAGGTCTCAAAATGAAGGGAGAAACGGTTGAAGAGCGGACAGCTATTGCAAAAGTGATGCAGGCCTATGCAGTTGCTATTCCTACAGAAGTTCAAGGAGCAATGGACAATTGTGGAACGGGGGGCGATCGTTCGTATAGTTTCAATATTTCAACAACAGCTGCCTTCGTCCTTGCTGGTGGTGGCATCAAGATGGCGAAACACGGGAATCGCTCGATCTCTTCTAAATCTGGTTCTGCGGATGTGCTAGAAGCTCTAGGGATTAACCTTGATTTGGGTCCAGAAGATTTGGGAAGAGTGTTTGAAAAGGCGGGAGTTGTCTTTCTATTTGCTAAAAACCTGCATCCTGGCATGCGCTATATTATGCCCGCTCGCTTGGCGCTAGGGGTTCCGACGGTGATGAACTTAACCGGTCCTCTTATCAATCCGATTCCTCTAGAAACCCAGCTATTGGGAACCAGTCGTCCTGACATGCTAGAAAGTACGGCAGAGATTCTAAAAAATTTGGGTCGGAAACGCGCAGTAGTGGTGAGTGGTCCACAAGGTTTGGACGAGGCAGGCCTTGATGGAGAAACCCAGCTCGCTATTCTGGAAAATGGACAGGTTACCTTATCCAGCTTTCAACCAGAAGATATAGGAATGGAGCGCATTGAAATTGATCAAGTACGAGGTGGAGACGCCAAACGCAATGCGGAAATTTTGCTCAGCGTCTTGGAGAATGAAGCAAGTCCCTTCTTAGAGGTGACTGTCTTGAATGCTGGCCTTGGTTTTTATGCCAACGGCAAGGTAGATTCTATCAAAGAGGGGATTGCCTTGGCACGTGAAGTGATTGCCAGTGGGGCCGCCCTTGAGAAATTGAGATTATTACAGGAGTATCAAAAATGAGTCAAGAATTCTTGCCAAAGATTCTAAAGGAAAAGGCGCGTGAAGTGGCTGCGATGAAAGAAGAGGAACTCCAACCTTTGCGCGAGACCTACCGCCTGTATGATTACCTAAAGAGTCATCCAGAAAAGCTTCAGGTCATTGCGGAAGTGAAAAAGGCTAGCCCGAGTCTGGGAGATATTCATGTCGATGTGGATATCGTCGCGCAGGCTAAGACTTACGAAGAAAATGGAGCCGTGATGATTTCTGTCTTGACTGATGAAGTGTTTTTCAAGGGCAGTATCGAGTATCTCCGGGAAATATCTAGTCAAGTACGTATCCCCACCCTCAACAAAGATTTCATTGTGGATGAAAAGCAAATAATTCGGGCGCGAAACGCAGGGGCGACCGTGATCTTGTTGATAGTTGCAGCCTTACCAGAGGCTCGTCTGAAGGAGCTCTATGAGTTTGCGACCCATCTTGGCCTGGAGGTCTTGGTGGAGACCCATAATCTGACAGAACTAGAGATCGCTCACCGGATTGGGGCTCAGATCATCGGGGTCAATAATCGCAACTTGGTGACCTTTGAGACAGATCTTCATACAAGCCTTGAATTGGCGACAAGCTTTGAACAAGAACCGGTCTATATCTCTGAGTCTGCTATTTTCACAGCAGCAGACGCTCGCATGCTGGCTCCTTATTTTAGTGGCATTCTCGTTGGGACAGCGCTCATGAAGGCAGACAATGTGGCTGAAAAAGTAAAGGAGTTGCAGATTGACAAAGGTTAAAATTTGCGGATTGTCCACTCCAGAAGCCGTCCAGACAGCTGTTGAAGCCGGTGCGGACTACATTGGTTTTGTTTTTGCACCAAGCAAACGGCAAGTCACGCTGGAGCAAGCCCGGGAGTTGGCTACAGGCATTCCAAAGGGGGTTCAAAAAGTCGGTGTTTTTGTATCACCACAAAGAGAAGAAGTGGAGCAAGCTTGCCAGGTTGTGGGCTTGGACCTGATACAAGTGCATGGACCGATAGATGATAATATCTTGCAAGAGCTTCCCAAACAGATGATCCGCGCTGTTCAAGTGGGGAAAGATGCAGCTCTTCCTGAGACCAGTGCCGATTATCTGCTCTTTGATGCTCCTGTAGCAGGAAGTGGGCAGACCTTTGACTGGCAAAAGCTCGAAAGTCAAAACTTTACAAAGCCCTTCTTTATTGCAGGAGGCTTGACGGAAGACAATGTAGCAGATGCCATTCGCTTCTTTCATCCTTATGCGGTGGATGTATCCAGTGGGGTCGAGACAAATGGAATAAAAGATCAAGAAAAGATAAAACGATTTATAGAAAGGGTCAAGCATGGCATATAAACAACCAGATCAAAACGGATTTTACGGGCGGTTCGGGGGACGATTTGTCCCTGAAACCTTGATGACAGCAGTTTTAGAATTAGAAGAAGCCTACAGAGAAAGTCAAACAGATCCTTCTTTTCAAGCAGAATTGGATCAGCTTCTGAAACAATATGTCGGTCGGGAAACACCGCTCTATTACGCTAAAAATCTTACCAAGTATGTCGGTGGAGCCAAGATTTTTCTTAAAAGAGAAGACCTCAACCACACAGGGGCTCATAAAATTAATAATGCCCTAGGACAAGTTTTATTGGCACACCGGATGGGCAAAAAGAAGATCATCGCAGAAACAGGAGCTGGTCAGCACGGTGTTGCAACGGCAACGGCTGCTGCTTTATTTGGTATGGAATGCACCATCTACATGGGGGAAGAAGATGTCAAACGCCAAGCCCTCAATGTCTTTCGGATGGAGTTGTTGGGCGCCAAGGTTCAATCAGTAACAGATGGGTCACGGGTTCTCAAGGATGCGGTCAATGCTGCCCTTAGAGCCTGGGTAGCAAATGTGGAGGATACCCACTATATCATGGGTTCTGCTCTAGGACCTCACCCATTCCCAGAAATTGTCCGTGATTTTCAAAGTGTCATTGGCCGAGAAGCCAAACGCCAATTTGCAGAGCAAAATGATGGTGCGCTACCAGATGCCGTCCTAGCCTGTGTAGGAGGCGGATCGAACGCTATTGGGCTCTTTTATCCTTTTGTTGAGGATACATCTGTTGCCATGTATGGGGCGGAAGCTGCTGGCCTTGGGGTAGATACAGACCAGCATGCAGCAACCTTGACCAAGGGGCGTCCCGGAGTCCTTCACGGCGCATTGATGGATGTGTTACAGGATGCCCATGGACAGATTTTAGAAGCCTTCTCGATTTCGGCAGGTCTCGATTACCCTGGGATTGGGCCAGAGCATTCTTATTTCCATGAAATCAAGCGGGCAACCTATGTGCCTGTGACAGACCAAGAAGCCCTAGAAGCCTTTCAATTGCTTTCGAAAGTAGAAGGAATCATTCCAGCTCTGGAATCGAGCCATGCTATCGCCTATGCGGTGAAGTTGGCTAAGGAGATGGGGCCTGAAAAATCTATGATCGTTTGCTTATCAGGACGTGGGGACAAAGATGTGGTACAAGTCAAAGACCGCCTAGAACAAGAGAGAGGAGAGTAAGATGGGAAAGACCTTAACAGAGCATTTACAAAAGCTGAAAGACCAGCAGCAAGGGATCTTTGTTCCTTATATCATGGCAGGAGATCATGAAAAAGGCTTGGAAGGTTTGCAGGAAACCATCCAATTTTTGGAGGAGCTTGGTGTCTCAGCCATTGAAGTTGGCATTCCTTTTTCAGATCCGGTGGCAGATGGCCCTGTGATTGAAGAGGCGGGACTAAGAAGTTTAGCCCATGGGACGACGACACAGGAACTGGTACAAACGATCCAGCGTCTGGAGACAAGTGTTCCTTTGGTCATCATGACCTATTTCAACCCCTTGTTCCAATATGGGCTTGAAAACTTCTTTAGAGATGTAGAAGGAACAGCGGTCAAGGGAGTGATTATTCCGGATCTTCCTCATGAGCATGCAGATCTGGTAGAGCCTCTCTTAGTGGATAAAGACATCGCTTTGGTGCCGCTAGTGAGCTTAACCACAGGAATCGAGCGTCAGAAGAAATTGATCCATGATGCAGAAGGATTTATCTATGCCGTTGCTGTCAATGGAGTGACGGGGAAAGCTGGTAGCTATCGAGATGACTTGGACCATCACTTGGCCCAATTACACGAAATAGCGTCCATTCCTGTTTTAACAGGTTTTGGAGTTTCCAGCATGGAGGATGTTCACCGTTTCAACAAGGTCTCAGATGGAGTGATTGTGGGGTCCAAAATCGTTAAGGCTCTCCACCAAGGGGAGACAGACGCCATCGCTCGTTTTATTTCTCAAGCAGTGAAGGGCTAGAAGCTTCATTTCATTCATCATCAGCTTGATTCTCCTAGATCAAGCTCTTTGTCTACTATTTTAAACATTCCCCTCGTTTGTCTTTACAAACGAGGGTTTCTCGTTACAATAGAGGTAGTAACAAGAAAAGAGGAGAAGAGAATGATAAGCCTTGAAGAGATTGATCAAGTTGTCCAGTCAGGTCCTTTTGAACCAAGCTGGGACTCTCTTAGCGATCAAGTCTGTCCAGATTGGTATCGAGATGCCAAGTTTGGGATCTTTATCCACTGGGGCGTCTACAGTGTACCTGCCTTTGGTTCGGAATGGTATTCACGAAATATGTATATCCAAGGGAATCCGTGCTATGACTATCATAGAGCGCATTTTGGAGACCAGGCTAGCTTTGGTTACAAGGATCTCATTCCTCTATTTACAGCCGATCAATTTGATCCGGCATCTTGGCTGGATCTCTTTCAAAAAGCGGGAGCCCAGTATCTTTTTCCAGTTGCGGAGCACCACGATGGTTTTCAGATGTATGCCTCTACTCTCTCTCCTTATAATAGCCTAGAAATGGGGCCGAGACGAGATGTTTTAGGAGAGCTGAGGGAGGAAGCAGAAAAACGTGGCCTGCACTTCTGTACGTCCTCTCACCGGGCAGAACACCAGTTTTTCTTTTCACATGGCAAGGAATTCACTAGTGACATTCCGCAAGAAGTCCCAAGAGACAGCCTTTATTGGCCAGCCGAGCCAGAGCCCAAGGATCATTTTGATCTGACTTCCAAGCCTTATCCAAGCAAAGAATTCTTGGAAGATTGGCTGTTGCGAACCTGTGAACTGGTGCGGGACTACCAACCAGAGCTCCTATATTTTGACTGGTGGATCCAGCATGAGAGTTTCCGTCCTTACTTGATGCGCTTTTTGGCGTATTATTACAATCTAGCAGCACAAGAGGATCGCAAGGTGGCTGTTTGTTACAAACAGGATGCCCTCCCTTTCGGTTCAGGAATCGTTGAGATGGAGCGGGGAGGATACGGAGAGACGCAAGCCTTTCCGTGGCAAATGGATACCGCGATCGCCCGTAATTCTTGGTGCTATACCCAGGATCTAGCCTACAAGACCAGTAAGGAATTGCTACAAAATTTAGTCGATGTTGTGGCAAAAAATGGCAATCTTCTGCTCAATATTGGACCCAAGGCAGATGGCACGATCCCTGAGCAAGACCAAGACATCCTCACAGAGATCGGGGACTGGCTGGTGGTAAATGGAGAAGCCATTTATCAGAGTCGGCCTTGGCGGGTGTCATCAGACGGACCGACCGAGGCCCAGGAAGGTTCCTTCTCAGATGGGCAAGCGCCACTCTATACCAGCCAAGATTTCCGCTATACCATGCGGGATGGTTTTCTTTATGCTATCCAGCTGGAACCAAGTGGAAGGATAGAAGAGCTGACCTTACCGTCTCTCGCCTATGATCTCAAGCAACCGAGAATCCTTCATGCGCGCATTCAAAAGGTGGAACTCCTTGGAGAAAGTCAGCTCCTTTCTTGGAGCCAAGATGAGACAGGGCTCCATCTTCAGTTACCAGCTTGCAGCAAAAAACAACCGCGTGTTTTTCGCCTCAGCTTTTAGTTTTCTTGAAGCTTTCTATAAGGAATCGTTTAGGTTTCTCTTGTATACTGTACTCATCCAATAAGAAATGAGGTACAGAAAATGAAAATCTCAGTTAATTATCCAAAACGCTTTAAGAAATTGCCACAACAAGGTTCTTGTTACGGCGAATAAACACTTCTCTTCATTTTTCATAAGAAACTCCTAAAGAAGGCTCTACCCGAAAGGGTAGAGTTTTTATGTACCAGAGACCTTGTGATTCGTGGTATAATAGGCCTATGGAAAAAAAGAATAAATTACTACTCATCGACGGGTCTTCCGTCGCTTTTCGTGCCTTTTTCGCACTCTATAATCAAATTGATCGCTTCAAAAATGCCAATGGTCTGCATACCAATGCGGTCTATGGCTTTAACCTCATGTTGAGCCATCTCTTGGAGCGCATCCAACCGACCCATGTCCTCGTTGCTTTTGATGCAGGAAAGACGACTTTTCGGACGGAGATGTATGCCGACTACAAAGGGGGCCGTGCAAAAACTCCAGATGAGTTCCGTGAGCAGTTTCCTTTCATTCGTGAGCAACTGGATCATTTGGGAATCCGCCATTATGAGCTGGCCCAGTATGAAGCAGATGATATTATTGGAACGCTAGATAAGATGGCAGAAACTAGCTCGGTGCCATTTGATGTGACCATTGTCTCTGGGGACAAGGATTTGATCCAGCTGACGGATGACAATACGGTGGTTGAAATCTCCAAAAAAGGGGTAGCGGAGTTTGAAGAATTCACTCCAGCCTATCTGAAAGAAAAAATGGGACTGACACCCGAGCAATTTATCGACCTCAAGGCCTTGATGGGAGATAAGTCAGATAATATTCCAGGTGTGACTAAGATCGGAGAAAAGACCGGGATCAAACTACTCCTAGAATACGGGTCTCTCGATGGTATTTACAAGCATATCGACGAGATGAAGGCTTCTAAGATGAAGGAAAACCTCATCAACGACAAGGAGCAGGCCTACCTATCCAAGACTCTTGCGACCATCGATACCGATGCGCCTATTGAAATTGGCCTGGACGATATCACCTATACGGGTCCTCATCTAGAAAATCTCGCTAAGTTTTATGAGGAGATGGGCTTCAAGCAACTCCGTCAGGCCTTGGATCTCAGTGGAGAAGAAGCAGCTCCTGTAGCCATTGACTATACAGAAGTCGAGCAAGTCACTTCAGATATGCTCACGGAAGATAGTTTCTTCCATTTTGAGATTTTTGGGGACAATTACCATACGGAACCCATCATCGGTTTTGCATGGGGGACCGAAGGTCAGCTCTACGCGAGTACAGATACTGGTCTTTTACAAACACCGATTTTCAAAGAATTTCTCGAAAAAACGCCCCTCAAGGTCTATGACTTCAAGCGGGCCAAGGTCTTGCTCAGCCACTTGGGCATTTCCCTTCAAAATCCCGCGTTTGACAGTCGATTGGCCAAGTATCTCTTGTCGACCGTAGAGGACAATGAAATTTCAACCATTGCGAGTCTCTATAGTCAGATTGCGCTGCCGCTGGACGAAGTCGTTTATGGCAAGGGAGCCAAAAGAGCTATCCCAGAAAAGGCGGTCCTATTAGAGCATTTGGCACGGAAAGTCGCTGTTCTACTGGATACCGAAGAGCCCATGGTAGAGCAGTTGCAAGCCCATGACCAGCTAGATTTGCTCTATGATATGGAGCAACCACTAGCAGCTGTTTTGGCCAAGATGGAAATCGCAGGGATTAAGGTAGAGCGCCAGACCCTCCAAGATATGCAGGTGGAAAACGAAGTGGTCTTGGAGCGCTTGACTCAAGAAATCTACGAGCTTGCTGGAGAAGAGTTTAATATCAATTCTCCAAAACAATTGGGGGTCATCCTCTTTGAAAAATTGGAACTCCCTCTTGAATATACTAAGAAGACCAAAACCGGCTATTCAACAGCTGTTGATGTCTTGGAACGCCTAGCTCCAATTGCACCGATTGTGTCTAAGATTCTTGAATACCGCCAAATTGCTAAGATCCAATCGACCTATGTCATCGGTCTTCAAGATTGGATTTTGGAAGATGGGAAGATCCATACCCGCTATGTGCAGGATTTGACGCAGACAGGCCGTTTGTCTAGCGTGGATCCCAATCTGCAAAACATTCCTGTCCGTTTGGAACAAGGCCGTCTCATTCGTAAAGCCTTTGTCCCAGAAGAGGAAAACAGTGTCTTGTTGAGTTCGGACTATTCACAGATCGAACTGCGCGTCTTGGCCCATATTTCGGGAGATGAGCATTTGATTGATGCCTTTAAGCATGGGGCAGATATCCATACATCGACTGCTATGCGCGTCTTCAATATTGAAAAACCAGAAGACGTGACGCCGAATGACCGTCGCAATGCAAAAGCAGTAAACTTCGGTGTGGTTTATGGAATTTCCGACTTTGGACTGTCTAATAACCTAGGGATCAGTCGAAAAGAAGCCAAGGCCTACATTGAGACTTACTTCAAACGCTACCCTGGCATCAAGGACTATATGGAGAGAGTGGTGCGGGAAGCGCGTGACAAAGGCTATGTGGAGACTCTCTTCAAGCGTCGTCGGGAGATTCCAGATATCAATTCTCGCAACTTCAATGTTCGAGGCTTTGCGGAGCGGACAGCTATCAACTCACCAATCCAAGGATCGGCGGCAGATATCTTGAAAATTGCCATGATCCACTTGGACCAAGCCTTAGTAGCAGGCGCATACAAGACCAAGATGCTTCTTCAGGTGCACGATGAAATCGTTCTGCAAGTACCAAGTAATGAACTTGCAGCGATCAAAGAACTCGTCAAAGAGACCATGGAGTCCGCTATTGAGCTTGCGGTACCACTGGAAGCCGATGAGAATGCAGGCAAAACATGGTATGAAGCCAAATAAGATTGAGTTTATTCAAAATAGAAAGCGGTAGGAGACTTTTTAGTTTCCTACCGCTTTTAACGACAAACACTTGCAATGCTCTCAGGATTGTTATACTATTTAGAGAAAGGAAACGCATACAAAAGGAGATTCATATGGCCTATTCATTTCGCAATCCTAGTGATGGCATTATCAAACATTACCTAGAAACCAGCAAGATCATCGCTGTAGTTGGATTATCTGACCGTGAAGACACGACCAGTCATCGTGTCAGCAAGGAGATGCAAGAGCGGGGCTATCGGATTATTCCCGTTAACCCTCGTGCAGCTGGTGGCCAGATCCTTGGAGAAACGGTGTACGCTAGCTTACAGGATATCCCTTTCCCAGTAGATATCGTCGATGTATACCGTCGCAGTGAATTTTTACCAGATGTGGCACGTGATTTTATTGAGACGGATGCGAAAATTTTCTGGGCACAATTGGAACTGGAAAATCAAGAAGCAGAAGAGATTCTTCGTGGAGCTGGACGAGAAGATATCGTCATGAATCGCTGTATCAAACGGGAACACACCCGACTGATCCTCGGGGACTCCTTATACGGTTTATAAATGATAAGAAATTGACAGTAAAATTATAGAAGAAAACCCCAGCAGGAAACTGGGGTTTTCTTATTACTCTTATTTAGCTTCATGGCTTGGATGGCCTGTAAAATGGCGCGGCCCTTGTTTGATCTGCTTGATTTGATCATAAAATGCAATTTGGCAGTTGATAAAGTATGGCATGGTATAAAAGCCGATGACATCGCGCGTGAAGTAATTCAAGAAGTACCAACCAATCAAGGTTAGATCGAGCACCAGGCGATTGCTGCGGAACCCTTTCATGGTTTCACGACTTTGGCGAAGCACTCCAAATGCTCCCTTGTAGTCGCCGTCTCGTAGTTGTTCGTAGAGGATCAATTCGACCAGACTGAGACTGTAGTATTGTGGCAGGTAAAAGAAGAGGCCGAGTAGGCCCAGTACGACACCGGCCGTCATCAGAGGCATTTGTTGCATGAGAGATTGAAATTCAGGACTGGAAGCACTCAAAGTACTAGGGTTGCTTACCTTGTCGTAGATCGCCAAAAATCGAATGCTGGCGTAGGTGCTGATGAGGCTCCCTACATAGAGGATGAGTCCCCATAAAAAGAGGACGGCTTGCTTCAAGATCAAGGTGCCAAATACAGAGGTAAAGCGATCTTGTTTAAAGATATCTAACACACGTGTTCGGTGTTCGATTTTGGGGTTGATCGTATCTAAATAGCTAAAAGTTGCACCGACCACTAAAATGGAGATGACAAAGGAGACAACAGAAGGGAAGATCTGCCGCTGGATCATGTAGACACTTGCTTGCTGCAAGGTCATATCCGGTAGTAGATCGATCAGATCCTGCCCACTTAAGAAAAAGTTAGCAAGAATAGTCAACAGGACCGGCAAGGCAAAAAGAATAGCTAAGCCCGGTTGCTGGACTTGCATGGTACGTGCCCGGAGGCGAATCAATTTAAGGTTCATAGATGACACTCTCTTCATAGTAGTACTTTTTATTATAACATAAGTCCGTGACAGAGCCGGTAAAATTTGGTACAATCGTACAGGTGCTCACAGGAAAACTGTGACAGGAATAAGAAGGCTGGGACTGTTTTTCCCAGTACGGAGGTAACCATGACAGCTTCACCGATTCAATATCGATTGATCAAAAAAGAAAAGCATACAGGTGCTCGTCTGGGAGAAATTATCACCCCTCACGGGACCTTCCCAACCCCAATGTTTATGCCTGTAGGGACTCAGGCAACCGTTAAGACCCAATCGCCAGAAGAACTCAAGGAAATGGGTTCCGGCATTATCTTGGCCAACACCTACCATCTCTGGCTTCGTCCCGGGGACGACTTGGTCGCAAAAGCAGGAGGACTGCACCAGTTCATGAACTGGGATCAGCCCATTTTGACAGATAGTGGAGGCTTCCAAGTCTATTCATTAGCGGATACCCGCAACATCACCGAAGAAGGGGTAACCTTTAAAAACCACCTCAACGGCTCGAAGATGTTCCTCTCTCCAGAAAAGGCCATCTCCATCCAAAACAATCTAGGAAGCGACATCATGATGTCCTTTGATGAATGTCCTCAGTTCTATCAGCCCTATGATTATGTGAAAAAATCAATCGAACGGACCAGTCGTTGGGCAGAACGTGGGCTTAAGGCTCACCGTCGCCCTCATGATCAAGGTCTTTTCGGGATTGTCCAAGGGGCTGGATTTGAAGACTTGCGCCGTCAATCTGCTCAAGATCTGGTCAGCATGGACTTTCCAGGCTATTCCATCGGTGGCTTAGCTGTTGGGGAAAGCCATGAAGAGATGAATGCCGTGCTTGATTTCACAACGCCGCTCTTACCAGAGAACAAGCCACGCTATCTCATGGGAGTAGGAGCTCCAGACAGTCTGATCGATGGCGTTATTCGTGGAGTGGATATGTTTGACTGTGTCTTGCCGACGCGGATTGCGCGAAATGGTACCTGTATGACTAGCCAAGGACGCCTAGTAGTGAAAAATGCGCAATTTGCAGAAGACTTTACACCGCTAGATCCCGAATGTGATTGCTACACTTGTAAGAACTATACCCGAGCTTACCTTCGCCACCTCCTCAAGGCAGATGAGACCTTCGGCATTCGCTTGACAAGCTACCACAACCTGTACTTCTTGATCAACCTCATGAAGCAGGTCCGTCAAGCCATTATGGATGACAATCTCTTAGAATTCCGTGAGCATTTCGTCGAAAAATATGGCTATAACAAATCAGGACGGAATTTCTAGGATGAATCGCGAAAGACTATTAGACTCCTTGATAAAAAAGATCCAGACAAAAGAATGGCAGACCATTGGGATCTATGGTCATGGTGGTTCAGGAAAAACAACCTTTGCAAAAGCACTCTGTGAACGATTGGACCTCACAAAAGTTAACCTTTTAGAAACAGATCCCTATATTATTGGAAAACCAAGAGGATTGGTTGTGCCAAAAGACTCCCCAGGTCAAAAAGTGACCGCATGTCTGTCGAGTGCCCACGAATTGGCTAGTCTAGAACGAGATATTCAAGCCCTTCAAGCGGGAATGGATATACGAACGATTGATCAGCCATGGTCTCCAAGCCACATATTATCTGGGAACAAGTCTATTCTCATCGTAGAAGGGATGTCAGTGGCTTTTTTACCCAAGTCTTTGTTTGATCAAACCATTTGTTTTTACACAGATGATCATACGGAGCTAGAAAGACGATTGAGCAGAGACGTCGCCCAACGAAATCGAGAGATAGACTTCATCTATCGAACTCACCAGATCAGGCGAGAACAATACCATCAGTATTATCAACCGATGGAAGGCGAAGCGGATATCCTGGTCAATACATCACAAGATCAATTTTGTATTGAAAAAGAATAGGAAGTTCTACTGAAAAGTAGAACTTTTTTTCTATATAATAGCAACTTTTTTAGCACGCTTTTTCTTTCGAAAACACTTTCATCAAAAAAACGAAAAAAATCTTCTCAAATCCCTTGCATTGGGCCTTTGTTTGTGTTAAACTACTATGGTGCTGTGAAAAACAGCTATTAGCTTTGATGCAAGAGGTTGCGACACGCTCGGTTGCATTGCCACGCAACGCGCGTCGGTTTTCTTGTGGAGCTAGCCTATTATCTTAAATAGACGAAAAGGAGAAAAAGATGGCAAACAAAAAAATCCGCATCCGTTTGAAAGCGTACGAACACCGTACACTTGACACAGCGGCTGCAAAAATCGTAGAATCAGCTACTCGTACAGGTGCACAAGTTGCGGGTCCAATCCCACTTCCAACTGAGCGTAGCCTCTACACAATCATTCGTGCGACTCACAAATACAAAGATTCTCGCGAACAATTCGAAATGCGTACACACAAACGTTTGATCGACATCATCAACCCAACTCAAAAAACAGTTGACGCTTTGATGAAATTGGATCTTCCAAGTGGTGTAAACGTAGAAATCAAACTTTAATCTAAAGCTTGATCCAGAGCATAAAAAACGCTCGTTAAAAACTTTTTGAATAAAAAACTATAGAAAAGGAACTATTTTCTCATGACAAAAGGAATCTTAGGGAAAAAAGTGGGAATGACTCAAATCTTCACTGAAGCTGGCGAATTGATCCCTGTAACAGTTATCGAAGCAACTCCAAACGTTGTTCTTCAAGTTAAAACTGTTGAAACAGATGGTTACAACGCTATCCAAGTTGGTTTCGATGACAAACGCGAAGTATTGAGCAACAAACCTGCTAAAGGACATGTAGCAAAAGCTAACACGGCTCCTAAGCGCTTCATTCGTGAATTCAAAAACGTTGAAGGCTTGGAAGTTGGTGCTGAAATCACAGTTGACACTTTCGAAGCTGGAGACATTGTTGATGTAACTGGTACTTCTAAAGGTAAAGGTTTCCAAGGTGTTATCAAACGCCACGGACAATCACGTGGACCAATGGCTCACGGTTCTCGTTACCACCGTCGTCCAGGTTCTATGGGACCTGTTGCACCTAACCGCGTATTCAAAGGTAAAAACCTTGCAGGACGTATGGGTGGCGATCGTGTAACAATTCAAAACCTTGAAGTTGTACAAGTTGTTCCAGAAAAGAACGTTATCCTTATCAAAGGTAACGTACCAGGTGCTAAGAAATCTCTTATCACTATCAAGTCAGCAGTTAAAGCTGGTAAATAATAAGGAAAGGGGAATACAGTCAAAATGGCAAATGTAACATTATTCGACCAAACTGGTAAACAAGCGGGCGAAGTTGTTCTTAACGATGCGATCTTTGGTATCGAACCAAACCAAGCAGTTGTATTTGATGTGATCATCAGCCAACGTGCTAGCCTTCGTCAAGGAACTCACGCAGTTAAAAACCGTTCAGCCGTTTCAGGTGGCGGACGCAAACCATGGCGTCAAAAAGGAACTGGACGTGCTCGTCAAGGTTCTATCCGCTCTCCACAATGGCGTGGTGGTGGAATCGTCTTCGGACCAACTCCACGTAGCTATGCGTACAAACTTCCTCAAAAAGTTCGTCGCCTTGCACTTAAATCTGTTTACTCAGAAAAAGTTGCTGAAAACAAATTTGTAGCCGTTGATTCTCTTGAATTTACAGCTCCAAAAACTGCTGAATTTGCAAAAGTTCTTGCAGCTTTGAGCATCGATTCTAAAGTCCTTGTTATTCTTGAAGAAGGAAACGAATTCGCAGCTCTTTCAGCTCGTAACCTTCCAAACGTGAAAGTTGCGACTGCTACAACTGCAAGTGTTCTTGACATCGCAAATAGTGACAAACTTCTTGTTACTCAAGCAGCTATCTCTAAAATCGAGGAGGTTCTTGCATAATGAATTTGTATGATGTTATCAAAAAACCTGTTATCACTGAAAAGTCAATGGCTCAACTTGAAGCAGGCAAATATGTATTCGAAGTTGACACTCGCGCTCACAAACTTTTGATCAAACAAGCTGTTGAAGCTGCGTTTGAAGGTGTAAAAGTTGCGAATGTGAACACTGTAAACGTAAAACCTAAAGCAAAACGCGTTGGACGTTACACTGGTTTTACTTCAAAAACTAAAAAAGCTATCATCACGCTTGCAGCTGATTCTAAAGCAATCGAGTTGTTTGCTACTGAAGCTGAATAATCTAAGGAGGAAATATCGTGGGAATTCGTGTTTATAAACCAACAACAAACGGTCGCCGTAATATGACTTCTTTGGATTTCGCTGAAATCACAACAAACACACCTGAGAAAACTTTGCTTGTTTCTCTTAAAAACAAAGCAGGTCGTAACAACAACGGTCGTATCACTGTTCGTCACCAAGGTGGTGGACACAAACGTCATTACCGTTTGATCGATTTCAAACGTAACAAAGATGGAGTTGAAGCAGTCGTTAAAACGATCGAATACGATCCAAACCGCTCAGCTAACATCGCGCTTGTACACTACACTGACGGTGTGAAAGCTTACATCATTGCCCCTAAAGGTCTTGAAGTAGGACAACGCATTGTATCAGGACCAGAAGCAGATATCAAAGTCGGAAATGCTCTTCCACTTGCTAACATCCCAGTTGGTACTTTGATCCACAACATCGAATTGAAACCTGGTAAAGGTGGAGAATTGGTACGTGCTGCTGGAGCTTCTGCTCAAGTATTGGGTTCTGAAGGTAAATATGTACTTGTTCGTCTTCAATCAGGCGAAGTTCGTATGATTCTTGGAACTTGCCGTGCTACAGTTGGTGTTGTCGGAAATGAACAACATGGACTTGTTAACCTTGGTAAAGCGGGACGTAACCGCTGGAAAGGTGTTCGCCCTACAGTTCGTGGTTCTGTAATGAACCCGAATGATCACCCACACGGTGGTGGTGAAGGTAAAGCACCAGTTGGACGTAAAGCGCCATCTACTCCTTGGGGTAAACCTGCGCTTGGTCTTAAAACTCGTAACAAGAAAGCGAAATCTGACAAACTTATCGTTCGTC
>OGEM01000514.1_pt1 | contig 25763 bp, 21 predicted proteins | sample 1570741 | NCBI WGS metagenome assembly OGEM01 (sample SAMEA2582141, study PRJEB24529) | metagenome | biome: Human gut stool | place: China | collected 2011
TATTCTTTATTCATGGTATGTTCTCCTTTCCTGCTCATTAGCAGCATACGATTACTGAGTTCGGGCAATCATCTGTGAGTGTTCTGATCCAGCCTGAGCCTGCTCCTGTTGCCTGCTCTAATTCTTCTTCTGTTACATTTGCTACGTATTCTTTATTCATGGTATGTTCTCCTTTCCTGCTCATTAGCAGCATACGATTACCGAGTTCGGGCAATCATCTGTGAGTGTCCTGATCCAGCCTGAGCCTGCTCCTGTCGCCTGCTCTAATTCTTCCTCTGTTACACTTACTACATATTCTTTGTTCATGATATGTTCTCCTTTCTCACTTATTAGCAGCATACAATAACTGAATTCGGACAATCATCTGTGAGTGTTCTGATCCAGCCTGAGCCTGCTCCTGTTGCTTGTTCTAACTCTTCTACTGTTACCTCGTAATTAGTTTTCATTAGATTCACCTCCCTTAACTAGTTGATGTATGCATTATAATCCCGATTGAGCAAATAATTTCTTCAATGTGATTTTTATGAGGTTATATGTCATTTTTACTTATGATTATAAACAAGATTAAAAGAACCATAATGAACTGAAAAAGTGCAATATAAAATTTTTGCCATTTTGCATTGAAAATCATTTATAAGTGGCCTAATTATCGGATTTCAAATACATCACTTCTGCCACACTACATCTTAAAAATAGCCTTGCATAAAGAAAATCTGCAAGTGAGTAACGTAATTTTCTCTGGTCATCCAAAAATCACAATGTACTCTAAAGCGTATACTTCAACTCTCATGAATACTCTCTCACACCATAACCTCTAGCTGAAGGATTTTTTCGTCAAATACAGATATACAGCTCCAAATTCTTTTCGGAACATCTGATGCAGATAATACTCGTTATCTTCTCCCTGTACTACCGGATAATCCACATCAATCCCCGGAATTTGTATCCAGGCAACAATATCCTCATTGATTTTGCGAAGCTCCGCAAAATCAATCGTCTTCTCTTCTGCTTCACTTTCTGTCGGATCATCCTGCTGCCCGTTCGCTTTTTCTTCTGTGTATTCCTTGAGTTCCTCATACTCTTTCTGTCCGTCATAATATTCCTTTTCTATCTCCACAAGGTTCATGGCTGCAATTCCAAAAACCACAATGCAGAGCACCAAAATAATTTTTTCTCCAATATGTCGCATATTCTTTCCTCCAATAAAAAAAGAGATTGCCACCTCGAATTCCAAGTGACAATCTCCATCATTACATGTTACATTCTACGATTATTATATTCTATCTTTTCCGTCTTCGGATACGGATTACTATAAAGAAAGCGCCAAGTAAGGCAGCACTCATAATTACAACCGGAATCCATGCTCTTGTATCGTCCCCTGTCTTCGGTGTATCCGGCGGCGGAGTTCCTGGTTTTCTAGTATTTTCAACCTCTTCTGTTACTTCAATGATTTTGGTTTCATCATCCTGATATTCAAATACCACTTCCACCTCTTCTGTATTCGCTTCATAGCCTTCTAACGGTTTCGTTTCCACAAGAACATATACAATCGGTTCTACATATTTGCCCTCTTCATAAACTGCAATCGGCAGTTCTTCACTCTTTGCAGTTCCATCCTCGCCGGTCACCAGTGTTCCAACTACCTCCCCAGTAGCTTTATTGCGAAGTTCAAATTCTACGCCTGCAAGCGGTGCTTTATTTTCCGCATCTGTCTTCTGAATCAGGAGCTGACCGGATGGACGTTCATCTTTCATCTCTACTTTCTGAATTTCCCCTGTTTCTTCGACAACGAAAGGAACATCGGATACAACAAGATATCCTTCCGGGGCTGCCTCTTCATGCAGGATGTATTCGCCCGGTTCTAACGCATACACTTTATGCGGTTCTTTTGTGGAAACCCATTCTTCCACTATTTCCCCGTCCTTATTAAGGATTTGAAGTTTTGCCCCTTCCACTTCCTTTTCATCTGTGATGTCAGTTTTTGTAATTTCTACAACTGTCGGCTGATTTTCAATCTCTTTTGTAAGGGAAATCACCTCCAGCTCCGGATTCTGATAGGTTGCATCAAAGGACCATGTTTCTTCTGTTTTCAGATACCCCGGTGCTGCTTCCAACTCTTTCACCATATATTTCCCATGCGGAAGGTCAATGTCAAAGCGGATGGTTCCATCTTCCGCCGATTCTGCTTTCGCAAGAAACTCTCCTGCCTTTACAATCACTTCCCCTGTGAAGTCTAATATATCTTCCTCTGCATACAGCCCAAATACGGCACCCTGTACCGGTTCTTTCGTTTCCTTAGATTGTTTGGTAAGGACAAGTTCTATTTTCTGGCGTTTATTTTCAAGTTCCATAGAAACATAATCTACCGCTACTTCCTGTCCCTGATACTTAATTTCAAATTCTTTTGCTTCAGGATCCAAAACAAAATGGTGGTTTCCAACATCCATCTCCTTCAGGTAATAGGAACCAATCGGAAGATTATGGAGTGATACAGTTCCCTCTTTTCCGGTCACAAGTTTTGCCACAAGCCCATCTTTTTCATACAATACTTTCCGGTTACCTGCTTCATCTTTCTGTCCGTCCGGTGTATAAATGGTCTCTTTTGCATAAACTTCAAAGGTCACTCCTTCTGCCCCTTTGTTCTCATATTGGAACGTATAGCCGCTGTCCTCTTCTATGACTTCCTCTTTGCCGAAAAATTCACTGATAGAATTTATTGTGCCTGCGATGCCATTTTTCATTTTTGTAAGAAGGGAATCTTCCACATTCTTAGCACCCACAAGATCTTCTCCTGTTTTCTTGATGGTCAGACTGCCTACTGCTTCATCGTTTTGCTGTCGAACTACGACAATATATTTTCCGGTTTCTTCCTCTACTTCATAAGCTGTTTCGGAATTCACAGTGATCGTAATGAAATCGCGTTTTTCATCTTCATAAGCGCCTGTCTGTGACAACTGGTTTAATGGAATATCGCTCTCTCCGTCTTTCAACGCCATTTCATACCCTGGCTGTACATATAAATCAGGAGCTTTTACTTCTTCTATGCGGTAAGTTCCCATCTTTAGCTGCTCTGGTGTCATAAGATAACCTTCGTCATTCGTTTCAAATACATCCAGTTCCTTTTCTTCCGGATAGCGCACCTTCATTGTCACATATTCTTTCTTTTTCACATCATAGATTTTATATTGTGCGTGATTATTTAATACCGGAAGATGTGTCTGTGCATCTTCCTTGATAATCTTAAGGAAAAACTGGATCGGTCTATCATCAAAAATACGCCATGGCTGCGGTTCCCTGCTATCTTCGGAAATGGTTACAAGGAATGGATTGATGGTCTGGAGATTTTCTGGAGTTGTAGATTCAAAAACCACATATTTTCCATATGGAAGTTCTGGAGAACGTACAAACCCTTTCTTATCCGTAAACAGCTCTTCCACCGAAACTTTCTTACCATTCTCGTAATAATGTGCCGTTTCATCTTCTGAATAGTCATAGCCGATAAAATCCTCTGCTTTGAAAGCATTTCCTTCCGATGGTTTCAAGCTTCCATCTTTCACACCTTTTAAATCCTGAATAAGGAATACCTTAAATCCGGCTCCTTCCAACAGATCCGTCTCTGTCTGGTTGCCATCCTCAGAAATCTTAATTAATTCAAAAGCCTGTTTTTTTACCGTTTCTTTTACCGTTACATTCCGGTGTACAATAGCAACCTCCTGTCCTTCATAGCCAACTTCTACCGGATATGCTGTTTCATCCAGCAGGTATCCTTCTCCCGGCGAAATTTCTTTTACATAATAATTCCCCAGATACAGATTCGTAAAATCAACTTTTCCATCTTTGATCACACCCTGCGCAACCAGATTATCCTTTTTATGGACGTCTTCCGACTTCCCATTCGGATGCCGGATATCTTCTGCCGCATACAATCCGTATACTGCACCATCCAGATTAGCATCTCCCTGGCTGATATATTCTTCCGCATCTTTGTCTATCTTGAAGACATGGACTTCCCCACGCACTTCTTTATTGGAAAATGTGTGTGTAAATTCGTAAGTATACGTTGTGTCGTTCTCATACTCAAACAGGAAGTCATAACGGTCCGTACTCATATAATAAAATTCCGGTGCCTGAATCTCTTTCAGATAGTAACGAAAATTAATCGGAATATCCGCTTGGAACGCTGCCACTCCGTCTTTATCAGATGTAACGCTCTCAATTAAGGTATCTTTCTTCACAACAACGGCTCCGGCTGCATTGGTAATGTCTTCCCCTGCATACAGTCCAAATATAGCGCCCTCTAAAGTCACCTTGTCATTTTCAGACTGTTTTACTGCCTGCACCTTTACTCCCGGTCTGGCATTCACATAAGCTGCTTCCTCCTGCACCAATTCTACTGTCTGTCCGGCATAAGAAAGGGTGACAAATTGTGTACGATCTGCCTCAGTCTTTCCAATGGTAAGATCTGCCGGAGCTTTCTGTTCCACAATCTTATACTTTCCTAAGTGCAGCTCCTTACTTGTGATGCTTCCGTCTGCCTTTGTCGTCAACTTGTCCACCAGCTCGCCAGACTGATAGATCGGTGTCTTCTGATCCTGGCTTACAATGTTTTCTGCTGCGTAAATAAAATAACTTGCCTCTCCAAACGGTGCAGACTGATACTGGAACGTAAGATGCCCTTCTTTTCCGGATACGGAAGAAAGCACCTCACCGCTCTTTCGAATTGTGATTTTTCCTTTCTGCTCCTCATTTGTCACCGTTTGGCTCTGGGTTTTCCCTGCCTCCAGTTTCACATTGAAAGATGAAGTATTCAGCTTATATCCCTGGGGAACGGAAATCTCTTTTAAATATACCGTATCCTGTATCTTCGGGATCTCTACCTGTGTTTCCCCTTTTTCATTGGTTGCCGGCATCTTGGTAATCAGTTTGGTACACTCTTTGTCACTGTAAATTCCAAAGACCGCACCGGCAAGGGCTGTGTTGGTCACGTTATCCTTTTTCATGACCTTGACTTTTGCATAATCCATCCATTTTACCTGAAAGCTGACAGAATCACTTTCCTCTTCAAAGAATGTGCCATAGCCAATATCCTGCGTGGTTCCTCCCGTAGAAACAACTAAGGTTTTCCACTGTGTTCCCATCTGTCCTGCTAGGGAACCTGAATTCCAAGTTCCGGTTACTGTCATCGGGGCACTGAAATAGAACTTTGTACCGCCGGAAATTTTCACACTGCCTGTTTTCGTGGTATCACCGCTATGATAAGTCACATTCTCCGGCAAATTCAGCGTAATATAGTTTCTGTGATCGCCTTTTAAGTGAAATTCTTTTGTACGCTGCTCCCCATTGCTTTCATATGCGGCAGCCGAAGTCGGAGAAAGATCGATTGCAGCTTTTGGAGGTGCCTCCAAACCATTTAAATACTGGATGTAATCCCATAATCCTGACGACTGGATGTTTTCAAATGTACAGCCATAAAAACCGTCTGTTCCGCAATATGCATAGGATGCCGCAATGTGTGTGAAAATATATTTCAGTTTCCAGTCAAACCCCGGCATATAACTGTCTGTAATATCTCCCGGTCCTCCATATCCATAATAGAGGACTTTCTGTAAAGCCAGATTGCTTTCAAATATGTTTGCGACATAATCACTGGATGGCGGTGAAGTCTTTGCCGATTCCAGACAATATGCTACATGCCCATTTACCGTAAAATAGGTTGTAGAATAATTCCCCAAACTAGATGGATACGGAAGTCTTTCCCCCACTACCAGATTGGCGTTGATCGACCTGTTTTTTGCCATGCTTTCCGGCACAACTGATAAAAAAGCAGCATTATCCGGAGATACATCCAGTTTCAAATGCTCTGTGTTTTCCGGTACCTCCGGTGCCTCTGTCAGGACAGGTTCCGGCTCAGGATCACTTTCCTCCGTATCCTCTTTGTTCCCTTTCTGTCCATGATCTGCCCCTTTGCTCTCAGCCTCACGAGGCTTAACTACGATCTTACGTGTCACTTCATAACTATCACCTTTTTCTGGTGTAATCAGATAGGTACTCAGATAAGTGCCCGGACGGTCCGCAAAAAATCCTTGTCCGTCTTCACTGACAACATCTTTCAATACAGCCTTTTCGCCCTTTTTCAAAGAAAGACCTGTAAAATCTTTTTCGATTTCAAATGTTTCTCCCTGCTCAATCGTCAGGGTTTCGGCGGTGATCTGTTCCTCTCCCTCATCGCCTTTTTCCTCCTTTGTTACATTTGTCTCTGATTCTGCTATTCTGCCTTTTGATGCCGCAGATACAGCATTCCCAGACGGAATAAGTGCAGAACAGGATAAAAGAAAAGCCAGCGTTCCCGCCAGCCATCTGTGTTTTCTATGTTTCAATTGCAACGCTCCTTTCCTGTTGGTTTTTGAGTGTGATTGTGTATTCTTATTTCCCCGAATCTTATGTAGGGCGTTCCCGTATGTGCATATGCTTCATCTCCTTTCCTATGGCTCATAAATCAGGCCATAAAAAAACGGAACTGCACTCTTACAGTTCCGCTTTTTTATCACCTGATTGTTTTGGGACGTATCATGAACCTGCCAGTTTTACTTTGCATCGTTTCATATAACACGCAATCCCATATTTTAAAATTTTATCCACTCCGTTCTCCCGGAGTTCTTCATCATATTTCTTTTCCTCTATCTGCTGTAGTGCCTGTTCACAAGCCTGATCAAGATTTCCGTCATTGGCATACTTAACTTCGATAAGAATAACCGTTTCACTGTTTTCAGTTTCAACGAGAATATCGCTGTATCCTTCGCCGCTTTCCTGATTGGACGATACGTACCATTCTTCCTTCACGCCCAGAATTCCAAGCAGTATCCCATGATAAAAGTTCTCCTTGCTTGCTTTTCTCACAAACGTATCCCGGATACTGATGGTCTTTTTCAGGTAGCTTTCAAAAATTTCTCCTACCTTCGTTTCCTCACCGTTTTTCAGGGCATCACAGAATCGGCTTAATGTATCGCCGTCCTTTGCAACGCTCTCTTTAAAGTATTCCATGATCTGTGTTTCAAAAATATCCCGGATTTCCAGATTCGGTATCGCAAGTTTATACCGTTTTGCATCAACCCTTCCACGCTGTGTTAAATATCCCGTCATAAACAACAGGCTCCAGACGTTCTCTAACGACTGATACATTTCCGGATAGACAAGCTCCTGATGAATCTCTTTTATGATTTCCTCTCCGGCAAGCAGAGTTTCAATCTCACGCTTGGTTTTAAAATTACCGGACATTTGAATGAATTTCTTGACGGCATCATTACTACTGGTATTGATCCAATAATTTTCCGGAAAAGAATCCGCATGGTCTTTTAATTTATCACAGTAATTCAATACATCCCAGGGGCAATACACTTCTACGTCGCCAAACTGATACCCGTCATACCAGTTCTTTACTTCTTCATAATGATCCTCGATTTCATAATACTTCAGCATTTCTCTTACTTCCGTATCTGTAAAACCGAAATATTCATCATACCGTTCATCTGTAATGGACAATACTTTCAGGTTATTAAGCCCCGTAAAGATACTTTCTTTTGAAATACGCATGCATCCTGTCATTACTGCAAATTTCAGGCTGTCATTCGTTTTCAATGCCTGTTCCAATAAACTACGGATTAAAAAGATCATCTGATCATAATACCCGTTTTCAAATGCTTTTGCTAATGGAACATCATACTCATCAATCAAAAGAACTACTTTTGTTCCATAATGTTTCTCCAATAATTCCGATAATATTTTCAATCCACCGCAAAATGCAGCCTCACTCATATTATTATTCAAAAGTTCCTTATATTCTAACTTGTCATAATCACTTAAGGCGTCGCTCCCCAAAAGAAACTGAACATTACGAGCTACTTTTTTCATGATTCGAACCGCAAAATCAAATGCATCCTCATAAGTGGCTGCATTGATTCCTTTCAGGGAAATGGAAATAACCGGATATTTCCCCATATACTCTTCACACAATTTTGTATCTTTTGAAATTTCCAATCCCTCAAAGATACTTTGGTCTCTCTCTATGGAAAAAAAGTGTTCCAGCATACTCATATTTAAGGTTTTCCCAAAGCGTCTTGGTCTGGTAAAAAGATTCACCATTCCACCGTTACGGATCAGTTCTGAAATCAGCCCCGTCTTATCCACATAATAATAGTTATCGTTAATAATCTGCTCAAAATTTTCCAATCCCACCGGAAGGCGTTTTTTTTCTTTAACCATATCATTCACACTCCTTCTCTATTAGTTATATTATAACAAAGATACGCTCAAAAACCTATACCTAACTTTTTTCATAATTCCCGTAATTTCCAGTCGTCAATGCCTTTGTAATTCTCCTGCCAGTAACCTTCGTCATCTGTATCCCAAACCGCACGCTTACAGATCAAACCCAGTTTTTCACAAATCTCATAGAGTTTCAGACATCCTTTCCGGATATGATCCCGTTTTTCTCTCTTCTTCGGACATTCATGACTGCTGCCCTCACAGTCTGCACAGGCTTCGCTGTAAGCACAATCACAATGAAGACGTATACATTTGTCCATATCATTTGCTTCAATGACTACTTTTACTCCATGAGCTTTCAACCGGTTCAGCGCCAGTTCCAATTCTTTATAAGCGGACACACCCGGATTTCCGAGATAAGGCTGTCCGGTTCTCTGGTAAGCTGCTTCTGCTTTCAAAACACCTTCCGTCACGTAAACCACCGGACTGTTCAGGACACCGGAAAAACTTACCGGACTTCCAGGAGAACATCCCTTTTCCATCTTTGCACTGCTGAGCCATACATATTTCCGTTTCTGATAAGGTACATCCAAACGGATCTGGAACGCAATGAGCAGTCCCTCATCACTCCACACCGGACAGAGATAGCCGTTATTCTTCTGATAAAAGGCAATTTCCCAGTCACCATGATAATTCATGAAAAAACCGGGCACGCCCTCCAGCCTGCAACCACGTTTCAGTAATTTTCTGGCGATTGCGACAGATTCTTCAGCACAGGTACTTTTATATCCCAAGGCTTCCATATTTGCAACTTCCGTTTCTGTAAGCCCCCTGCTTAACAAATCTTTTCTATGTTGAGGCGATAGCTGCAGCAAAGTTAGAAGTTCCCGGTACGTATGATCCCGTCGCTTATAATCTACAGGTTTTGCCAGGGACTCTTTCTGCTTCTTTTTCTGGCATTGAATCTCCAGTCTCTTTTCCATCTGTTCACCTGCACCCAAATCCAGCTTCTTCTGTATTTCATGGTAAGCTTTTTTATAACAGTCAGAACCATATAGCCCTGTCAATTCTACATATAGTGTAAGCATATTCCCTGCCGCATCACAATGGAAGCAATGATAGACGTTTGCCAGTTCTCCATCTTTGTATACAACAAAGTTACACTTCCCCCTTCTGTCTCCACAAAACGGGCAGACTACATTATAGGAAGCGTCATCACCGCCGGAAAGTCGCTCGATTCCTAAAAGGTTTCCCACATCTGTAATCGTAAATGATGTCATATCCTCTACCTCAAAAGAACATGGTCCCACAAGGGAACCATGTTCATACAAACTCATTATGCTGCCTTTAATTCTTCGGATTCACTTTGATAATCAAGAAGTGTTTTTGCCGCTTTTACCAGCTCTTTATTCGGACCTTTATACTTATTGGCAATCCATTTCAAAGTTTCAGTACCCTTAACTCCGGCTTCCAAAACCTGTTCCATCGTCTTGCCCTTAAACACGCCAAAGTCACACACGAATTTCTTTGCCGCCTCTACTTCGGAATCTGATGTTTCTTCTTCCAGTTCGCCTTGAAGTTCTTCCATAAAGTCAGCATCTTCTTCAAATGGAACTTCTTCTGCATTGACAGGAATAAATCCATCCGCATCCTCAGGTTTGTCCGCCAAAGCTGCCTCTTCTGTGTGCAGTTTTTCTCCTCCTTCAGATGTTGCAACTTCTTTCTTCTCCTCAGATTTCGTTACATGCTCTGCCTGCTTTTCCTCTGATTTGGTTACGTTCTCTGCCTGCTTTTCCCAGACTGCCGTATCTTTCTCTGTCTTTTCCGTCACTCTAGTTACCGGAGTGTTCCCAAGCAGAGTTTTCATTTCCTTACTTTTCCCAGAGAATACAGCCGGATTTCCGTTGTCTTCTACTGCTCCTTTCTTACTTTCTGATCTTTTTACCGCCTTATTTGTTTCCTTTTCTCTTTTGTGAGTTTCTTTTACCGGCTTATCCGCAGCATTTGTGCCCTGTTCCACATCATGCTTTGTGTAATCAGGATCTTCCTGCTCGCTTCCAACCTGACGGATACAGAATTTATTGCGGAAATAGTATTTCAGTCCATAAGTCAATGCAGTACCGTGCGCCTTATCCGGAATCTCATTTGTTCCGGTAATATGGATTGTCGCATGTCTGCATTCCTCCGGCCGGTCCGCATTTGTCCAGCTAAGCTCTACGTCTGCTTCATATCTCCAATAGTCATCCTTATCTAATACAAGATATGTCGGATGCCCATCCTTGTCATACTGGGTAGGTATTTCACGCACAATATCAAAGTTCACGCCATATTTATTTAATGCCGGTGTCATTGCCTCGTAAATATCATCCAGTGTGGAAAAATCATACTCCGCCTCATCATTGTAAAATTTTTTTAAAAGAGTTGGCATTTTCCTTCTGATTCTTAACATTTTCTGTTCCAGATTTAAATATTGATAATTTTTCATTAATTCGTTTCCTCCTGTTTCTGCTAATTTTATGCTGTTTTCTTCTTTGTATCTTCATAAAGAAGCTCTCTGCCGCATGACACACTCTGTATATCTTCTATCCGGAATTCTGCTGCCTTTCCAAAAACACGATATAAAGCTCCCCTGTCTTTTGGGACAAGGCTCTTAACAGCGTAACATCCTTTGGGATTACATATATCCGCCGCTCGCACATTTGTATGAATCACCTTCCCTTTCCGACAAAGGACTATCTTTACTGTCCTGCTATTGTTTCCTTCAAGTGCCTGTATCAGACGTTTGATTTTATGGATACGGTCATTCGGAGTATTTAAAATTTCCCTGAATTCATCCCGCACACAACCGAAAAGAATTCGCTGCTGCGAAATATACGCAATATTCCGTTTGATCCACCACTTTGCAATCTTTTCTGCCACCTGCTCTCCATATTCCAAGAACAGCAAATACGTGGTATCGGAAAAAGATGCCTCCAAAGAAATTTTCGGTACGAATTTGATATCAGCAAGATTCCTGCCCTGCAGATAATAGTTCTCTGCACGCTCTCTGATTTCACTACGAACCACCAGTGGAATCAAACTCTTGGTATCAAGCCCGGATTGATATAGGAACTCCTGCCAATGCATTTCCAGTATTTCATCAGCTTTCTGGCTGGCTCGTTCCTCTGCTGCTCTCCTGATGTCTATTCTACATGGAAAACCTATTTCTTCCGGAAGGCCAAGTAATATAGCAAGTTCCATATCCACGTCATACAGATTGTAATTCTTTCTGACAAACAATCCCGCAAATTTCAGATCATGCCCGGGCACAAGATTTTTTCCTGCCTCTTTCTGGAGATACAGATAGATAAAATTTCCCTGCCTCATTTTTACCACCGTATTGTTCTGGTGTTCCCATGTATTGCTTTCCCCTGCTTCATTCAGCCATGCAAAAAAAGGTTTGGTATAAACTCCGGACAGCACCCATACAGGCAGCATTTCAGATTCTGCCTTTTTCAGTTTCATAACGAAATTTCTCCCGGTATGTCATAGTCATGCCAGCGTACATTCATGCACCTTGCGATTTTTTCTTCCATTTTTACAAGATTGGATGGGCTGCTGCCGCTTTTCCTTGCAAAAAAAAGTGCCTCGCAAAGCCCGCAGTAAATTTCGTAAGCACTACAGGGCTGTTCACCGAAGTTTGTCTTGAAACGTTCTACCGTTTCCGCAATCAGCTTTTTCCCAAAACTTTGTTTCTTCATGACTTCTGAGAGGGCATTCACCGGATACCGGATACGGATATCACACAGCTTTCCTATGTCCCTTAGTTTCTGTTTGTAATACTGGAAAATGGATTCCATATTTTCACTAAATTCTTCTAATCCCTGTTTATGCCGATGCTTTGTACGCAGCGCTTCCCCTAAGACAATCGTAAAGTCTCCATCTAAAATGGAATAGAAAATATTTGCTCCCGATGCTCCCACATCAGAACTCACAATGCGGATAAATGTCTGAAGGTTTCCAAAAGGCTTTTTCCCATGTTCCTCCATCAGATCTGCATAGGCTTTCGTCATCTTTTGATCGACAATCTTCCAAGTGATCTGTGCCATATTGTGGTCTGCATAACCATAAATAAACTCGCCATTACGATCACCACTGATATATGCTGACGCAACCATAAAGAGTTTCGGCATGGAGATAATCGCATAATCTGCTTCATCACCGGAGAGTACTCCCCTTACCTTACCTTCTGAGATCCGCAGAAGCGCATCCCCTTTCGCAACCTGCAGGCATTCATTAAGAATATCCGCCAGCACCGATTTTTTGACATCCATAAGTGCCGTTCCCTTGATTCTTGCGCGGTCTTTCAGTGTACTGACTGCCGTTTTTCCCAAAGGATACATTCCTTCCGGAAACTGTAACAGTAATCCGGAATGCTTCTTTGTATCTGCCAGTAAGTCCTTCATATCGACACCTTCCATATCCGGCACAAGTACTTCATGGTCGGAAACTGTCAGGACGCTCAAGCTTCGTGACGGTATACGGATCCATTTTGCTCTTTCATCAATTTCCTCCAGATACTCATGGAAACTTAATTCATCTTTAAATTCCTTTCCAAATTCATCATAATAATACATACTGCTCCTTTCTGAGATTCTTCTTATTTCAAAATTCCAGTCACCATCAGGATATTCTGGATTCTTCCGTTTTCAATCTCAAAAAGATAACCATCCTTGCCCATTTCCGTTAATGTCATAAGATCCAGCTCATTGATACCATCCCACATTACTTTGATTGTCTGCATATTGTTCCTCCTTTTCTTTTGCTTTTCTCTGCGACATTATACCTTGTCCTGTGGTATTTCTTTTCTGCACAGCCTGACGCCGCCCATACTTCTTGTTGCTTTCATTCGTCATCCTCCTTTCTGAAAAATGGACACAAAAAAAGACACAAAAAGATTCTTTTACTTTTTGTGTCTTCCTTATAGACAGTGTCCTTTTTAAGTGTGTTTACACTTCAACTTTAACTTCCGGTTCTGCCGGAACAAAAAATTAAAAACTCTGCCTGTTCTTAGCCTGAACCTGCATAAATTTTAATTCAATCTAAGATTAGCACAATATATAGTTATTGTCAACTTGTTCATTCTATATATTGTGTCTAAATTTGTTTTTCAAGAGCCGTGACGCAAGATATAGTCACAGCTCTTTTTAAGGTGCTTCTTATGTTTCTTCCGACATGCCTTCCGAATCAGTCAATTCTTCGTCTCCTTTGGAATCTGCCGGATAGATTTCTTTTGCAAGCCCTCTTCCCTGTTCATCTTCCTCTGTCCGGAAGGTAACTGCCTGCCCTGTTTTCAGTTTTCGGAATCCCTCTGTCTGGATTTCGCTGAAATGTGCAAAAAAGTCATTTCCCTTTTCATCTGTGATAAAACCATATCCTCTCCTTGCGCTGAACCATTTGACTGTTCCTGTTTTCTGTGCCATAATCATTTCTCCTTTTCTAATCTTATTATCTCGTGTTGGCGCCACACGAAACAGGGCGGCATGGACTCGAACCATGCCCTGACTCCCCTTGCCCTACTCAATTTCTTCCGCCCCATAGTAAGAGCCTACATTTAAAGCAGCATCTAACTTTTGGATTCCAAATAGAACCCCCTGCTTTCTTTTGTTAAAATAGAACCGATATTTCTTCCCAATTGTAAACTGATGTTTCTTATCCATCAGTAACACAGTCTGTTTTCCGTCAGAAAGACGGATTCCCACTTTACAGACACGCCCGGGAATGCGTTTTCCCTTTATCTCATACACCGTTCCTTCGATTGTCTCATATTCCTTTTTTTCCCCACACCGTAGCAGATGGAACGCATATCCGATTCCAGACAGCCACATAACGACTGACCATGCAATAAAACTTGCTGAATCCATCTGCCTTCCCATATAACTTCCAAGAAAAAGAGCAAGAAAAGACAGAGCGCCTATTTTCAGGGCTCTGTCTGCCAGTACATTGGGAACCTTTGAAAATCCTTCCATGCGCTGATTGATATAATCGGCAATACGTTCCCGTCTGTTCATTTTTTTCTTATGCTTCAACAGTGACCTCCTTTACTGAACGGATAAACAGTATTTTCTTCTGATATAGAAGAGACAGCATTTCCAGTATTTCATTTGGCTGCTCTGTGGTTTCTAAGTAATACCTTACCTCTCCGCATTTTTCTATTTTAAGTAGAAATTGCCGGTACCTTTCTTCCATTGGTTCTTTTTTGAATACTCTTAGTGCTTTCCAAAAAGGTGTGCCGCAGGCAAAGCTTTCACAAAACATCAAAAAACGTTCTCCGCTGTTTCTCATCACTCTTGCAACTATCGCATTCTGCAGCAGGTTTTCTGCTGCTTCTTTTTCTGTTTCACATTCACAGAATGTAATCAGTCCCCTAGTAATCAGCCTCCGGAAGCAGAAGTTAAATTCATCCTTTCCTGTTTTCCCATCCAGATCCTTATCCGGAAATACAGCCTTTAACAACTGTACCACCCTCCCGTAAATCTGTGTTTCTTCCACGAATGACCAAAGCAGCGCATTCCAAATAAAGATTTCCATACCGGATAATATTTTGTTCTCCGTTCCAACCTGTACACAAAACAGCCCTCCCGGATGTTCCATTTTTACCCCCACAGCCGTATACCATCTCATCATGTTGCCCTCCTTACAAAATCCCCAGATTCAAACAGACCTCTAGGATTAGATATACCGCCCCTGCACAAACAAAAAACATCCATCCCTTATGCGATTGTTTCATATCCCACACGGTCTGATATTTTGTACCTACAATCCGGACTTTACCGGGAACTTCCCAGCGAAGTTTTCGATAGAACTCTTTAAATTCTTCATGGCGGTATCCCAAGGACCTGACACAGAAAATCTTCCGCATCTGTTCTTCCCCATTTAACAGAATAAAACTTTTCTGGTTTTCATCTCCATGTACGACCACATAGAACTCAGGGACTCCTCTTCTGCTGCCTTCCACGATCTTTTCAATTTCCTGATAAAAAATACGGCAGGCTTCATACTGTCCATTTTTCTCTGGCTGGTATACTGCCAAAGAGTCTTCATCCAGTTCCAGATAGCACCGTTCCGCTTCCATAATCCGTTGGTTGATTTTCCATGTATAATGCAGCAAAAAAATCATTCCAACAATAAGAACTGAAAGAAAATACAGATTTTCCCAATTGCCATACCCATATGAGATGAAAAGCAGTAAAACAACAGATACGATTCCACAAAGTCCTGCCGCCCCCAAATACAGGTCTCTTCGATCCATCAGTTTATAAACATCATCTTCTTTTGCCATCAAACGCATATCATGCCCCCTTTCTTTTCTGATGCCATTCGGCTAATTCATTACATACCCGAATTGTTTCCTCACAGTAATACAGGGAGAACTTTGCAATATGCATGTCTTTTTCCCGAAGGCACAGCTTATTCTGCAGCCAGATATAAGCACTCTTCTTTGTCATGCATCCCTCTTCCAAAAGGGTATTCAACGCACGGTGCGCTAAAATCCGTTTGTTACGAAGCTGTCCATCCGCCAGTTCCCCTTTCGGCAGAAGTGATTTTTTATGTGCACCCACATATGCATCGCAGTTATCAGGATACCCGTCACACACATAAAGATAACTTTCTGAATCCAAATTGTCACTGCCATACACATAAGATGCCGGGTGTAGCCTTGCCATGCGGCCACAATACGGACACCGTACCCGGATATTTTCCGGTTTCTGTCTTTTCTTTTTCATTTGTACCGCCTCCTGTCAAATGTTTCTTTTAGTTTGCAGGTATTGTAAACAATCTGTTTTCTGTGAGTCAACAGTATCCCTACACTTTTTTCTTATGCACCACGTTTGATCATACGGGTGATAATGCCTTCTGCCACCTCAAACTTATCGTTAATTCTGGTAACAACAAATCCCACCTCGTCACGTTTTGCCGGAAGGCTTGCCATATTACAGGAATGCGCAACCGCATTGACGCCAATATTAAGTCGGATAAAATACGTTCCTTTATATACATCAGTAATGATACCCACATATTTTCCCTGACGCACGCACTGCTTCAGATTATCTTTATTGACATTGGCAGTTGCACTTTTGGCATCTACGGAAATTTCCATTTCCTCCACTGAGCGGATATTAATTTGATTCACCATCACGAGTGTAAGATCTCCCACCTGAAATTTCTCACTAGCATCCACCATCCATTCCCATGCCATATCCCTTGCACGCACAGAAACTTCCACGCCGAATACTTCTAACCGGACGACCTTTGGAGCCACTGCAATGACACGTGCTTCCACAATCCTTCCTGGGTACAGCATCGGCTTTTCTTCTTCATTTTCATTGAAATAGAACATCTGGCGTTTTTTCAGCATGGCATCTTTTCTTGACGCAACTACGCTTCTGCTCTGTTCATCCAAATCACGAATGATAAAATCAATGTCACTGCCAAGCATATTATTGGCAATCCTTGTCTGCCTGTTCAAGGTATCTGAATGCTCTCTTCCATCTCCCGAAAGATTGATCATCATCTCATCCATCGGAATTAAGATACGGAAACCGTTGTAATAGGTAATCGCTACTGTCCATCCGCTGTCCAGCTTCTCAATACCTCCAAGTTGTCCGGTCAAAATTTTCTTCGTGCGGTGTGCGTTCAAAAGCTGATGCCATCTGGCATCCTCCTGTTCTTCCATCGTTTCTACATGGGAATCTACGTCAATCGTTAAGATTCCTTCCGATAACACCGCTCTTGGTATCCCCTGCTCTTCCATCTTATTAACTGCTTTCTTTAATTCTGCCATTGTAAACCTCCATTCATCCTAAAAAGGGCACAAAAAAACAGCCCTCTGGCTGTCTTCTTATGCCCTATCACTATTTTACAGATACTATTTTATACGGACCACATTCGAATGTCAATTCCATCACCATTGCAATACAGTCGCATATCAGATGCAATCTTGTTTCATTAACTTTTTCAGCCCGTCTTGATAACGGATTCTGGAAAAATACCACATCTTTCCCTGAATTTCTACCAAAACCCTGTGTTTTAAAAGATATTCCAAATTTGCCTCTTCTGGATTATCCCGTTGCCAGCCTGTTGCCTTATAAAAGTCTTCCACGCTGTCATAAACCTCGATACAAGTTTCTGCAAGTTCTATTTTTTCTGTTTCATGCTCTTTCAAGTATATACCAAACTCCAGTTCCAATATTTTTATAAATCCATATTTCACAAGGGAGTTTCTCAACCTAAGCCTCCTTTCCTTCAGACGAAACAGGCGCAAAGAGTTCTTCCACTTTCATCACTCTTTTTCCCTCCTGCTGCCTGCTCTCTTTGATAGCCTTCTGTTTTTCAGATTTCTTAATCTCCGTATCAAGCATAAGCGGCTCGCTATCTTCCTGACACGATACCTTTTCCTCTAACGATTTCGCTTCCTGTTCAGTGTGTATCTGAAAATCACGCTTTTCCTTTTGCCACTTTTCAAACCACTCCGGCACATGCTCCTCCACTTTTTCCAGTTTCATATATTGGGCATCCGGATGCTCCAAATAGTCCATCTTTTGAAAACGGCATACCCTCTGCCCACGGATAATCAATAGCCCCTGATTCAGTGGGAAACGTAAAATTTCATCCGGGAGAAGCAGCATTCTCTTTCCAAGTGACGTTGACTCGGAATACTCCGGCACGTAGTCGGTTGCACGCAGAGTATAGTAATTCTTTCGTATGGAAGATACCGACACAGTGATTTCTCCTGTTCTGTCACTATAATAGGATGCCGTCGTCATATCATTACAGCCTAAAAAGATCGAAAAGTCACATCCTCCTAAAATTTCTTCCCACTGATTATCTGGATACCGGTTCTGCAGCTGTGGAATATTTTGAAACAGAATACTCATGCCAATTCCCCTGCTTCTTGCTGTTGCCAGTTTCTTTTTAAAATCCGGTACAACGCCAAGATTTGGGAATTCATCCAGTATAAATTGTACCGACACCGGCAAACGTCTTTCTTTTGTACGGTCAGCATAACGCACCAGCTTGATACTTAGAAACGACGTAAACAGCGTGGCTAGCATATCAAAAGTACTGTCCTGATCGGAAGTAATACAAAAATATGCACATTTTTCCCTTCCCGGCAGCGACAGGTCAATTTCATCATGGCTGGTAATCTGTTGTACCAGTTTATTCTGCATAATCTGCAATCTTGTTCCGAGTCCCAAAACCGCATTTCCCTTTACCTTCTCAGCCTTCGCAAATAGCTGGTACGGACCGCGTGCAGGGTGATGTGTCGGCAGCCTTTCAAAAATAGCATCCAGCATATCCACACTTTTGTTAATCAAAAGTTTATAAGCTTCCGGAAATGTTCTCTTCTCCGGTGGATACTCATGAAATACATAAAGACAAAGTGCTTTTAAAAGATCCATTTCCGTATTGTCATAAAAATGGTCGAACTTATCCGTTGTATTACGGATTACTACATCACAGAATACGTCTATCAGGCTGCCGTCATCAATTTCTCCAAGACAATCCCATGCATCAGAATGTTCTAACTGGATCAGGTTTAACTGTTTCACCGTATACCCGCATTCCCGGCAGTAAGAGGACAAATCCTCGTATAGTTCTGATTTTGGATCTGTCAGATAGATGCTTTCCCCCCTGCGGATGCATTGTAATGCCATTACACGTGCAAAAGCTCTGGACTTCATACTTCCCTGACTGCCACATACAGCAAAATTCCGGTTAAGTCTGGACTCAACCGGAAGACTTATTATTTTTTTATCCTGGATGTCTCGCCCAAATATCACACCATCTACCTTTTCCAGATTCTTGTCGGTTCTTAAAACCTGACTGCGTTCCTCTTCCCCCATAAACCCTGCTGTTCCGTATGTTCCCTTTTGGGAGATTTCAAAATTCCGTTCATCATAACTTTCTTTGCCCGAACCTCTCCAGATAATCAGTCCCGCAATTATACCAAATAGAAAAAAAGCAACAATTGAGCACTGTATTCCTGCCACCGATGATATACCATGTTTAATTGTATCTATAGGCGCTAACCTCACTGCTGATTCCATGAACAGTTGTTCCATAAATCCGCCCACATATAAAGCCAGAATAAAAAATGCTGCTGTCAGTCCTATGATTTTTAAAACTGTAACACCTTTCCGGTCTATTCTTCCACCTCCTTTACTGTATAACTCTCTGTTGCCATATGATGCTGTACAAGATTCCCATAATAGGTCGAAATGGTATGAACAGAATTATATAGGGCAGTTACAAGAAGTGCCCGAATATTGCGTGCCTTTGTCTGGCTCTCATTCATACTGTGCAATACAAACTCAATATGATTTTTGGTGATTTTATGAAATTGTCCTTTTACCACCTGTGCTGGTTTTTCCTCCCTGTTTACGCGGATAGTTTTAGAACTGGAAGTCAGTATCTCCACCATAATCCCAAGCAGTTCATCGATTCTTTCATCGTATGGATTATCATTTTTCAATGCCTCATAATCAATCTGTGCCTTTACCATATCTTCCACATACTGATAAGACTGATAGAAATCTTTTGTACGGTAATCTTTTGCTGTACTCTCTGTATATGTTTCACTGGTTTTCGTGCCACCTCCCACAAATTCCGGGGATACCCTCTCACTTATTTCGGTGACACCCCTCCCCGATTTCGGTGAGACGGTATCCGGCGGACACCTGCCTCTTGCCTCTGGTGTCCCTGTTTCAGTTTCTTTCGGATACGTCAGATGCTCTAAAACTGTTACGTTCAAATCCAAAAATAATACATTGGACACAGTTTGTCCTTTGACCTCAACTGTTCGGAATACCCTGCGCACAACACCCAGCTTTTCAAGTTCTACAACTGCATTCGTAGCATCACGCTTGGTAATCCCAAATTGATCTGCAAGCTGCTGGTAACTGCGTTGCAACATATCTGAATGGAATTTTTTTCTCAGACCAATCAACTGCCCTGTCATTTCATCTCTGATTTCTACCGCTCGATACCAGTACACAATATCCGCCAGTATAATGATTGCATTTAAATTCGGTTTCCCCGTTGGTTTGCGGATTGTCTTATACCAACTGACGGGGATTACGTTTCCGGATATCTGCAGCCGGCTCATACGATCTACCGTAAGACTGCCCGTTTCAAACGGACCGTTCATGCCCGCACCTCCTTCACCGCATGAAGGACAGTATTACAATCCTTCTAAATATTCCATAACCTTTTCTGTTAAAATTTCACGATATGACACCTCCTTCCCAAAATAGTATTCCAATATAGATTTTTGATAAGAAAAACACAGAATGGTTCCCTGCTTTTTCCACCCCAACTCCTGTTTTACCCGTAACAGATGCCGAAGTTCCAGTTCGTAACAAAAATAGACCGGGTTCCCTGTCTGATCTGTCCCTGCACTCACCTGGTATTCCCGGGTTCCCGGTTGTTCCAGTATTCCACATAAGAACCGGTACAGTCCGATTTGCTTTTCTTTGTCTGTTAAGAGTTTCACTTGGATTTTTGCACTCTCAATGGTGGGAATGTAGTAATAATTTTCGTAAATATCGTCTACTTGAAATAGGTTCCCCTTTATACCACCGTCACTTTCCAGAAGTTCTACTAAAAACTCTATGGTATCCCCCATAATGACCGCATCTATCCTTTTGAGTGCACCGGCTTTCATACATTCTCGTTCTACAAAGCTTCGCATGGAACGCTCCATTTTCTTCGCCCACCGCATTTTCTGTGCCAGCGTGTGATAAATAATATAGCCGGACTCCCCGGACAGCATAATCCCACAAGCTCTTGAGCCTTTGATTGCATCTGTCAATCCTTTAAACTCCAAACTTCCGTAATATGCCGCTTGCCCCCTCCCATTTTCAGAATCGGAACAAAACAGTTCCGGTTTTTGGCTTCTGAAGATAGGAATACCCGTCTTCCAAAGAAAGACCCATACCTTGCTCATCCGGTGCAAACGGAGACGTTTCTCAATTTCCGTCTTCACATGGTTTGTCTCCACTGACCCCTGTAAAAAAGAAGCAGCATCTTCACTATATTGTGAAAGGACATATCTCTTACCCTTTGCACGCAGCACATATCCTTTATACCCGGCTTTATTTCGCACAGAAATATATCCCTCTTGTTTTAGCCTGGTAATAACCGCAGCGGTATAGGATACAGATCCTATGATGTGTTCAGCAAGGTCTGCCGGCATTTCTCCGCTGACTGCTATCATCAAAAGTAACGTATCCTGTTTTCGCATATAACCTCCTCCTTCCATCGGTTCTCCTTTTTCAAAACAGTACCCTATCTGCTTGACACTTAGGTACTATTTACTTTCTGACTCCCGAAAAACTTTGCTTTTTCTCTATTTTTCTGCCACTTTTCTGCTATCGAAAAAGGTGCTCTGACAGCAGGAGTATTTTTCGATACTGTTTTTCACATTTTTTGAAGCCATTTTGGAAAGTTTTCTATATCCATAATATAAACCTCTGTTGCATCCTGTTCTGCCATTCTGGTAATGTGGTAGGTATCCACATGCAGACCGCTATCTGATGCCAGAAAGAAATTTGATATCACATCCAGTACGTGTTTTTCTTCAAAATTATCGTGATCCCGAATGCGTCCCAGCGGTAAATCCCGGTTATACAGATGTACAAAGCAAACAGTACATTTCTCATATTCCGGTATCCTTTTCTGTTCCTGATTTTGACAGATACACCACTGTTTAAATGCGATATATAAAGGTTTGTACAGATAATCGGTATAGTGTTCTTTCCGGTGCGGAATCAGAACCGGCATAATGATTTTTAAAATTTCATCGGAATAATCCATTTCAATCCCATGTACAGCCACAAGTTCTGACTGATACTGTTCATATTTCACCTGATCCAGCACGACTTCTAAGGATAAACGCCTCAATTTTTCTGTTAAACGCTCCCCCTTTTTCGACGATTCCAGTATCATATCTGTAAAATTTTCATAACCACTTTCCGTTTTACATCTGGAATATGCGATCAGAATATTTCTGGCTTCTGCCATAAGCTCTCCCACCTCTGAGGTCATTTTCTGTGCTTCATCTAACTGTTTTTTCACCTTTTGAAATATGTCCTGATTACTGGCTTTCTTTTTGATAATATTCGACTTCACCATCCCCCTTTACCGTGCAATATCCAATCACATCCGGAATCCGAATCTTCGGGATACTTTCCGGTTCTTCCACTACCACAACATGCCCACATCCGTCTATTTTTTTCCGTACAAACAATTGATTTGTCAGTTCAATATCCTCCGGTGCAATATAGAGGATGTCATATATTTCTCCGTCTCCTACAAAAATAATCCGTATCGGATATTCCTCCTTAGATGCGAGAAAATGCTGCTCAATCTTCTTTTGATTCATCAGGTCAATCAGTACCCACAGGCAGGTACTTATCCCACGTTCCCATGCTGTATGTGCAGATTCATTAGCAGCCACCTGTTTTGTTTCGTTATTCACATATATCATGCGGTCTTTTTCCAGTACCTTTAAAGCCCGCCCAACAAATCTTTCCCGTCCGTCTTTTTCAAAGTAAGCATACAACTGACTCTTATCCAGCACGTTATATTTTTGAACCAATTCTTTTAATTCCCGTTCCACGTCTCTCTGCTTATTCTGATTTTCCATAATGACTGTATCCTTTCCAAATAATCATAGTTACTTAATGACATATAAAAAGCGCATTGTATGACAAGTTATTACCTGTTTTCTTTCGCAGATAATCTTGTGACGCATACAACAACGCTTTTAATACGCATTATTACAAATCTGTTCCGCTATGTAGTCTGTTTTCCGTATGCCTGTTGTCCATACTTCTGCAGACGCTCCTTTAATTCCTGCAAGTCCTTTCTGTCCGTTGTGATCAAGTCTTTTTCTAACTGACTCGCCTTAAAATCTACGATTAGATTATTGCTGTTCGTAGAAATCAAACCTGTTCCCCTTTCAAATCTTGTAATGGACATTGCTTCTGCTTCAGATAAATCAAGTTCCTCCCGTATATTCTCTGCTTCGCTGGTCTCCATGTTGAGAATGATTTTGGTCTTTGAGTTATTTAAGATTCCCCTTCCAAGTTTGCCACCTTTTAATGCAAAGAAATCCACGAGATCCTGTGTTGCACAGATTGCAGAGCCGCCATAAGCACGAATTACTTTGAAAATCTCCAGCAGGTATTCTCCTGCCAATTCATTTGACACCAGAAGTTTCCAAGCCTCATCTACAAAAATTGCCTTTTCCACAGTTCTGTCCTCTTTTGCCTTCGCCCAAACAAAATCCAAAGCAACAAACATTCCAAGCAGCAGATCGCCGGAAAGCTCTGAAATATCCAGAACTACATATTTATTTGATAAATCCACATTTGTTTTCTGGTTAAATGTTGAAGCAGAACCATGTACCAATCGGTTTAAAATATTAGCCATTCTCCGGCACTCCCTTTTTCTGAGCAGAACCTCATACAGATCACCCAAAATCGGCATATCTTTGTATTGCCCCGGCTTGTCTGGATTTTCCAAACTTTGATTATCGTGCGTAATCCCTTTTTCCGCATAGGTAATTACCAATGCCTCATCTAAAAGCTGCTTTTCTTCGTGACTCAAATCCGGAATCAGTAAGCTGAAGAAAATATGCAGACTTTGTATTTTCATTGCCAGTTCTGAGCGTTCTACTGTGTAACCATCTAATATTTCACTGGCACTTGTATCCGTGGGACGAATTTCCATTACATTGATACAATTTGGTGAAGCTGGAGAGATCTGTATAAAAGCCCCTCCAATATTATTACAGGCTCTCGCAAACTCATGCCCTTTATCCGGTGCAATAATAAATACCTGTACATTCTTTCTTCTTAAACGCAGTGCCATTAACTGCATGGTAAAAGTCTTACCGGCGCCGGATGTCCCCAAAATGGCAATGTTAGCATTCTTATATATTTTCGTATTGAAAATATCTACGATTACTAGTGAATTGTTTGCTTTGTTGACACCCATCATAATTCCGTCTTTGTCCGACATTTCATAGGAAGTAAATGGATAGCAGCTCGCCACTCCGGAAGTCAGTACATTCCGCTTTGAGCGTTCATACAGTTTCTTATCCAGACACAATAAAGGCAGCGAAGACAAAAACGCATTTTCTTCACGAAACATACAGCTTATCACTCCGATATCCTGAGAGTTCAATAGCTTTGTCATTTCTTTTACACGCCACTCGACTTCTTTTGCGCTGTATCCTGTAATAGTGATCAGAGTGCTCATATAATAAAAATCCTCACTCCCGCTTAACCCACGTTTCAGATAATATCCTGCATGGATAGACTCACTCAGATCATCAAAATCCGTATTGGTGTCATAGGTATCTTTAATTTTGGAACGATTTAGACGGATTCTTCTGCCGATACGTTCCATGGATTTACTTTTATCCTGTCGGAAAAAGAAAACATCTACATCAATTCCTTCACCTGCATTGATCAATAGTGACAGCCATCCCGCTGGTACTCTTGTCCTGTATTTATGGGAAGGTATCAGAAGATAACTGTAATACATACCGTCAATGACAAGATGACTCCTGTGCCGCATATCCATTGTTTCAGGTGCAATCAGTTCAGTAACCGGAATGTGGCTGATACTCTCCCTACCATTCTCTCTCTGGTAATACCTTGCTACTTTTTTTGTCCGTTCCTCCAAAGTTTCATACACACTCGTCTTTCGATTTAAAATTTGATACAGGACATCCACCAAAAAACGGGTATCATTTTCATATTCCAATACAACATTCCCACATTGAGAAAGATACTTTTTTGCAGTCTGTACTACTGACCTCATGTAAAGCAGTACCTCCCGCTCTTTTGGATTTTTGTTATTGTTATAGGACTGATATTCAAACACCATAAAAAAACGTCTGGTAATCGCTTCTTTTCTTCCCAAACGCTCAATGAGTTTCGCATAATCCTCCTGAAGCAGTTTTACCCTGTGATCCGGTTCCCGTTCTGCCTCTTCTTTGATTTTTTCTATATACTCCGAAATATCCGCTTTCTTGGATACCACTTTAAACTGTATTTTAACAGGTGCTATTTTTAAGTAGGACATAAAAGACATAATGATATTGCGTTGTTCAGATGAGGAGCGCAACAGGAAGTTGATCGGCAATATTTCTATCAGTTTCACATATCGGTGATCCGTTGTATAGATAACCCCGTTTTTTATCTGACGTATCGGAAGATATGAGGAGACCCAGGTTACCGGAAGTAAGTCCAAGTCCGGTTTTCGTTCTTTTTTCTCCTTTCTCCGATCATCTCTTAAATTACTGATATTTTCTTTTTCTTTATGAACTTCTGGCTTGTCCAGCTCTTTTTTCAGCTTCTTTTCTTCTTTCATCTGAACTTTTCGCATCCGTTCCTCTTCCCGTAAACGCGACGGCTTTAAACATGGTTTCGCAATGGGTGCTTTTT
>OGEM01000537.1_pt1 | contig 25020 bp, 20 predicted proteins | sample 1570741 | NCBI WGS metagenome assembly OGEM01 (sample SAMEA2582141, study PRJEB24529) | metagenome | biome: Human gut stool | place: China | collected 2011
CGTTGGCCAGTGCATTCTTGCAGTTAGCCAGGTCAGCCTGAGCCTGAGCCAGTTCACTTCTATATCTGTTGATTTCTGCATTGACTGCGTCTTCGTCAATCTTAGAAACCGGAATAAACTTCTTACCACCGAAGATGTAGCTAACACCTGCTGTCAAAGTTCCAGTACCTTCAGCCTTGCGATGGCTGCTGATATTGCCGAATACAGACGGAGCGATAGCACCGCGAGCTTCTACGTCAATAGCCCACTTAGTGTTGATATTGAACTTCAAGCCCAAACCAGCAGAAGCGCCTACACGTGCTCTAGCCTTTTCATCTCCATCAGGAATCATTGTTCCATCGTTTTGAATCAGCACATTAGCTGACTTTGCAACAGTTACTTGAGGACCCAAGAATCCATAAACTTCGAAGAAACGATTAGGATTAACGCCTGCGAACAATGTAGAAAGATTGATCATTGCATCAATGTTACCACCAAAGTACGTCTTATTATGTTCCCAATACGAGTTATCCAGACACAAGTGCTGAGTAACACCATTGAACTGAGCACGTACACCCCATGTCGGAGTAATCAACTTACCAACTGATACGCTGAAATGCGGAGCCAATTTATTGAAACCATCATTGTTGATAGCGTGGACACCACCACCTACACTCACGAAGATATTATCGCTCCATTTCGGAGTGTAGTAGTTCGTTTTTTCTTGTGCATTCAGATTTGCTGCACAAGCGCCTGCTAATAATAAGGAGGCTATTACTAATTTACTTTTCATTATTCCTTTAGTTTAAAATTAAATACTAACTAAAACGATTTTAGTAAGCTGCACCGTCACCGATACCACCACCGGCATTGTTATCACCACCATGTCCATGACCATGACCATGATTTATTGGAGTAAAGGAAGGAGTTACAACTGTCCTAACGACCTTCTTAATCTTCACATTAGGAATAGTATACAATTTACCATCTACAATAGTAGAAATTGTATTATCAGAAGTTTCGTATTCAGTAACAGTATTCAACGTTACAAGCGTCTGAGCAGGAACCAAAACTGTCTTAGTAGCATCTACCTCTGTAATACCCGGGCTATAAGATTTAACCAAAGCTTTCAACACTTTCTTTACATCAGCATCAGACAATGCTTTTGTAGCAGGCAGAGCATCAATATATGCATTTACAGCAGGAAGATTAGTAATTTCCTGACCAACTTTTGCTTTATATGTAAAATCCATATTTTTAGCCTTATCACCAGTATTTTCACCACCTTCTTGTGTTTTAGGCTCTTCAGTAGGTTCAACTGACTCTTCGTCTTGCTTAACCTCAACATCCTTAGCTGCATTCAATTCTTGTTGCATAAAAATGCTTACCGGAATCAAAGCGAACTGTCCTTTGTTCAAAGCAGGAACAACAGCTTGGCCTTCACCGCCCAAATAGTCTACTTTTGTTGCAGCAAAAGTTCTTGTTACAGCAGCAATCTTACCGTCTGCACCAGCAGGAATTACAAAAGGATTGCTTGCGATAGCAGCACCATTTTCTGTAATGCTTGCCCCCTCTACGATAGAGCCATCAGCCAAATCATATACAGTAATTGCCACCGTAGCACTTGCAGGTTCTAATTCTACTGGCGCAACATTAAATTCCTCTTTTTCGCAGCTTGTAAACATTACGCTTGTCAAAGCCACTGTAGCCAATGCTAATTTAGCATTTACGCCACTAAAAAAACTTTTCTTTTTCATCTCAATTAATTAATTAAAAATTTAACAATTCTGACTTAATAAAATATGGGTTAAAACTATTTTCTTCCATTATATTATCACTTGCCTCTGCCTTGTATTCCTTATAATAATACCTTTCATTACCTGCATTATAAGAAATACCCATATTGGTAGAAGTATTCACACGCGGTACATATCCTTTCCTTTTATACTTATAAGGAGGCAATGCCACCTGAAACCGGAATCCTCCATTCGCTTTAGCATGCTCTGCCTTCATGACATAAAAGCCGATTGAGCAATAACGGAAATGACGAATCATATCGAATTTAATCCCCTTTTCCTTCAACAAATACTGTTCAGCCTTCAGTGTGAACTGTGTATTAAATCGCGGCCAGTAGAAATTTCCACCCAAAGACCACGTCACACGCCATAATGAAGGATCATATTGGAACTTAAATCCGTCCCAACGTCCAGCTCCCGTATATCCTATTCTTGCCAACAAAGAAAAGCGCTCATCATTAAAGGGTCGAAAAAAATCTACATCAGCACCATATCGATTGCCACTAAAATAACCTACTGAGAATTTACCAAAAACGTTATAAGGCAATCGAAAACGTTGTGAAAGAGTCAGAAACCCCGGATGAACCTTTCCTTCCCGAGCTCCATATCCATCATTATAAATTGGTATCTTCACTTGTGCTGTGGCTTTCATACCCTTCCATAACGAAATTTCTATTGCAGGACTCAAATCAAATAGAACTTGATAAATCTGCGTAATAATCACGTTCTTGAAAGAGAATTCCGGATACACCAATACATCAATCTTGAACAAAGAACTATTTTTCAACTTTATTTTCCGTGCATTTTTCCAAGTATCACCCAATTCATAGCTTACATTCCAGTCATCACGTTCTGCTTGGAGCACCGAATCACCCTTTATGGGATGATAACAAAGAGAAATCTGGGGTACATTATTGTCCAGAACTATTATCCGGCATGACTTTTCTTCCGGTACACCTGCTAATAAATGGGCTTTCTATCTAAAACACAGACAATCCTTGGCTTCTCTCTCTTTGTTTGTCTGCTGTTGCATAGGGGATTAATGATGCCTAACGGCCATGAACAACTCTGCTAATGGTCGTCAAGCGATTGCTTTATGGCCGTAAGCAGGGTTGTTCATGACTGTTAGGCGTCACTAACCCCAAGACTTTTCGGATGAAGTACGTAGCCTGCATCTATTGTGGATAGGGCGCAAATGTATTGTACAACAACTTAAAGGACATTAGACGGCATTATTCATAGCCATGAGTTAGAAATCATCCGCTTGAATGGCTCACTCTACCGGTACCTTTCATAGTCCCTGCGGAATGATGCGTCCTACCGCCCAACTCGATATCCACCGATTTCGTAGAAGAGCAAGCTCGAAAATGCAGGAAAAACGAACTGATTGATTTATGTAGCTCTTACGTAATATTATGCTAGTAAACAGGTGGTTACTGCAAAACCTCGGCGTTTCAGGCAGGTGGAAGCAAAATTTGCTTCCACCTTTTCGGCTTGCTTCCACCGCAGGGCAAATGCCGATGGATAGGGGAATGCAGAAGGTGGGTGGAAGTGTGGAAGCAAAGTGATGGAAAATAAATTTCCAGAGAAAGTTTCCGCCGCCATAGCAATAGCCACACTCTTGATAGTTTAATTGTTACTGGCTTATTATTATATTTGTTCTTTCAGTAACGCTGTGCCCTATACTGTAAATATTTGATAGTTAATAAGGTAATTATAAAAAAAGACAAGAGTGATAGAACATGAAAGCAATTTGTAGGATTGATTTTTGTTACTGCTTTGTTACTACTAATAATAAACTGTATGTTTTTATTTAAAGAATATGAAAAAGCAATTGAATTTAAAAGAGCCAATAAAGGTGAGAACAAAAAAATTGGTTAATGGATGCCAATCCATATATCTGGATATTTATATGAATGGAAGGCGGCAATACGAATTCTTAAAGTTGTATATTATCCCTGAACATAATCAAGCTGATAAAAAAAGAAATGTCGAGACGCTAAATTTGGCAAATGCGATAAAGGCTCAGAAGATTTTGGAAATATATAATCAAACTTACGGATTTAATCATAACAGATTGTCCAATATGAAGCTGACTGGCTATATGAAATTAATAGCAGAACAAAGTGTGAACAATAGAGTACGGAAAAGTGCCATACATGCCGTTGTATGCCATTTGGAAAGATATACTCCGAATGGAATATTGCTAAGGAAGGTGGACAAGACTTATTTGTTGGGTTTTATAGATTACTTGAAGAAAACAAAACAAGAACATTGTAAGAAGGAAAAGACATTGCATGTTAACACCCAATTCTATTATTTGAAAACGCTGCGCTACTGCTTGAATAGGGCCGTCTCTGAAGATTATATAACTGTTAATCCGATGAGTAAAATAAAAAATGAGGACAAACCAAAACGTAATCGAACAGAAAGGGATTATCTTACCATAAAGGAATTGACCAGATTGGTTCATACTCCTTTTTATAATATCTTATTAAGGAAAGCATTTCTATTCAGCTGTTTTTGTGGATTGAGGCATTGTGATATTATTGCATTGAGATGGGAAGATATACACTATGATGAAAATGGCAATGCACTATTGAGTATTATTCAGAAGAAGACGAAAGAAGCCATATCACTTCCACTCTGTTCGGAAGCCATAAAACATCTGCCAGACAGAGGAAATGCACCAGAAACGGAAAAGGTGTTTGCTGGATTGGTCTCACTGGGAAGAAGTAATGTAATTTTACACAAATGGATTGAACAAGCTGGGATATCAAAGCATGTAACATTTCACACAGCGGAACATAATATTTTATCTATTTGATTGATAATAAAATAGTTATCATGTTATTTACAAATAATAGGTAACGGTTTAGAAACGAGTGAAATTCAACCGATTGTTTTATTTTGCATAGATTCAAAGAACATTTTTGTAACGCAAATATAAGATTTACTGCTGAAAAAAGCAATATTACCGGCTTTTACTATCCCAAAATACCGGTCAAGGGAGTCGGCTTTCACGTTCCCCCCCCAACTATAACCTTCCATCCGTCAAATGAAACCGTGTCTTCGTCACTTTTCATACAAGTTATTCAATTCGTACCTGCAAAGGTAGGAAACTGCACGGTAATACAGCTTTTATATTTGATTAAATTATTTAACTGCATCATTGTTGCATTTATTAAAAATACCTATATTTGCAAACTCCAAATGATGGCAGATGCGTAGTAGTAAAATACATAGGATCATTATTGCATGGCTGTTGCTGTTTATATTCATAACGCCAACAGTAGCTCAGCACATTCATATTGCCAAATATGCCTGTAGTGATAGCTGTTGTACTTCACATCAGGATAAGGGCAATCCTTCTGCTCGGCACGATTCCACCAACTGCCCTGTCTGCCACTTTACCTTTTCTCTTTTTACAGATGTAGAACCTTATAAGGATACACCCATAATAACCACATCCAGCCAACGGATATTTACGTTCTACTTCAATAAAGAAAGCTTATCCACTGCTGAATCCCATTTCAACAAAGGGCCACCTCTCTCTTTTTTCCTCTGATTTTCCGGAACGGTATCTGCCAATAGCTGCGGATACGGATTAGCCTTTTCGTTACAGCCGATAACGGCAAAGGCTTCATACCATTTTTACATCTTAAATACAAATGAGGCAATTATACATTACAGTATTTGCCCTGTTGCTTTGCAGCCAGTCGTATGCCCAAACACCGGGTGATACGATAAAGACTATGACTTTGAATGAAGTCGTAGTGCAGGGAAATACCAACAAGCGTATTCAGATGCAATCGCCTTTGGGCGTGCTGTCGGTAAGTAAAACATTCATTAAAGAAAACTTTGCGGGCAGCCTGATGCAAAGTCTGGAAAAGATTCCGGGCGTGCAGGCAATGAGCGTGGGTTCGGGACAATCCAAACCCGCTATCCGTGGATTGGGCTTTAACCGGATGATTGTTGCCGAAAACGGAATCAAGCACGAAGGGCAGCAATGGGGCGAAGACCACGGGTTGGAGATCGACCAGTTTGCAGTAGATGCCATAGAGGTAATAAAAGGTCCCGGATCGCTGCTCTATGGTTCCGATGCCATCGGCGGTGTTGTCAGCCTGAATACGAATTATATCCCGCGGCAGAAGTTCGGAGGCTCGGTAAACCTATTCACAAGGACAAACAATGAATCCTACGGGCTATCGGCGCAGTTGCTAGGGCGGAGCAAGTCGTTTTTTTATAAGGCGCAACTTACGGTTATAGACTATGGCGACTATAAAATACCTGCCGACAGCATACAGTATTATTCGTATTTCATCAAGCTGAAAGACCGCCGGTTGCGTAATACCGCCGGAAAGGAGCAGAACCTGCGCGGTTCCTTCGGGTGGATTACCGACCGTTACCGGAGCATCTTCAACATTAGTAATGTATATGCCCAAAGCGGATTCTTCGCCGATGCGCACGGATTGGAGGTCCGTCTGTCCGAAATAGATTATGACAGGTCTTCACGTGATATTGATTATCCCTACCATTCGGCCAATCATCTGAAAGTGGCGAATACCAGTTCGTGGTATTTAGGCGATTTCATTTTGAAATCAAACCTGTCCTATCAGAATAATTATCGGAAGGAGATGGTAGAACCCGTTTCGCATGGGTATATGCCCACGCCGCCCGATAATCTGGAGCGTAAGTTCGACAAGGATATCTATACTGCCCATTTACAGGCGGATATCCGACTTGGTGAACAACACGAACTTACTTCGGGTGTAGGTGGTGAATATCAGGACAACCAACGTGGTGGCTGGGGATTTATCATTCCCGATTTTAATACATTGTCCTACGGGGTTTTCGTGTACGACCGCTATCATTTGTCGGACCACCTCATTCTGAGTGCAGGCATTCGTTTCGACCATATCCGTACTCGTATCGACAGTTACCGCGACTGGTACGAGACTCCGGTAGGCAATGAATGGGTGCACAAGGAACGGGCTTCGGATATGCAGCGCACGTTCAATAGCCTGATATGGTCGGCAGGGTTGAATTACGACCGCAATGCGTGGAACCTGAAACTTAATATCGGTAAAAGCTTCCGGGCACCTATTTCTAAAGAATTGGGTTCGGACGGCATAAACTACCATATCTTTCGTTACGAGAAGGGTGACCCTAATCTGAAAGCGGAAGAGGCGTATCAGGTTGATGCAGGTATTTCGTGGCATAACGACCGGTTGGAGATTCAGCTTTCGCCTTACCTCAATTACTTCCCGAATTACATCTACCTAAATCCTACTGCCGACTATGTCGAGGGATTACAGATGTATTATTATACGCAAAGCAAAGTAATAAGGTATGGGTTTGAAGCCGAACTGACCTATAAGCTAACCCGGCACTTTTCGTTCGATGTGAACGGTGAGTATCTGTATGCAGAGCAGCTCTCGGGCGATAAGGAAGGTTATACACTGCCTTTTACACCACCGTGGAGTGCTAATATCGGATTAAGATATAATCCCCCAAAAAAGTGGTTGGGAGATAACGGATACATTTCTGTCTCCTACAAAATTGTAGGAGACCAGAATGAGATTGTGCCTCCTGAAATCAAAACGGAAGGCTATCAGACACTGAATGCGGCTGTGGCAGGCTCTTATAAGTGGAACGACCGGACAATCCGTATCAGCTTGCAGGGACAGAACCTGTTAAACAGTAAGTTCTACGATCACACAAGCTATTACCGGTTGATTGACGTTCCCGAACCGGGGCGTAATTTTTCAATTATGCTCGGGTTAGATTTTTAAAACAAACAGTTAAACAATTCATTAAACAAAAGGGAAATATCCCATTAAATTTTAAATAATCATGAACAAAAAAATAGTTTTCGGAGCCATGATGCTCCTCAATATCTGCTTAATATTCTTTACCGGATGTAGTGACAATGATGACAATAACCCGGCAAAACCTGTGATAAACCTCACTGAGTTAGGCTCAGGGCACGACTCACCCAACGACAAAACAGCCTATATCGGTGGCGATGCGCACATCGAAGCCGAGATTGAAGCCGAAGGACTCATAGCCCAAATCATTGTTATGGTACACCAAGCCGACGGCGATTATGAGTTTAGCAAAACATATACCGACGAGAAATATATAGGCGTGCGGAATACCACCTTCCACGAGCACCTCGATATACCCGAAGATGCCGTGGCAGGAGAATATCACCTGCATTTGACCGTTACCGACCAGTTCGGGCAGACGGCGACCTCGGAATCGGATTTAACGTTGAAAGCAGTTCCTGTCTCAATCACGATTGACGGTCTGACATTCGGTGCCGGACACGATTTTCCCGACAACAAAATCGGTTATATCGGAACAGCTCCTGTCATAGAGGCAACTTCCATTAAAGCCGACAACGGTATCCAAATGATATATGTGATGATGCACGGTGAAGGTACAAATGATTATAAGACAGAAGCCAGCTTCGAATACGAAGGAGAAACGGAGTTGACGGATTTTCACAAGCATATTCCTATTCCGGATGATGCTCCGGCAGGCGATTATCATCTTCATTTCAAAGTAACCGACAAGAAGAACGAATCTGTGGAAAAAACAATGGACATTCAATTAATGGAAACCGGCATTACCGTAACGGACCTCGAACTCGGTTCGAACAATTCAGCCAAAGCATCGGATATCCATACCGAATTTCTGGCAAAGGGAACTGATCCTCTGAAATCAATCCGGGTACGTATTTACAAGCCCGATGCTACTACCACTTATTTTTTTAACGAAACATATAGTGATGATTTTGCAGCAGGAAATGTAAAGGAATACACTTTCCACAAACACCTGAAAGCAGAAAACGCAGCACCAGGCGAATATACATTGGAAATCCGTGTCAATGACAGCAAGGGCGCCTATATTGTGTTAAAAGAGGAACTGACTATCATTGCCGAATAAACGTTAACCATACGGGGAGTGGCCTTGCGCATAGCTGCGTAAAGCCATTCCTTACTATAAAAATTAGAAATAATGAATTACAAAGTTTTATTTTACTGCATTTTGAGTATAATTTTATTATCGTGCAACAGCGACGATGATGATAAGGACATGGAAAAACCATCCATAGACATGACGGCGGAAAGTGCCTTCCCTACAAACTGTGTCGTCCTTCTGAGAGGTGAATCTTTCTCTTTCAACGCCAGGTTCGCAGACAACGTTGAACTGGGGAATTATAACCTGGAAATTCATAACAATTTCGACCACCATTCACACAGCACAGAAAATGAGGAGTGCGAATTGGACCCGAAGAAACAACCTGTCAAACCGTGGATTTATAACAAGGACTATCCCATACCGGCGGGACAAATCAGCTTTACAGCCAATGATGTAATCGAAATTCCGGCGAATATAGATACAGGCGACTACCACTTTATGATACGGCTCACGGATAAGGCCGGTTGGCAACAGATAAAATCTGTGGAGGTGAAGATAAAATAAAGAACAACAAGAGGGAAGGATGTACTAACCACATATTATCTTTTAAAGCCTTTATTCGTGTTTGGTTTTGGCTTTATTGGAGGATTAGATTCCTTGTTCTTTCTTTTGTATGGGCGGGACGGGGTTAATATGCGGTCTTGCCACCTGTTTCAATTCCTGATATTTCTGTTTGAACCAGTCGATGATGTTCTGCCCATTGAGATTCAGGCGGAGCTTGCTGGGATCGTCAGGCCCTTTATCAATCTTCAATTGGATGCCCTTTGCCTCAAAATGTTGTTTGTGATCCGGGGAATAGAATTTTACCGAATCACCGGAGAGGGTCTTGCCGAATAATAACGAACGAATGGAGTCGAAAGTCAATCCGATCCCTTGCATAGCTGTGCAATCCGCAGGCGTTCGCTTAAATGTGGGAATACACTAAGCAATAGGTTTATATTCTCCTGTGCCTTGTATGGTTCGTAATCCTGCCGGAGTTGCTCTATGCGGGTTTCGAGGTCGGATATTTCCGTTTCTTTCTGCTGGGTATATTCGTGCATGTTCAGGAACTTCTCCCTCGCTTCGTCCTTTCGGTCGTACATAGCCCGTACTTTTTCGTAAACCTTCTGTTTTTCCTCTTATAGATACTCTATATTTTCTTTCAGGTCTTCGTTTGGGGCAAATAATTCTCTGTAATATTGAGGAGTAGAGATATGCCTTGCATCAGAGCCTTTGATACCTCGCTCCAATCCGTATTTTGCATTTTTTCTGCGTATGTGTCTTGGAACCGTTCCAGATTATTGCGTGTCATCACATCGTCAGCGCAGAGCCGGACGGTATCTTTCGGCTTCTTCCGGTATTTCTTCTTGCCGTTGTTCTCTTCTTGTTTGGTTGTTCTTCTATGGAACACATATAGAAATTGGCAATGCATGTGTTCCATAGAAGGAAGGAAGAATACATGGGTTTCGTGGTTTTACACGGAAAAGGCGCACGTGACGAAAGGCAGACCGCAACGCTCGTCAAGGGAAAGCCGTTGAAGTATGCGGGGAAACTCTACTCGGAGGAGCACGGACGGAAATGCACGACCGAAAAGGCAGGGGTTCAAGTTCTGAAAGACCCCACCGACGGGACGATGTTGGTTCTTGCCATCGACCGAAAGCCCATTGCCGGATGGTTCAAGGAACAGTTCGAGAAGATAAGGCGGGATTTACGGCAATCCCAAAGTAGAGGAATGAAACCATAAAGGCCTTATCTTATTTTACTTTAAAAAAACTTGCAAAAAAAATGTGCGGGTTTTTATTTTTTTTATAATTTTGCCCCCGAGATAATCAAAGAAGAGAAAAAAAGAAGAAACAGAAAAAAGAGATGTCACTTGACAACATGCAATATCATACACCAGCAACACGTTTCACGAACAGGTTTTGTGGAAGTGCGGTTCCATCTTTAAATGGGTGTTTTTTTGCGTGTTCTGATTCTTTTAGAAAAATATTTTGCAGAAAGACTGCCGGAAATTTGGTAGTTACAAAAAATCGCATACTCTCTCTCTCTCGTCTATCGCGCGTCAATATACAGATTGTATATTAAAAACCAACGGTTTAACAAACTTTTTTTTCACCGGTTATCTTCCCTGTCTCCCGGAAGATTGTCGGATCCGCTCCGTGCCATCCCTGCTTTTACCGGCAGCAGACGGTACATGGATACTTCATGCCCGCCTGTCGCCTTTTTCCTGCATACGGTGAAGAGTTTCGCCGGTCATCAAATTATAAATTCCCGGATGACACGTCCGTCAGCCAACCAATCGGGTAGTGGATACCGTGCGGGAGATACAAACAGGTTGGAAAACCGACAAATGACAATCAATCAAACTTTGCTGTATTATATCATGAATATCAAGAAGCTGTTAATTTTGCTCCTGTTGCTCGGAAGCAGCAGTCCGGCCTTTTGCTGCGGTGATACCCTGCGTTGCCGGTTCTACTTCCCCGTGGGCAGTTCCACGCCGGATCTTTCCTACCGGAATAACGGCGTCCGCCTGGACTCGCTTCTCTCGGGCATCCGTTCCCGGCAGTCCCATTCCGTGCTGCGCCGTATCAGTATGCGCTCGGGATCGTCGCCCGAGGGCAATTCCGCCTCAAACAAGCGCCTGTCCGATGAACGGCTCGCGTCCTTGCGGGGCCTTATCCTGGAACGCCTTTCCGTTCCCGATTCGGTATTTGTATGCACCTCTTCGGGAAATGACTGGGAGGGGCTTGCCTCGCTTGTCAAGGCTTCCGACATGCCCTACCGCGAGGAGGTCCTCCGTATCCTTCGTGACACTCCCGAGTGGGTGACCCGTAACGGAGTCGTCGTCGATTCCCGCAAGCGGCAGCTGATGAATCTGCGCGGCGGCCGCGTATGGCATTATATGGCAGAACATTTCTTTCCGGAACTTCGCCACTCTTCCGTAATCGAATGCGAGTTCGAACCGGTTCCCAAAGGGCCGGACAGGGACACTGTCGTTCTGCCCCGACAGGCGAAACCAAGGGATACCGTCATCGTCCGTGATACCATTGAAAGGACCGTCGTCATCCGCGACACGGTACAGGCAGCCGTTCCCGTTGCCGATGTTCCCAAAGCTTTCTACATGGGACTCAAGACAAACCTGCTCTACGATGCCCTTCTCGTCCCGAATATCGGTGTAGAGCTCTACCTGGGCAAGGGCTGGGCAGTCGGCGGCAACTGGATGTACGCGTGGTGGAACAGCAATAAGCGCCATAATTACTGGCGCCTCTACGGCGGGGAGCTGGACGTACGCAAATACTTCGGCCGCCGCGTGGCGGATAAACCGCTTACGGGGCATCACCTCGGACTCTACGGGCAGCTGTTCACGTACGATTTCGAGACAGGAGGAAAAGGCTACATGGGCGGCAAGCCGGGTGGTTCCCTCTGGGAAAAATGCAATTACGCCGTGGGTGTGGAGTACGGTTACTCGTTGCCCGTGGGCCGTCGTCTGAACCTGGATTTCGTCATCGGCGCGGGCTACTGGGGCGGCGAATACCATACATACGTTCCCGATGGCGGCCGGTATGTCTGGAGAGAGACCAGGCGGCGCCACTGGTTCGGGCCCACGAAAGCGGAGGTTTCGCTCGTGTGGCTTCTGGGACGTGGCAATTATAATGACAAGAAAGGAGGCGGACAATGAAAAGGATGTTGGAACGTATGAACCATGTATTGCTGGCCGTCGCTGTTCTGGCGGTCCTGTCATTGACCTCCTGCGAGCACAAGGATCTGTGCCATGACAGCTTGCATGTGGTCAACGTGAAGGTTGTCTTCGACTGGCGGAACGCTCCCGGCGCGACTCCTGAAACCATGCGCCTTTACCTGTTCCCTGTCAGGGGGGGCAAACCCCAGGCATACGAGTTTACCGATTGCCGGGGAGGTTACATCAGCGTGCCTGCCGGTCGTTACAGGGGCCTGTGCGTCAACTCCGACACGGAGTCCGTGCTTTACCGGGGTATTGATTCGTTCGAGACTTTCGGGGCCTACGCTCCCGACGGCGTCCTGAACGTGAGGTCTTCTTCGGCTCCACGTGCGGAAGGGACCTCCGGGGAGCGTATCGCCAAGTCCCCGGACCTTCTTTACACCGACCGTCTTGATGACGTTACAATCGAACTCTCCGGGGATAACCGGGCGATAACCCTCTATCCCGGACTTTCCGTATGCCGTTACAGGGTCACGATAACGAACGTGTCGAATCTCAAATACATCTCCCGTGACGGTATCTGCGGAGCCCTTACCGGCATGTCGGGAGGAATGCTTGTCGGTCGCAACGAACTTGCATCCGACCCCGTGACCGTACCTTTCGGGATGGATTCCGACGGTATCTCCACCCTGACGGCCGATTTCCCGGTCTTCGGGCAGAACGGCCCGGACGGTCCCGTACACAAGCTGGTTGTCTATGTGGTCATGTCCGACGGGAGCAGGAACTACTACACGTTTGACGTGACCCGGCAGGTTGACGAGGCTCCCGATCCCCGCGACGTCCATATCATGCTGGATGGACTTCCCCTGCCCAAGCCCATTGTCAACGGAGGCGGTTTTCATCCCACGGTTGACGAGTGGCAGAACGTTGACGTGAATGTCCCCATGTGATTTGCAGACCGTGCCCTCCATGCCTCCCGATACGGAGGGAAAGAATGAACAACCTGTTTTTGATATATTTTTAATTTTATTTTTTTTAATGTTTTACTGTATGAAAAAAGTTTTTTTACTCGGGGCTATGGCCGTAGCGGCACTTGCCTCCTGCTCCAAAGACGATGTCGTTGATGTGAACAAGGGAGAGGGGATTTCTTTCCGTGCCTCTCTGGATAAGGCGCTTACCCGTGCCAACGTGACAAAACTGGAAAATCTGGCAGCGTTCAATGTGACGGCCGTTGGCAACGGTGCCAACTATTTCACAAATCTGGCTGTCACGTCTGATGACAACGGTAATACATGGAAAACTGCTTCCACCTATTACTGGCCGGGTTACCAGCTTGCCTTCTTCGCTTATTCCCCCCAGACTCCCGCCGGCACTGTGAGTATAGACAATTCGGGAAAGAAGATAACCGGGTTCTCTCCCGAGCAGGCCGTTGCAAATCAAAAGGATCTTGTGATCTCTTACAACACAGGAACCAAGGCCGGCAATGAAACTTCCGGTGTCGCCATGAACTTCAAGCATGCCCTTTCCCAGATCGAGGTAAAGGCCAAATGTTCCAATGACAAGATTAAAATCGAGGTTATCGGCGTTAAATTGGCAAACGCCGCCGCAAAGGCTGACTTTACTTTCCCGGAAGAGGAAACGAGTACCGGTTATACCTTACCTCAAGGCAAATGGAGTAATCTGCAAGATAAAGATAAGGTCTACATGATTCAGAATGCCAGCACTCCTGTCACTCTGAATGAAACGGCCCAATCCATCATGTTCGGTGATGATAATTTCATGCTTATCCCCCAGCAGTTAATGAAGTGGGACGGTTCAACCGCAACTACCGGCGCTTACCTGTCCGTTCTCTGCCGCATCTACGGTGGCGAAAATCAAGATGTCCTGCTTTACCCGCAACCGACCACGTCTGATGACAAGGACGGCAAATACGCATTCGCCGCTGTAGGTATCGATACCAACTGGGAACCGGGAAAGAAGTACACCTACACGCTGGATTTCTGCGGTAATGGCGATGGAGCCGGCGAGATTGACCCGAATCCTACCGACCCGACCGATCCCTCTAACCCGAATGTCGATAATGATCCGATAGAAGGAGGACAAGGCGGCGATCCTGTTTTGGGCGCTCCTATCAAGTTCACTGTAACTGTTGACGACTGGACAGACCAACCGGTGGAAATTACGATGTAACACCCCGGGCAGTTTGTTGCATTTTTGATCGTGATTCAACAACCGGCCCGGACGGGATTGGACCTGCATCGCCCCATGCGGGGGGCAGGGGAGAATTCAGCTATCCTCCCCTGTCTGCTCCTTTCCGGGCACTTTTTGCAAAAGGCATTCCGGACATTTTCTTTCAAGAGGTATCCATGTCGGGAATCCTTTTTTGTATGATTTTTATTACCGGTACGATTAATTCATTGAAGTATCATATATGAAATTTTCTTGTTTTACACCATTTCCCGGCGGGTACGCCTTTTTGCGTCATCTGCTCCCGGCACTTGTTGCCGGCGGTATCTGCCTTTCCTCCTGTGAGGACGACATGGATCGGCCTTCGCTTTCCTCACATGTATCTTTCACCTCCGAGATCAGTTCTTACTGGAGGACCCCGGCTACCCGTTCCACTGCCAATGCCGGAACTCCGCAGGGTACTGTCACCGCCTTACAAGGCGGTAGCACTCCCCTTTACCTGCACACGCTTTACACCGACAGCATCGCTTCCCCCTCTTCGAACGTTTGCCCGGACACGGCCGTTCTTACCCGTGCCACGCCCGTAAAGGATGACAACATGTACGGGAGTTTCGGGGTCTCCGCTTACTCCTACACCGGTTCGTGGAGCGAAAGCAGCCCCCCCGACTACTTCTATAATGCCACTGCCAGCAAGTCCGGCAGCGGCGATTATGCACTTGCCTCCACCTATTACTGGCCCGGTGCTTCATATAAAATGAAGTTTTTCGCCTATGCCCCGAAAGACAACGGGCAGTACGTACTCTCCGGCAGCACGCACCCCGGTTCTCCCACCATCGGCGTCACTATTCCAAGCGATGTCAATGACCAGGAGGACCTTCTCGTGGCACAGACGGCTGAACTGGCCGGAAACACCAACACTGCCGTGGCTCTTACTTTCAACCATGCCCTGACGGCCGTCAGGTTCGTGTGCGGGAATGACATGCAGGATGGTACCGTCAAGAGCGTCAGTCTGAAAAATGTATATTCCAAGGGGACCTACAACATGGGAACGCAGACATGGAGCGATGTAAATACTCCCGCCGATTTCTCGCAGACATTGGATAAATCCACTACGGGAACCCCGAACGAGGCCCTTACTACCGATGCGCAGACCTTCATGATGATTCCGCAGACGCTTCCCGACGGCGCGCAAATCGAAGTCGTATTCACTGACTATGCCGGCACAGACCACACGCTGACCGCTGACATCAAGGGCACAGAATGGCCTATTGGAAAGACTGTCACTTATAAAATTTCCAGCAGCTCTATCAACTGGGAATACACGATTAAAATCAACATGCCGAACGAATTCACCTATACCGGCGGTACACTGCAATACAGTGTCGTACTCTACAAGGAGAATGGCTTAGGGGAAAAGCAATCCGTCCCATGGACGGCAGAGTTTTCGGAGGACGACGGAGTATCATGGAAAAATACCCCACCCGATTGGGTGACCGGTTTCACCACAGCCGGTCCCGGTGGAGAGACTCCACAATCATACACTGCAACTGTCAGCGCGCAGATCGGTACGGATAATAGTCCACACACAACCGCTTTACAAAGTGCTATAGAGAAAGGCACTGAGACGGCTCCCTATAACCTCGCCAACCAGATTGGCAGTTCAACGGTTCAGAACACCGCCAACTGCTATGTTGTCAGTGCTCCGGGATACTACTGTTTCCCTTTAGTATATGGAAATGCCATCAAAAATGGTACGACCAACACTTCTGCATATACCTCCAATAAAACAGGAAGTAATATTCTGAAAACTTTCATCAACCATACGGGCGATCCAATCACCAGTCCTTACATAAAAAATAACAACTGCCAGCCTTCCAAAGCCGAACTGGTATGGCAGGACGCGCCGGGTCTGGTTACCGATATAAAATACGAAGATACAGGCAACGGCAGGATAGCCTTCAAAGTGGATAAAAACACTATCCGGCAGGGTAATGCCGTCATCGCCATCAAGGATGCAAATGGTACCGTCCTATGGTCCTGGCATATCTGGGTTACCGATGAAAATATCGGCCAAACCATCGAGGTAACCAATCACCAAGGCAAAAAATATAAATTAATGTCTGTCAATCTCGGTTGGTGTGAAGGTCGTACCGAAACTTATGCAGAGCGTATGAAATACTGGATAAGGTTCCAGTCAATAGATCCAGACGGTATCATGCACCAAAGGCGGCTCATCATACAACCCTCGGCTTCAATCACAACAGGTGGCAATCATCCTTATTATCAGTGGGGTCGTAAAGATCCGTTCCCACCTTCGAACGGATTGGCCAATACCAATAAAATCTGGTACGACAAAGACGGCAATGCTCACACGGAAAGTCCTCAAACGGAGAACCTTTCTACCGGCATCGCTTGTATTAAGAATTATATTCTCAAACCGGATGTGATGCATAGTCAATATTCTGGCGATAATACATATGCAAATCTATGGAGTGCCGATAACAATGTTTATACTGCCAATGACGAAAATGTCATAAAAACGATTTATGATCCCTCTCCTGTGGGCTTCAAACTTCCCCCCAGTAATGCTTTTACGGGATTCACAACAACCGGAAACTATACAAATAATACTTCTCAAATCAACGGAGAGTGGAACGGCTCCTTGAAGGGATGGAATTTTTACGCTGATTCCTCAAAAAGTAAAACCCTCTTCTTCCCTGCGTTGGGAATGCGCTTCTATTCCAAAGGCGGGATGGGCAACGTTGGCAGCTACGGCGGCTGTTGGTCGGCGGTTCCGTACAGCCAGACCAACGGTCGCTTCCTGTACTTCTACTCGTCGTCAATAGGCCCGTTGGGCAACTACGATCGGATGTACGGGTTTGGGGTGCGTTCTTCCCAAGATGAGTGAGTGTAGCGACCGAAACCCGGACGACAGGCGGCGGATAGTCTCCATCCTATCCGCCGCCTGTCAAACAAACAGATCGGCTTGTTCTCCTGTAACCCTTCGGAAAGCGATACTCCTACCGGGAAAGTGTAAAAAAAAAGACAGTGCAATTAGCGAATGAGACGAATAATTCTCTTTTCTGCCGGCCGGTTTTATAAAATTGTCGCTGATAGTTCGTGGGTTCGGAAAAGATGTTATATTTGCAAATGAAAGAGTTATGTGACAGCATAGCAACGCAAACCCCTGAAACTCGCACAGCCTCCAAATCGTTACCTCTATTTCTTAAATAATTTACTAAAAGTTTATTTTTCAATCAGTTAAGTCAAACCAATGAAAATCTATAATAGTTTTTAAGGCGGGAATAAGTTTTCTTTTTCCTTTTGAACTTTAGCCGAGTGATTTTTATGCCGATTATTAAAACCGGACACTGTTATGATACCATACCTTTCAGGACTGTAATCCGAAGGTCTGATCCTTATCAGCCTTTCAGGAGGCGGAGCGTCTCCGAAGGTCGGTTTTATATTAGTTTTCAAGATATTTTCCATATCCTTGCAATCCAATTGTCAACTGATTCCGTAAAAATAGCGAATAGTATCGGTTTATTGATATGATTCCTGTTAAATATTACGGATTTCTGTTCGTATTATAAAACCATCCACGACATATGACAAGCCCGACTGTTGTTCCATGTATTAAATTACCGGTCATATTTTACAAAAAAAATGTGAGGACGGTTCATTTATTTGTATTAGAGGCTCTGGTAAAACCCGGAAACAAATAAAAAGAAACAGTACCCCACACCCATATCGCATATCGTTTACATACAGATACACGTGATGAGTGTTGCTGCTTTGCCCTGCTTCCATTTGAAATTTACCAGATTTCTAATACAAGGTATTAGAGAAACACTTTCAATTATATATGTCAGTCGCTTACACGACTTTACAAAGATAGAAAATGTTTTTGAATAAGCAGCAACGAGGGTACTGTTATTTTGCAAAAACACAAGCGCCACCCAATATTTCCTACATGCTTTCTGACTTAAATATCGGATAACTGTTCACCCTTCCGGTTCATTCAACCTGTCTGATCCTTTTTTGATACCTGATACAGATATGCGACTCTGGAGTATACCTTGGGGTAAACGGTTTGGCGGCGGTAGCCGTTAAACCGTTCGTTTTCGGTTAAACGAAAACACAACTTGCTGTCCGCAGGAGCGGACCACGTTTATCCAATAATTATTGTGTATCAATCCATTGTATGGCTATTCCCCTGTGGTTTGCGAGGCATTTCCATCAGGTATTTGTCGGCAGCTCTCCCCATAAAAGGATGGATATCTCTCCATAACCATGTGACTTACGCCCATAATTCGGGGATAAGGAGGTGAATATACGGAAAATCTGCCCTTTACATGCCCTATTGTCCATTAATGGATTGCTACTTCTACACTTCTACAAATGGAGAATGACAGATAACCGTATAAGACTGATTGTTTTTTCATCGTCTCCATTAACGGATTGCTACTTCTACACATCCGCAAATGGAGAATGACAGGTAGTCGTGTGTGACTTGTGTTTTTTCTTTATAGTCTCCATTAATGGATTGATATTTATACACTTCTGCAAATGGAGCTTTTGAGATATCTGTATCCGGAAGGGTTCGTGCTCCCTTCGCTCCCGGCTATCCTTATTTTGATATCCGGCTATATCGTAATTCTGTGATAGCATTATCCGGATAGCGTATCATACGGCTATATACAAATGCTACACTATAATTCATGGTTGTGGTGGAGATGGCTCTTCCCATCCGGTAACCATGATGCCACGAGGAAAAAAGCGACAGCCGCGGAGAAAAAACGGACGGCAGGAACGATTACGGAATCAGGTAAATAGAAAGTCCGGTACATGCGAATCCAGGCGATCATCCCGGATGGTAACCTGTCAAAGAGGCTTTTGAGACATTTGAAATACCGATAATAAAAAAACGAGATCAGGTATACGGACGCTCTCATATACCCACGGCCTGCCATACGGCTGTTCCGATAATCATATATGGTATCCGTGCATCCCGCCATATCCTTATTCCGATAGAAGGGCGTATCGTTATCGTCGTATCTCCATGTCCGGTCATATGGCTATACGCGTATCCGGTGGTATATCGCCTTTCCCATCCGGGTCTGTCACGGGTTGGATTCGGATATTCCGGATAAGCTTTTAACCTGAGGGTAACCGGCCTGATGGTATAGGGACAAGAAGAAGTCCGTAATCGTGGCATTTACCCGGGTAGAGAAGCCACGTCTTTTTATTGCCGGACTTCCGGCATTGCCTTATCCATGCGTGAAGAGGAGTTTTTTTCTTTCATCGCAACGTTCCTCTCACATACCCCAAGGGGGGAGTGGATCCAGACCCGCCTCGGCTTTCTTTTTCCTTCCCATATGACAAAAACCGACTATCCATGACTATTCCTGACAGCGGGAAGACTACGCTTGTCCCGCATGATTTCACCCCATATATTTGCACCTGAATTTGACTTGCTAAAAGAAATGAGATACGGGATTGAAGCCGGCGCATTTAATATGGTACCGGTAAATATGTTTTTAAATAATTTGCGATTATAGTACAAAAGTACTACTTTTGAATAAAATATAAAATCATGGGAAAATATACCGCATTGATTCAGAACCGGCGTTTCGTAACCGGGAAGGAGATGTTCCGCGACGTCGGGAACAGGAAGACCGTCTCCTCCCTGCTGTACAAGTACAGCAGGCGTAATTCCATTGTACGGATACGCAGGAACGTGTACCTGCCGACAAACCCTGTGGACGGTTTTGTCGACGAGAACAAATACGAGATAGGCTGCAATTCCGTTCCCGGCTCCTATCTCTCCTACCATTCGGCCATGGAATTCTACGGATTGCAGAACCAGGTCTGGAACAGGATATACCTGTCCTCGGCCAAACGTTTCCGCCCTTTTGAGTTCGAGTTCGTCGAATATATGTATGCCCCGGACAGGCACCGGGAAGGGATCGTGCGGCCGGCGGAACACGTGAGTGTCCGCGTCACCGACGTGGAACGTACCATACTCGACTGCATCGACCGGCCGGATCTTGCCGGCGGCCTGGAGGAGCTGGTCTACAACCTTGAACTGATAGGCACCGTGGATGAGGACAGGCTTCTGCGTTACCTGCCGTTATACGGCAAGTCGGTCATATATCAGAAAACCGGGTTCATCCTCTCGCTCTTCAAGGAGCGGATGGGACTGGGCGGGGAATTTTTCCAGACATGTGGTGAAAAGACAGGCAGGAGTGTACGTTACCTTACCGACAAGCGGGAGTCAAGGATATATATTCCCCGGTGGAGACTGTATGTCCCGCAGTATATCCTATCCTTAACCGAAAACTATTAGTGCCATGGATACATCGGATATTACGCGGTCATATATCATCGAGACAGCCCGGAAATACGGTTTTCAACGTGATACTCTGGAAAAGGTGATACGGCTTTACCAAATACTCAAGGATATGTCCGGAATCCCCTTGTTCAGGGACTGTTTTGCCCTGAAAGGCGGGACTGCCATCAATCTTGTCTGTTTCAACCTTCCCAGGCTTTCTGTTGACATAGACCTGGATTTCACCAGGTTCGGACGGATGCCGGAGCTCCTGCCATTGCGCAAGGAAATAAAATCGGCCCTGTTCGACCTTCTGCAATCCCGGGGCTATACTGTCGGCAAGCTGGGAAAGGAACTTCATACTCTGGACCAGTGGACATTCAATTACCGGAGTATCGCCGGTAATAATGACCACATAAAGATGGAACTGAATTACGGTATCAGGAATCACTTCCTGCCGGTGGTAAGCAAGGAAATCAATCTGGATATAGTTCCTGACGCCGGTATCAGATTCCCGACCCTGCATCCCTGCGAGCTGTTCGCCACAAAAATAAACGCGCTGATAGAAAGGAGGGCCGTCCGGGACCTGTTCGATGTCTACTCACTCTCACAATCGAATATGCTTTCGACTCTCCGGGAAAGGGAGATGCTTAAAAAAGGAATTGTCTTCTATCAGACCATCGGGGTGGAAGGAACCGCCAGAAAAGAGATAGACCTGTCCGGCATCATGGACATCGAGCCTTCCAGAATCAGAAGCCAGCTGATGCCCCTGCTCCCTTCAGGAAAGAAATTCTTCCCTATAGATATTGCCAAGAGGAGTACCATGCAATATCTGACGTCCATACTCACCCTCTCGCCGCGGGAACGGGAATATATGGAAAGTTTCAGCAAGGGGATCTATAAGCCGGAACTCCTGTTCTCCGATCCGGAGATCATCCGGCGGATCACCGACCATCCGATGGCATTATGGAAAATTTCCCGGATAACAGCAGACCCGGGCCTATCTAGCAGGCATCGCCAGATAAAAAGACGTGGCAGGAAGCTGTAAGTACCGGCAGATAACGGTTCGAACTGCGGACGTCTTCCTCCGTACCATATGACAAAAACGGACTATCCATGACTATTCCTGCCAGTGTACCGGTCCTGCCTGCTTCATGGTTTCTTCCCTTGTCTCCATTAACGGATTGCTACTTCTACACATCTGCAAATGGAGAAACGGGCATGTAGCCGTATACGTCTTATATTCTTCCCTTTCATATTCCCTATCAACGGATTGTCGTACTTTTACACTACCACAGACGGATAATTTTAAAATCCGTATCAGGGTGGATACGTGCTCCCACACCTGCCCATAAGGATTTAAAAGGATCGGTGGACAAGGATACTGAATTCCGCCCGTTCTTCCACGCCGCTACAGGCGGCGGGCCCCTGACGTCACTTCCGCATAGGAAGAACCGTCCGAACGGAACGGCATGTGTATCATAGCGATAACCGGCTTTGGATGACTATAAGTGACAGGTGGTTTCATTCCGTCCGGTCCTCTTCTTCCCTTATTTTGTATTCCGAGACAATACCGGTTGTGTAATTTAATAATTTAAGATTTTAAGATACGAACTCAGAAAAGGAAAAGAACAGACCTTCCTGAATCGGTGGAGAAGATATGCCATCAATCTGGAGGAATCCGATATCGACCGGTAGCGGATGTTAGGATACAGACACCTTAAATAAGGACTTTTAGCCTAAGATAAAGTAAGCTAATGGCATGATAATAAAGCTCTTATAATTACGAATTCTCCTATAGAAGCATTACCTTAGTAGTAGAATCATAAAGGAGGTAACAAGTTATGAACGAGCAAGTTAGAAGTATTTTAGCACAAGAGACAACGAAGACAAGCAAGATCCGTCAGCTGTACCTTCTGGGGGTTCCCCGCGCGGAAATCGCCAGAATGGTGACCAATGGTAATTACGGTTTTGTAGTGAACGCCCTGCGCCGGATGAGGGAACGTGAGGACGGTCTGAGTATCCATCCGGTGACAACGATGTTGGACTATACTTTCAACCGCAAGTTCGGTATCGAGATCGAGGCCTACAACTGCTCCCGTGAACGGCTCGCGCGCGAGCTCAGGGAGGCGGGGATCGAGGTTATGGTGGAAGGCTATAACCATACCACCTGTCCGTATTGGAAGCTCGTGACGGACAGCAGTATAAGCGGTAACGACACCTTCGAGCTGGTCAGTCCGATCCTGGTCGGTGAAGCCGGCCTGCGGGAACTGGAGAAGGTCTGCTGGATGCTCGACCTGTGTGACGTGAAGGTGAACGGGAGCTGCGGGCTTCACGTACATATCGATGCCGCCGGTTTCAACATGGAAACCTGGCGTAACCTGGCCCTGAGCTACAAGCACCTGGAACCGGTCATCGACAGGTTCATGCCGGCATCCCGTAGGGACAACTACTATTGCCGTGGATTGGGCCATGTCTCTGACGGGATGATACGTTCCGCCCGGACGGTGGACGAGCTGAAAGGAAAGATCGGTGACCGTTACCATAAGGTGAACCTTGAGGCCTACTCACGGCACAAGACGGTCGAGTTCCGCCAGCATTCGGGAACGACCAACTTCACAAAAATGCGAAATTGGGTACTGTTTCTCCACAAATTGGTTACCTTTGCCACAAGGGAACAGGTACCCGCAGCCACCGCACTTCAGGACATCCCCTTCCTTGACAGTGAACAGAAACTATATTATAAATTAAGAACGAAAAAACTATCGGCATGAGCAAGCATATGTATATTTTGGCGGATGGCGGCAGGATTGCCGCCTCCGACCCTTCCGAGTTTGTACGCGTCCTGCGTGAGGGCAGCTGGTTTGACAGCGGGTGCACCGACGGGGAGTACATGGTGAATTTCTCCGGGCGGTACAGGGAACTGCACGGGGTGACGGTGAGGACCGACACGCCGGAGCATTTCATGGACGACCTGAAAAAGTACGGTTACATCACGGGTTGAGAACCCCGCTCCTTTATTATTGCGATTCCCGCCAGTTTTTGTGTGAAGATTTTTCTTTTTTCACGGTATCGGATGTCCGCCGTATCCTGTTTTCCAGAGAGGGGGGCTGGCTCCACGACTCCCTTCGGGAAAGCATTTTTTTTCTTTTCACCGTCTTTTCCGTCATGACAAAAACCGACTATCCATGACTATTCCTGCCAGTGTACCGGCCTTGCTTGTTTCTCAAGGTTTCTTCCCTTATATTCGCACTGACATTTAAACGAGTTGAAAATATGGAAATATGCTACATCGAGGCCGGTGTCCTTGAGAGGATGCTGGCACGCGCCGAGAACCTGTCCGCACATGTGGACAGATTGTATGAGAGAAACCGCTGTAAGGAATCCGGAAAGTGACTGGACGGTCAGGATGTCTGCCTGCGCCTTGACATCTCGCCGCGTACCCTGCAAACCCTCCGCGATACCGGACGGCTGGCATTCACCCGCCTCCAGCGCAAGTTCTATTACAAGCCCGGGGATGTGGAGAAGCTGATGGCCTACGTCGGCATCAGACGCAAGGAGAAGACTGTGAGAGAAGGAAGAAAGAACGGAAACCTTTAAAGAGCGGAAGAGATGGAAGGCATTATCGACAAGGAGAACGAACGTGTCCGCAGGTTCTTTGCCCTGCTGGACGACATGGAGAAAAAAGTGGAACGTCTTGCTCGTGACAACCGTCCTCCCTTCAACGGGGAACGGTTCCTGACCGACAGGGAGCTTTCCGGGATGTTGAAGATCAGCCGCAGGTGCCTGCAGGATTACAGGGACCAAGGACGGATTCCCTATATCCAGCTTGGCGGGAAGATCCTGTACAGGCAGTCGGACATCGAGAAGCTGTTGGAGGAGAACTATCACGCTGCATTGGTGTAATATCGTATTCAAGTTTAAGGATTGCCGCCGGAATCGTAAATACAATTCCGGCGGCAGTTTTTATTTAGCCTGCGGCTTCCTTGCCGGCCGCAGGCTTTCTTCTTTCCATCAGCCGGTCCATGTCCGAGGATATCTTCCGGTCGGTGACCTGGGCGTAGACCTGCGTGCTGTCG
>OGEM01000539.1_pt1 | contig 24943 bp, 23 predicted proteins | sample 1570741 | NCBI WGS metagenome assembly OGEM01 (sample SAMEA2582141, study PRJEB24529) | metagenome | biome: Human gut stool | place: China | collected 2011
TTTTTGAATTTAGTATATGGTGTGGTTGAGGAGCACATTCATGCGTTTGGCTTGTGAGAGATGATGGTAATCATTGACAATAGTTTCTCGGTATGGTATCTTTAAAGGAGAAAATTGTCGAAGACAGTCGGTACCGTAGGGGATAAGTATTTGATAGAACCTTTTTGTCTTAGGACAGAAAGGTTCTTTGTATATGGTGGGACTGATTTTTGCATAAATATGAAGTCATACATATGAGAACGTGCATCTGCAGAACTGACATCATTGACTAGAAATAAAAGCACAATCTTCCGCATTTGTATCGGAAATTGTGCTTTTTTTGTGGCAAAACAGAGGGTGGAAAGGTTTGATTTGACATCATATTAAATTTTTATTAAAATTATAATTAGCGAGAAATGACGTGGTGCGTAATCAAGATGTGATTGAATAAAAATAAGTTGCCAACTATAAAAAGTGAGCTGATAATAGAGGCAATACAGATTTTTAATTGCATTTTGAAAGAAGTCATAAGATATTCTCCTTTTTTGAGAGTGTTTTGTTTGTTAGTTATAATATTAAGGTATGCGAGAGGAGAGGGAAATATTCATGATGATGCAAAAAACATCTAAAAAATCATCAAAAACAAGTTTGGAATCTGAAAAGGAACATTTTTCCAGAACTGTGTTGCTGTTTTTTGATTTAGCAGCTATTTTGCTTAGTTTTTTTACAGCAAATTATATTCGATATCGTGATATTTGGCAGACGGAGTTTCCAATGGATGGAAGAATACCGTTGTTGCTGTTATTGTTCTTTTATAGTGTGATTTATCTGATCAAGAGTTCTACAAAAGAGTTCTATCAAAGAGGTCCGTGGGAAGAAATGATTATTGTGCTTAAGCGAAACATTCTTTTGATGTGTTCGTTGCTGATTGCCTTTTTTGCGATGAAGGTAACGAGTGAATTTTCACGACTTGTGTTCGGGTATATCGCGATCTGTAACGTGGCGTTTATGTACACGTTCCGTATGATTTGTAAATTGTATCTGATTCATGTCTATAATAAAAGCCGTTCCAGTAAGAGATTGGTTGTATTCACTCTTTCTTCTTATGTAGACGAGGTGCTTGAGAATATGAAATCGAATAATCTGTGGGCTTATAATCTGCAGGGATTTATTCTGATTGACGAGCCGGATTCTATCGTTGGAACGGAGATTCAGGGAATCCCTGTAATAGGAAATGTTAATAATATGTACCATTGTGTGACAGAAGGAGTAGTGGATGAGATATTCATTCATGTTCCGTATTCTTCCGGGACACATATCTCTGAGGTTATCGAAAAATACGAGGATATGGGAGTTGTCGTAGATTTAAATATTCGGGTGTTTGATCTGAACCTGCGCCACCGCCATAAAGAATTAAAAGAGTTTGGAAATTATTATGTAATAGATTTCCGCCAGACAATTATCACATTGAAAATGATTATCGTGAAGCGGATTATGGATATCCTTGGAGCAATTGTTGGACTTATTATCACGGGAATTGCAACTATCTTTGTTGCGCCAGCATTGGTTTTGAAATCGAAAGGACCAATATTTTTCAGTCAGACAAGAGTAGGACAGAATGGCAGACCATTTAAAATCTACAAATTCCGTTCTATGTATATGGATGCGGAAGAACGAAAGAAAGAGTTGATGGATCAGAACAAAATGAACGGTCTGATGTTCAAAATGGACAATGATCCGCGTATTACAAAAGTGGGAAAATTCATCCGTAAGACAAGTATTGATGAACTTCCGCAGTTCTGGAATGTCTTGAAAGGCGATATGAGCCTTGTGGGAACAAGACCACCAACAATGGATGAATTCGTAAAATATAAAAGCAAGTATAAGAGAAGACTTAGTATCAAGCCGGGTATTACCGGAATGTGGCAGGCAAGCGGACGAAGCGATATCACAGACTTTGACGAAGTGCTTGCACTTGATCTGGAATATATCGATAACTGGTCAATCGGGCTGGATATCAAACTGCTGTTCAAGACGGTGTTCGTGGCCGTGTTTGGAAAAGGAGCGGAGTAGGGAAAGAAGATGGAAATGATGTTCCTCTTTGTGAAAACAAGATGATGCGATTCCTGAGAATAGAGTAGTATTAAGCAAAATCTTCAGAATTAGGGATTTTGTTGAAACAAGGAATGAAGCATAGTATAATTAACTGCATATGGTAGAAGTTATGCTTGTATGATCATTAAGAAAAATACTAAAGGTATGAGCTAGAACTGTTATGAAACAGTGATATCACAGATTTTGATGAAGTGGTGAACTTGATACTAAATATATATGAAATTGGAGTATGGAATTAGATTTTAGAATCTTATTTAAGACAGTAAAAACAGTAATTCATAGGAATGACTCAATGTGAAAATGTTTTACAATCCTATGAAGGAATGGAAATATAGAAAATTGAATTTATAGTGGAGGGAATTAGAATGTCAGCATTTACAGGAAAAACTTTAATGATTACAGGTGGTACAGGTTCTTTTGGGAATACTGTATTGAAACACTTTTTAACAACAGATATTGGGGAAATTCGTATCTTTTCGCGCGATGAAAAGAAACAGGATGATATGAGGCATGATCTTCAAGCAAAATATCCAGAACATGCAAACAAAGTACAGTTTTATGTTGGAGATGTTCGTAATATTCAGTCAGTAAGAGATGCAATGCCAGGAGTAGATTATATTTTCCATGCAGCAGCCCTAAAACAGGTGCCGTCTTGTGAATTTTTCCCAATGGAAGCAGTTAGAACAAATATTGAAGGTACCGATAATGTACTTCATGCAGCAATTGAGGCGGGTGTACAACGCGTAGTTTGTCTTTCGACAGATAAAGCTGCATATCCAATCAATGCTATGGGAATTTCCAAAGCGATGATGGAACACGTTATTTTTGCAAATGCTAGAGTAGCTGCAAAACGTGGTGGAACTGTGATTTGCTGTACAAGATACGGTAATGTAATGTGTTCACGTGGTTCTGTTATTCCACTTTTCATTGATCAGATTAAAAATGGGAAACCAATTACAATCACCGATCCTAACATGACACGATTTTTAATGAACCTTGATGAAGCAGTAGAATTGGTTCGATTCGCATTTGAACATGCAAATCCAGGAGATTTGTTTATTCAGAAAGCAGATGCTTCTACAATTGGAGATCTTGCAAAAGCGGTACAGCAGTTATTTGGAGATACAGGAACAAATATCATTGGTACACGTCATGGTGAAAAGTTATATGAAACACTTATGACAAAAGAAGAAAGGCTTAGAGCAGAAGATATGGGAGGCTATTACCGCGTTGCCGCAGATAGCCGTGACTTAAATTATGATAAGTTTGTTGTGAATGGGGAAGTACATACCATGGCTGATGAATCTTATACAAGTCATAATACAATTCGACTTGATGTAGAAGGTACGGTTAAGAAGATTCTCACAACAGATTATGTAAAAGAAGAATTAGAAGGTATTAGACATAACTAAGATGAAGGAAAAATTACTTTTAATTGGAGCAGGTGGTTTTGGTAGAATTGCCATGGAACATGCTATGAAGCAATATGAATGCGCTTTTGTTGATGACGGGATAGACATCGGAACAGAGGTTTGTGGAATAAAAGTCATTGGTCATATAGAAGATTTACCAAAATTATTTGATGGATTCAAGAAACTTGTTGTAACAATAGGAAATAATAGTTTTCGTGAACATGTGTATACAGAGGCAAAACATATTGGATTTACATTTCCCAATATAATATGTGATTCGGCATATATTAGCCCATATGCAAAAATAGGTAATGGATGCGTGATTTTAAATAATGTATGTATTCAAAATGGTACAACCGTTGGAAACGGAGTTTTATTAAGTCCAGGAGTAGAGCTTCATCATGATACAATTATAGAAGATTGTGTTTTGATTTATGCGAATTCTGTTATTAGAGCAATGGTTCATGTGGGAAAAAGGGTAAAGATTGGTAGTACTTGTACTATTAGTAATCAAAAACACATTGAAGCGGATCAAGTAATTGCTGATGGTGTTACAGTAAATTAGATTTAATTACAGGAAGGAAGATTAGGTATGAATATACTTGTAACAGGAGCCAAGGGCATGGTTGGAACAGCCCTTGTAGCTAATTTGAAAAATATAAAAGAAAATAAGAATCGTACTCGTCTGAATTTTAAGATTGATGAAATATTTGAATATGATTTGGATTCTACATATGAAGAACTAGAGGAATATTGTAAAAAAGCAGATTTTGTATTTAATTTAGCAGGGGTAAATAGACCAGAAAATCTAGAAGATTTTATGAAGGGAAATTTTGGTTTTGCTTCAGATTTACTGAATTTACTGAAGAAATACGATAATAAGGCAACTATCATGCTTAGTTCTTCTATTCAGGCAACATTAGCAGGAAGATTTGGTAATTCTGAGTATGGTCGATCTAAAAAAGCTGGAGAAGAATTGTTCTTTTCTTATGCGGAAGAAACAGGGGTTAAAGTAGCAGTTTATCGCTTCCCCAATTTAATGGGACATAGCAGACCTAAATATAATTCTGCAGTTTCTACTTTTTGTTGGGCAGTAGCAAACGATGAAGAGTTTACAGTCAATGACCGTAGTACAGAATTGGAGTTACTATACATTGACGACCTTGTAGAAGGAATGTTCGATTTGTTGGAAGGTAAAGAAGCGCATTGTGAATTTGATGGAGTGGAAACAGTAGGTGATACAAATGGTCGGTACTGTTATGTTCCAGTAACACACAAAGTGACTCTCGGAGAAATCGTAGATTTATTAGAACAGTTTAAGGAACAGCCCAAAACTTTAATGATGCCTAAAATGCCAGAAGGTTCTTTTGCAAAAAAATTGTATAGTTTATATTTGACATATTTGCCAATTGATAAATTTAAATATGAATTGAAGATGAATTCCGATGAGCGTGGTAGTTTTACTGAGTTGGTACATACGGCAGATTGCGGTCAGGTAAGTATTAATATAAGTAGACCGGGAATTACAAAAGGTCAGCACTGGCATAATTCAAAATGGGAATTATTTATTGTTGTAGCTGGTCATGGACTGATTCAGGAACGTAATATTCATACAGGAGAAACCGTGGAATTTGAAGTGACTGGGGACAAGATTGAAGCGATTCATATGATACCAGGATGGACGCATAATATTATTAATTTAAGTGAAACAGAAAATTTAGTTACAGTAATGACGTGTAATGAAATTTTTAATCCAGAGAAACCAGATACATTTTTTGAACCAGTATAAGGAGGAAGTTCAGAAATGACAGAAATTAGAACCGATTATTCAGATATCAAGTTTAAAGATAACGGAAAATTAAAATTACTTATTATTGTTGGTACACGTCCAGAAATTATTCGTTTGGCAGCAGTTATAAATAAATGTCGTAAATATTTTGACGTTGTATTAGCACATACAGGTCAGAATTATGATTACAATTTGAATGGAATTTTCTTTGAAAATCTTAAAATTAAAAATCCAGAAGTTTATATGGATGCAGTTGGAGATGATCTTGGAGCAACTGTAGGAAATATTATCAATTGTTCATATAAATTGATGAACCAGATTAAACCAGATGCGTTATTGATTTTGGGAGATACAAATAGTTGCTTGTCCGCAATTGCAGCAAAACGTTTACACATTCCAATTTTCCATATGGAAGCAGGAAACAGATGCAAAGATGAGTGTCTGCCAGAAGAAACTAATCGTAGAATTGTAGATATTATTTCGGATGTGAACCTAGCATATTCAGAACATGCAAGAAAATATTTGCATGAGTGTGGATTGCCAAAAGAGCGTGTTTACGTTACTGGTTCTCCAATGGCAGAGGTACTACATCAAAATCTTGCAGAGATTGAAAAATCTGATATATTACAAAAATTAGGCCTCGAACCACATAAATATATTTTATTATCAGCACATAGAGAAGAAAATATTGATACAGAGAAAAACTTTATGTCATTATTTACAGCAATTAATAAGATGGCAGAAAAATACGATATGCCTATTTTGTATTCCTGCCATCCACGTTCAAGAAATCGTTTGGAAACTTCAGGATTTAAACTAGATGAGAGAGTGATTCAGCATGAGCCATTAGGATTCCATGATTATAACCACTTACAAATGAATGCGTTTGCAGTGGTATCCGATTCGGGAACACTTCCAGAAGAAAGTAGTTTCTTTACGAGTGTAGACCATCCTTTCCCAGCGGTTTGCATTAGAACATCTACGGAACGACCAGAAGCACTGGATAAGGCTTGTTTTGTACTCGCGGGTATTGATGAGGCTAGTCTTTTACAGGCGGTTGATACAGCAGTACAGATGAATTTGGATGGAGACTATGGAATTCCAGTCCCAGATTATGTTGAAGAAAGCGTTAGCTCAAAAGTTATTAAGCTGATTCAGAGTTATACAGGTGTCGTTAATAAAATGGTTTGGAGAAAATATTAGGATTTTATGATGGATAAAGTAGACAGAGTAAAAATAATAGGTGTAGATATTTCAGTAGTTAATTTTGAAACTGCACAAAAGTATTTATTTGACAATTTTGAAGAGGCAAGAGGACACTATATATGTGCTGCAAATGTACATACAACTGTTACTGCTCATGAAAATGATGCTTATAGGAAAGTACAAAATTCTTCATTTATGGCACTTCCTGATGGAAAACCTTTGTCAGTAGTTGGAACAAAGCGTGGGAAAGGTTCTATGGGAAGAGTAACCGGCCCAGATTTTCTTGAAGAAGTGTTGAAGAGAACGGAAAATACGGAAATGAAGCATTATTTTTATGGAACAACACAGGAAAATTTAGACAGTTTCATTTCTGCAATTAAAAAAGATTATCCGAATTTGAAAATTGTTGGAGTAGAGCCATCTGTTTTTAGAACTCTTTCTAGTCAAGAAGAAGATGAGCTCATTGGAAGAATCAATAAATCGGAAGCGGATTTTGTATGGATTGCATTGGGGGCACCGAGGCAAGAGATATTTTGTAATAAATTATCAGAGCGAACAAGTGCTGTGTGGGTAGCTGTAGGTGGTGCGTTAAATGTGATATCAGGAGTTATTCCAAGAGCACCACAGTGGATGCAAGATCATGGACTGGAGTGGTTTTATCGTTTTATAAAGGAACCAAGAAGACTTTTTAAACGATATTTTGTGACAAATAGTAAGTTCTTATGGTACTTATTTAGAGAAAAAGGTGTCAAGTAATGAGGAAGAAAGTATGTATGGTTGTACCAAGTTTTTCTGCAAAAGGTGGAATTGCAACAGTTGTAGGTGGATATAGAGGGTCCGAGTTAGAAAAGCAGTATGATATAAAATATATTGAATCTTATTGTGATGGCGGAAAAATAAAAAAAATTTTAAAAGCCATAAGTTCGTATTTTTTGTTTTTGAAGGAAATGGTGGGAAATAAGCCGAAGCTTGTACATATACATTCTTCATTTGGTGGAAGCTTTTATAGAAAGTTGCCGTTTATCTATATGGCAAGTAGTTTTAAAATCCCAGTAATAAATCATATCCACGGATCAGAAATTGCTGACTTATATATTAATGCAGGAGAGAAAAAGAAACGATTAGTAGAAAAGTGTTTTGATAAATGTGCGTATTTAGTAGTGCTATCAGAAGAGTGGAAGGCTAATTTACAGGTTGTAAAAACAAAAACTCCTAAAATTGTAATAGAAAATTATAGCACAATACATAAAGAGTGTTTACGAAGGAAAGATAACGATGATAAAAATATTCTTTTCTTAGGGTTTATAACAGAACTTAAAGGATGTTTTGATATTCCTGAAATTGCCAAAAAAGTTATTGAACAAGATAATAATGTGAAATTTATTCTAGCTGGAAGTGGTGAAGTTGAAAGCCTTCAAAAAATTTTATCAGCAAGAGGCATAGCTCAGTACTTCTTATTTCCAGGCTGGGTAAAGAAAGAAGAAAAAGAAAACTTACTCAAAAGTGCAGATTTTTTCTTTCTGCCATCGTATACAGAAGCAATGCCTATGTCAATCTTGGAAGCTATGGGTTATGGTTTGCCAATAGTTACAACAAATGTTGGAGGGATTCCACAGTTGGTGGAAGAAGGTAAAAATGGGTATATGATAGAGCCAGGAAATATAGATGGTTTTGTTAATGCGATATTAGCACTAGTCAAAAATGATGATTTAGTTTATAACATGGGAAAACGTAGTATTGAAAAAGCTAGTGGGAAGTATTCGTTAGAGACACATTTGGCAAAAATACTCGCATTATATAAGAATGTCTGTGGAGAGTGATTATCGTGAATAAAATTGGAAGTATTATATATAAAATCGAAGAGTTTATCAGGAAGTTTTTCTATAAGGTTTTTCGTGAAAGTGCGATTAAATGTTCTTTAGGAAGTTGTGGTAAAAGTGTACATATTGCAGAAAAGAGTGATATTAAAGGAAATAAAAATATTTACATTGGATATGATGTTGCAATAGATCCGCGTAGCTTATTATGGACAACAGATGCAAATATCTTTATAAAAGATAAGGTAATAATTGGGCCAGGATTGAGTGTGATAACTGGAAATCATAGAGTAGATGTTGTTGGGAAATATATGGCAGACGTTACTATTGATGAAAAAGGCAAAGATGATGATCAAGATGTTATTATAGAAAAAGATGTTTGGATTGGAGCAAATGTGACAATTCTCAAGGGCGTAACTGTAGCAGAAGGCTGTGTTATAGGGGGAGGGACTGTATTAACTAAAAGTACTGAGCCTTATGGAATTTATGCCGGTGTTCCAGGTAGACGTATTAGAGAACGATTTACAGAACAAGAATTGGTTGAGCATAAGAATAAACTGAGAGAGATAGAAAAATCTAGATGGTGATTTTAGAATGAGAACAAAATTTACAATAAATGAAATTATATTTGAAATATATCTGTTGTGTGCGGTTCTAGGCGGATTATTAAGAAATATGTTAGGCATATGGGAGCCAGTATATGATACATATACTTTTATAAGCAAAGGAAGATGGGGAACACTGTTGTTGGCTGTATCAACTGTATTAATTTTGATTCTAATATTTCGGTGTAATATACGTTATATCAAACAAGTTCCTGCAGGAATTAGATTTTTAGTTTTAGGTTCGATAATTTATTATTTAATATGGACTGCAGTGTCGTTAAATGATAATTCAATTCAAAAAGTTTTTTTTGAATCAATTTCTACATCTGTAATTCTGCTACCGTTGGCATTTGCACTAGGATTTGATGATAATATATGGAATTTATTAGTAAAGAGATTGCCATATATAAATATATTATTAGGAGTTATGTTTTATATTGCTGTTTTTTCATTTTGGGCGCAATATGGAATGCACTGGCCAATGAATGCTTCATATAAAGGCATATTTACTTTATGGGTGACTTCTGTTTGCATAATGGCTTTCATATATTTTGATAAAAAAACGAAAAGAAAGTTTGTTTATTGTAATTTAATCTTTATTATTATTGCTGCGTTCATTACACAGTCACGAGCGTGGGTATTACAGACATTATTATTATTATTTGTTTTTTTTGTTATTACTGGTAATAATAATAAATATACTAAGCTTTTTATGGGTGTTCTTCTTCTTATTATTGCGATTTTGGGAATTTCTTATATTTTTCCAGAAGTGACGGGCAATTTGTTTGAAAGGGGATTTGAAGATACTAGAAGTGGACAGTATATTGTTTTTTTTGCACAACATTCATGGAGTGATTTAATATGTGGATTAGGTTTGAATGCAACATATAGTTATCTTGGCAATGACAATTATCCATTTTTTGATAATCAATTTATGTTTGTTATGTTTCATTATGGAATTTTTCCGGTAATATCCTGGTTAGGTATATATGTATCTGCATTTAAAAAGAAAAAAATCTATGATATACAGGATGGTAAAATTATTCAAGCAGCGAAATATGTTGGGGGATTTGTATTGTTAGCGTATATGGGACTTTCTACATATTATCAAATTGAGTTAGGCTATAGTGGTGTTATTGTAATGCTTCTTTTAGGAAGTGCTATGAAAAGAATATATACGAGGAGAGTGTGATATATAATGAAGAAATTGACATTTTTAATAGGAAGTTTAGGAGGGGGAGGAGCCGAAAGAGTTACCGTTGCTTTAGGAGACTATTTTTGTGAAAAAGGATATGAAGTATTTTTTATTGCATTCTCAAAAGCAAATAAGAATTATGAGATTAACCCTAAAATCAGGGTAAGTTTTTTGCCCGAAAATACAGGACGAAAAGCACTGGTTTATAGAATCAAAGAATTAAAAAAAATATTAAAAGATCAAAAACCGGATTATGTAATTTCATTAGGATTGGGATATCAATATTTGTTATTAGGGAACTTATTAAGTAAATATAAGTTTGTTTTATCTGAAAGAAATGCACCACAGTATTTTTATAAATGGTACGAAAAAATTTATGTAAGATATAGTTATAGAAAAGCTTACAAGGTAGTATTTCAAACAGAAGATGCACAGAATTATTATGGAAAAAGTGTTGAAGGGAAATCAAAGGTAATAGCAAATCCAATTACTGCATATCTTCCAGAACCTTATATGGAAAAGAGAGAAAAAAGAATTGTAGCAGTAAATAGATTGAGTCAACAAAAAAATCTGTTTATGTTGTTTAGAGCGTTGAAGAAAGTTTTAGAAAAATTTCCTGAATATATATTAGAAATATATGGAAAAGGGGAGCAAAAAGAAGAGTTGGAAAAATATGCAGAGAAATTAAATATCTCTGATAAGGTTAAATTTATGGGACAAAAAGCAAATGTCCATAAATATATAATTAATGCCAGCATGTTTGTATGTTCTTCTGATTTTGAAGGAATGTCAAACTCGATGTTAGAAGCTATGGCGATAGGTCTTCCAGTAGTATGTACGGATTGTCCAATAGGTGGTGCAAGAATGGTTATTGAGAATAATGTTAATGGAATATTGACACCGGTTGGTGATGACAAAAAATTTGCAGAGGCAATGATAGATTTGTTAGGGAATCCTGAAAAAGCAGAAAAGCTTGGGAAAAATGCGAGTAAGTTGCGAGAAGAATTAAGTGTAAAAAAAATAGCGAGAGAATGGGAAGAATTGCTAGAAAGTTAAGTGAAAGAGGATGATATAAATGAAGAAAGGGCTAAAAAAACAGATTATTTCTGGGTTGTTTTGGAAATTTGGAGAGAGAATTTTGGCACAAGGTGTATCATTTGTCGTGTCTTTGGTATTGGCAAGAATGTTGCTTCCGGAAGAATATGGAATTGTTGCATTAGTGTTAGTATTTATAAATCTAGCGAATGTTTTTGTGACAAATGGATTAGGGGAAACTCTAATTCAAAAGCCAAATGCAAAGCAAAGTGATTTTTCAACAATGTTTTTTTGCAGTCTGTTTTTATCAGTAATTATATATTTTTTGTTGTTTGCTTCAGCACCTTTAATCGCAAAATTTTATAATAATGAACAACTTGTGTTAGTTCTTAGAGTACTAGGATTACAAGTTCCTCTTTCTTCAATGAATACTATCCAACAAGCGTATGTGTCTAAACATATGATGTTTAAAAAGTTTTTTTATTCAACACTTGGAGGAACTATAATATCTGGAATAGTTGGAATTACTTTAGCATATAGGGGAGCGGGAATATGGGCATTAGTTGTTCAATACATGACAAATACAATTATAAACACATGTATTTTATTTCTTACAGTAAAATGGCATCCAACAATGGAGTTCGATAAACAATCAGCGAAAACACTATTTTCGTTTGGATGGAAACTTGTCGCGGCACAATTTATGAACCAAATGTATGTAGAATTAAAGAACTTATTTATTGGAAAAGTTTATACTACATCAGATTTGGCTTCTTACAATAAGGGGGAGCAGTTTCCTTCTGTTTTGGTAATGAATATTAATAGTGCCATAAGCAGTGTGCTTTTTCCAGCTATGTCTATAGCCAATCAGGAGAAAGGAAAACTAAAGGAATTGACGAGACAATCTATTATGATGAGTTCTTATGTGGTTTTTCCGATAGTCACGGGATTAATGGTTGTTGCGGAACCAATGATTAGATTACTTTTAACAGAGAAATGGATTTCTTGTGTGCCTTTTTTGCAAATTAGTTGTTTGTTTTGGATGTTTCAGCCGTCTCAAACAGCGAATGTTCAGGCTATTAAGGCTGCTGGAAGAAGTGATATTTGTTTGAAATTAGAAATGATAAAAAAAACAATAGGCGTTATTCTTTTAATTATTGCTATACAAATTAGTCCATTAGCAGTTGCGATTATGAATGCAATATTTGCGGGAATATCTGCACTATTAAATATAATTCCAAATCGCAAATTAATTGGTTATGGGCTTGGGGAGCAAATAAAAGATATTATGCCTTCGTTAATTTTATCAGTGACAATGTACGTTATAGTTGCGCCTATTATAAAAATTGGTTATTCAGATGTTGTAACAATTCTTTTACAAATAGTGTTGGGAGTAGTTATATATATTTTAGGTTCAATTGTATTAAAAATAGAGGCATTTATGTATATAGTAAACCTTGTAAAGAAAAATAAAATGTAAAGGGGATAACACATGGTAATTACATATATAGGCAATATTGGATATCCAAACACAGCTCCATCAGTTCATGTTAAAAATAGGGGTATTTTTATGAATTCTTGTGGACATGAAGTGTATGCTTTTTGTGAATCTGCTCCTGACGAAAATAAAATGTTGAATTTAGATGAAATAACATATCAGTATATGGATCCTTATCCTGGCAAGGGGAAAATAAGAGGTGCGTATTGGAATTTGGATCAAATATTTGGAAGATTCTATTATAAACAATCTCAAAAATTTATCTCAAAAATCAAACCAGATGTTGTTATTTTATATGAACCAAATTCTGTATTATATATTTTGAGCATGCTTAAGCTTTCAAAAAAAGAAGGATTTAAACTGGTAATTGAAGCGACTGAATGGAGAAACCCTAAAGATTATAAAGGATTAATTACGAGAATTATAAATACGGAGAAAGATTTACAAAAGAAATATATAGACAAAAAGGTTGGGAATACGATAGCAATTAGTTCCTATTTGCAACAGCATTACATGAAACAAAACGGTAATACTATATTACTGCCACCTATATTTCCAGATTGTGATAAAAGGAAAAAAGTAGAACAGAAGGATAAAGATATAAATAATTCTAAAATAGTAAGTTTGGTATACGCTGGAGCAATGTCATCAAAAGACTATATAGATACGTTGATACAAGCACTCATACAGATAAATCGGAAAGGAATTCAAATTACGTTTGATATAATAGGACCTGAAAAAAATCAAGTGGAGAATTTGGTGAAGACTAAGGAGTTAGAAAAGTTTGGCATTAAGTGCCATGGAAGATTATCGCATGATGACACAATAAAGATAGTTAGTAAATCGGATTTGTCAGTTTTATTACGGATGGATAAGAGATATGCGAAAGCAGGAGTTTCAACAAAGTTTTGTGAAGCGATGATGTTAGGAGTTCCAAGTATTTGTACATCAGTAGGAGGCACAGACTTGTTTGTTACTGATGGAGTTAATGGATTTTTAGTTGAAGATAATGATGTGAAAACATTGGAAAAAGTATTGCTTAAGATTTTGAGTTTATCAAGAGAACAGATTATAGAATTAAAAAATAATGCAATGATAACCGCAAATGAAATGTTTTTGGGAGAAAAATATAAAGAGCAATTTAATAACTTCTTAAGTAAATGTAAATAATTTGTTGGATGAATGGTATTTCAAAAATTCTTATTTGTTATGAACAGCATATAGAATGGAGGATGTAAATGAATAAAATTGAATTAAAAAATAAAACTATTTTGATTACAGGTTCCGCAGGGTTTATAGGTTCTAATTTGGTATTAGAACTTCTAAAAACGAATAAACCCCAAAGAGTTGTCGGCATTGATAACGTTAATGATTACTATGATGTCTCTATAAAAGAATGGAGATTAGCTAACATAGAGAGTTTTGTAAAAACACAAAAAGACACAGAATATGTTTTTATAAAAGGAAATATCTCAGATAAAGAGTTGATTAACAAGATTTTTGAGAATTATAAACCTGATATAGTAGTAAATCTTGCAGCTCAGGCAGGTGTTAGATACTCTATATCCAACCCGGATGCATATATAGAATCAAACATTATAGGATTTTATAATATTTTAGAGGCATGTCGTCATTCTTATGATAATGGAGAAAGAGGAGTAGAGCATTTAGTTTATGCATCTTCTTCGAGTGTGTATGGAACTAATAAAAAAGTACCTTATTCTACAGAGGATAAGGTAGACAATCCAGTTTCTCTTTATGCAGCAACAAAGAAATCAAATGAATTAATGGCTCATGCATATAGTAAACTCTATAATATTCCATCTACAGGTTTAAGATTTTTCACAGTTTATGGGCCGGCTGGACGACCAGATATGGCATATTTTGGATTTACAAATAAATTGTTAAAGGGAGAAACAATTGAAATTTTTAACTATGGAAATTGTAAGAGAGATTTCACACTTGTAGATGATATTGTAGAGGGAGTGAAACTTGTAATGCAAGCGCCACCAGAAAAGGAAAATGGGGAAGATGGACTTCCAATCCCGCCATATGCGGTTTACAATATTGGAAATCAGAATCCGGAAAACTTGTTAGATTTTGTGGATGTTTTACAGCAGGAATTGATTCGTGCAGAAGTACTTCCGGCAGATTATGATTTTGAGGCTCATAAAAAACTTGTACCAATGCAACCAGGAGATGTTCCGGTTACATATGCAGATACAAGTGCATTGGAACGAGATTTTGGGTTTAAACCGAGTACAGATTTGAGAATAGGTCTTCGCAAATTTGCGGAGTGGTATAAGAAATTTTATCAATTATAGGGAGATGAGAGTTATGGGAAAAAATATAGCAGTTGCAGGAACTGGATATGTTGGTTTATCAATTGCTACGCTTTTAGCACAGCATAATCATGTAACAGCAGTAGATATTATTCCTGAGAAAGTAGAGATGATTAACCATAAGAAGTCACCAATTCAGGATGAATATATTGAAAAATATTTGGCAGAAAAAGAGTTGGATTTGACAGCAACTTTGGATGGAGAGTCAGCTTACAGAAATGCAGAGTTTGTTGTTATTGCAGCACCTACAAATTATGACAGTAAGAAAAACTATTTTGACACAAGTGCTGTTGAAGCGGTTATTAAATTAGTAATTAAGGCTAATCCAGATGCAATTATGGTGATTAAATCTACAATTCCAGTAGGCTTCACGGCACATGTAAGAGAAAAATATCATTGTGATAATATTATTTTTAGTCCAGAGTTTCTTCGAGAATCTAAAGCACTGTATGATAATCTTTATCCAAGTCGTATTATTGTAGGCACAGATGTGAAAAATGCTCGTCTTGTGAAGGCGGCGCAGGTCTTTGCAGAATTATTACAAGAAGGTGCAATAAAGGAAAATATAGATACTTTAATAATGGGCTTCACGGAGGCAGAAGCGGTGAAGCTTTTTGCAAATACATATTTGGCATTAAGAGTATCTTATTTTAATGAACTAGATACTTATGCGGAAATGAAAGGGTTAGACACAAAACAAATTATTGATGGTGTATGTCTTGATCCACGAATTGGAAATCATTATAATAATCCAAGTTTTGGATATGGTGGTTATTGTTTACCAAAAGATACAAAACAATTATTAGCTAATTATGCAGATGTTCCTCAAGACATGATGTCTGCTATTGTGGAATCCAACCGTACAAGAAAAGATTTTATTGCTGATCGTGTTTTAGAACTGGCAGGAGCGTATGAAGCAAATGATAATTGGGATGCCACAAAAGAAAAAGAAGTTATTGTTGGTGTATATCGTTTGACAATGAAGTCTAATTCAGACAATTTCCGTCAATCATCAATTCAAGGAGTAATGAAGAGAATCAAAGCTAAAGGAGCCACAGTAATTGTGTATGAGCCGACATTAGAAGAGGGGACGACATTCTTTGGATCAAAAGTTGTTAATGATTTAGGTGAATTTAAAGAATTGAGTCAAGCAATTATTGCAAATAGATATGATTCAGTTTTAGATGATGTTCGGGAAAAGGTATATACAAGAGATATATTTAAAAGAGACTAAAGTGAAAAGCATGGTATTTTTGCATATGTTTAGCATATTAATAATTTAATGTGTTTTCAAAGAGAATTATTAAAAAATATAGCAGATAGTTCTATGTTGCTGATTTCTATGAGTGAGGGAAAAATAAAACAAGTAGAAGGAATTGCACCGCTCTTTTGGGAGCGGTGCTATCGTTATATTAGTAAGAAAAAATAAAACGTGGGGTGATGTCATTTGAAAAAGAAAACAATCATTTTGTCTGTGATCACGGTGGTTTGGATGCTGCTCATTTTTTCCCTATCTTCTCAAAATGGAACACAGACAACCGAGCTCAGTACAACCTGTGCAGAGAAGGTGGCAAATGTTATCTATCAGGGACCTACAGAGGAACAGATACAGCATGTCCACAGCTATATGAGAAAAATGGCGCATATTGTTTTATTTTCTTGTCTTGGTATTTTATCATATGTGTTTTTTAATACTGTTTTTCAAATTGAAGAAAATGGCAGAATGGTACAAAGTTTTATTGCGGCAGTTGCAGTCACATCTTGCTTTAGCTTCCTTGATGAGTGGCATAAACAGTTTATAGACGGAAGACATTTTCAGATGGAAGAAGTTGCGTTGAATGTGTGCAGTGGGATTGTCGCGGTTGTGATAGCGTGCGCGGTGAAGAAGATATGGAAGCGATAAATTAAATGGAAAATGGGGCTGGTTATCTAATTTCCAATCTGCTACAATCATCTTATAGAATTCCTCTGTGTATGGAGAACTATATGGAAAGAAAAAGTAAACATTAAACAGCAACAATCAACAATTTGAGGTCTTTTCAATATATGCAGTGTTTTTTGAAAGATTTTCTGCCATGGTTGCACATTTTATAGTGGCTCAGTTGTCAAGACAAAAATCTAAGGTTTTTATAATGAACTGATATGATTGGTAGTTACCTGGAATCAGGGAAAAGCTCCCTTATCCATATATGCATTAAGCTACATAAGGCAGAAGCATTGCCGGATAGTAGCATTCAGCTGGCGTTTTATAATCAAGAGCAGAATGGCATCGCTCAAAGTTGTATGTGTGAACATACCGGCCGATGGCAGCTCTTGCTTCTTTTATGTTGTTGTATTGCGTCAGATACGCTTCCTCATACTTGAAGCTACGAAACCAACGCTCGATCATGATATTGTCAGCCCAACGACTTTTTCCATCCATGCTTTGACGGATGCCGTTTTCTTTCACAAAGTCAATGTATTGCTGGCTTGTAAACTGACAGCCTTGATCTGAATTCAAAATCTTTGGTTTTGCTGTTTTAAATGCCTTTTTAAGAGCATTAATAACCATTCTGGTGTCTAAGGTATCATCAACTTCCCAACCAACGATACAACGACTGTACCAATCAATGATAGCAGTTAAATAAAGAAATCCATGTTTAATTGGAATGTAGGTAATATCAATGGACCATGCCTGATTTGGAGCATCAATTACAGCATTTCGCAAAAGATATGGACATACTTTGGCCTGTTGCATTCGCTTAGAAAGATTTATCTTAGGATAGATTGGATGAATATCCATTTCATTCATATATCGACGAGCCTTACGGCGTCCCACTTGATAACCTCTGTTTTTTAGTTGTGCTGACATTTGCCTTGCTCCCCAAGTTGGATTGTCTGTATGCAGATGATCAATAATCTCTTTGCACTCCAACTCTTCTTTTGAGATGGGTAAGCTTTTATAATAAATGCTTGTACGGTTAATATCGAGTAGTTTTGCTCCAACAGAAGCAGGGATTTCTTTAGTCGTCAAAAGGTTTTGGACTAAATTTACTCTCGTAGTCTGGTCCACAAATTTCTTCAGATTTTTTTTTTGAGCCAGTCAACTTGCATTGTTAACTGACCAACTTTTTTCGCATACTCTGCTTTCTCTTTACGTTCTTCGGCAAGCTTTTCCTTGAGATTTTCTTCACGCTTGTCATCGAATACAGCAGAAGCATTGTTTAGGAATTCTTTCTTCCAATTGCGAAGCAAGTTTGGTTGGATATTATTTTCAGTTGCAAGAGTGTTGAGATCTTTTTCACCCTTAAGCAGCTCGATCACTAGATCTGATTTAAATTTGGCACTGAAGTTTCTTCTTTGTCTGGACATAATTATGAATCCTCTCTTTCATACTGAATTTAGTATATCAGATTCATTAAAAAATGTCCGAAAAAGTGTCTTAATTTATGAGACCATTATAAAGTGTCGAGTTTTTCTGCTTTGGACAACTCATTTATCAACTGGCTAGCCTTCATGTACCGGACTGTCTTGAACTGCCGCAAGGCACAAATACAAAGTGCATTGGCAAGGTAGCTTTTACCGGAACTGGTTTTTCCTGTTATGACAAGATTTTTCCCTGTTCAATCCATTCACATTTGGAAAGTTCCTCTATGATGCGCACATCCAGCTGTCGTTCCGGATTATAAAGCGTTTCATCCAGATCAGCAGCGGGATATTTCAAGGTTGCCTTTTTGATAAAACGATTCAGTTTCTTGGAATAGCGCAGATTCCATTCAGCATCTACGATACGCTGTATTTTTTCTCTGAATGGAAGAAGTTCTGCATTGGGATCTGCAAACACTTCCTCCAATGCTTCTGCCATACCGGAGAACCGCATACTTTTAAGCTTACTGCAGATTTCGTAGTCCTCTGTGGAAATTTGGTTTTTATTTATCATCGATACTCCTCCTTCCCTCGTAAGTTACTATGCTCTGGAAGTGAGGATGTAGTCGGTACCGAATGATTGTCCTGCATATTTTTCAGGAGCTTTTTGAAATAAGAATACCTACAGGCATTACTTTCCACGCATGTTTTTGCGATATCTTCCAGCAAAAGTCTGGATTGATTCTTACACATATGAAGAATGCCGTTACAACTATTATAGGCTTGTTCTTCGTGCTGAGGTGTAAGAAGCACGGAATCAATAAGTTTACCCATATATGGACCGATACTCGAGGCCCATCGTCTGTAATAAGCGCCATCTTTAGAATTCACTTCTTTGTAGTATTGATGCTCTGGAGCCATGTGCTCCGGCTTGGTGATGTATTTGGGAAAGTCCTTGTAGGACCTTCTATGGGTACAAATCAGCTTGTTATTCCGGTCGCAGATTCGTACCTCTGCCATTGTAGCCTTAAGAATTGCAGGCTGATTATAATACGTGTACAATACTGAATAATAGTGGTCATCATACAACAGATGGTAATTATTCGGTACACGGGCAAAGTATTTATAATCACACAGCGAGAAGGATTCACCGGCAAGTGGCTTCATCTGTGGTTTGTCATATCGAAGGAAACTTTCCATTTTGGAAAGGGACTGGGAGGTCCTTTTCTCGTTGTTGATGTCCGCTATTTTTTGCCGTACATCACGATTGATATCTTCGATACTGTAGTAAACTTTTTCTTTCAGGTCTTCCAACAGATGTGTCTCCAGAAACTGAACGTACTTCTCCACCGTTGGTTTTCCCTTCGGCTTGCGAGGCGGTGGTGGAAGGATTACTACATCGTAGAAATTCTCTAAGTCCTGATAGACACTATTGATTACCAGTTCATCCTTGGTATGCTTGGTGATTGCAGTTTTTAAGTTGTCTGGTACGAGATATTTAGGCACTGCACCATAGGACTCCAATGCATGAACAGTACCGGCAATGAAGTTGGGCAGTTTTTCATCCTCAAAGGCTTCCGCATAAATAAGGTTGCTTACTCCAACAGTTGTAACAAAAAAATGTACCTTTTTTATTTCACCAGTTGATGAATCCACAAGAATTTCCGGTTGATCACCGACCCAGTCGATGTAAACCTTTTCTCCTGGAATCCGTTCCACGACCATGCTGACAGCTTCCGAGCCGTAATGCTTTTCAACGAAGCGTTTAAAATACAGGCAATACTGTGTATATTGATAACCGGAAGGACAGTCCTTCTTGTATTTTAGCCACAGATAAAAGAGATTTGCTTTGCTTCCTGGCATAATTAGCCGCTCATAGACGGCTTGGTAATCAGGCATAACGGAATCATCTTTTCTGCGGAGGTTTTCGGGTGGAAAGAATAGATGTTCCACTTCCTCTGCCGACATTTGTTTCAGCGTATCAAGATCTTTGCCGGATTCTTTGAAGCGGTTCATGATCAGAGTAATTGTGCTGCAGCCAACTTTGTATCGGCTACGGCAATCATCATAGGATATGCCACGTTGACGCATATCGATGATTCCAAGAATTGTAGTACAGTTTTGCATAATTGTATGCTCCTTTCTCATTTGTTTTTACCACGAGAAAACTATACCACAATAAGTCTCACACCGATATTCCGAGCAGGTACACCGGTGGAACAATGTGCTCACACCGTTTCAAACGAAATATTCACACCGGTCGGGCGAAATTTGCACCATGGTCGGAAAAATTTCTAGAAGAAATTTGTAAAGCTTAAATACTAGCGGCGTAAAGTAGCCATCTAATAATGTTAAGGCGCTCGTTGCTTGGAATTTACAATAAGGGAGTGATGAAATGCTGGAATGTGGTGTTGTATCATAAAAGTTGACACCCTATTCTCAAGGATTTTGATATATAATCATAATCAATACGAGAACAGGAGAAAAACCTATGGCACAGAATCAAAAATCTTATGACAATGAATTTAAAGCACAGGCGGTAAAGCTTGCCCAGGAAATCGGCGGTCATAAAGCTGCTCAGGAATTAGGGATTCCAAAGGGTACTATGTACACTTGGATAAAAGCCTTCAAAGAGGGGCGTCTCAGTGCAAATGAAGCAGTTCATACGCCCAAGAATGCTTTATCCCTTAACGATGAGCTTATTGAACTCAGAAAGCGTGTAAAAGAGCAGGATAAGGAAATTCGTCGCTTAAAAGAAGAAAATGAATTCCTTGAGGAAGCAAGTGCTTTTTTCGCAGCCAGCCGTCGGAAGTCAGCAAAAAACAGAGATTAATGTTTATTGCAATCAAAACGGATGACGGCCGGATTAAGGGTAAAATTTCTTTTTATTGCAAAGTGCTTCATGTTTCAAGGCAGGCATTCAACAAATTCCTAAAAACAAAAGATACCCCTTGGAAATATCAGGCACTGGCAGATGCAATGCTTGATATTTGCAGCGAAGATGAATGCAATGACACTTATGGAAGAATCCGTATGTATCAGGCCTTACAGCTCAAACAGCCTGAGGGAGTACATATTCCCGGTGAGAGAACTGTTTATCGTGTCATGGCAGAAATTGGTCTTAATCATAAACCAAAACGTAAGCCGAATGGTATTACCAAAGCTGATAGAGAAGCCAGTAAATCCGACGATTTAATCAAGCGTGACTTCGCTGCTGAAAAGCCTCTTGAAAAGTGCATTACCGATATGACTGAAATAAAGGCTTCTGACGGGAAGCTCTATGTTTCAGCTATCTTTGACTGCTATGATTTAGCAGTATTGGGACTTGCTATGGATACAAATATGAGAGCTACCCTATGCGAACAAACCTTAGAGAATGCTTGCAAAGCTTACCCGATGCTCCGTGGAGCTATTCTTCACAGTGACAGGGGAACCCCGTATACCAGTGAGCTATATCGTAAAGCTATCAACAGATATGGCATTGTTCAAAGCATGAACAGTGCCGGTGGCAGATGCCATGATAATGCCAGATGCGAAAGCATGTGGGCACGCTTCAAAGAGGAATTACTTTATGGTCGTTACGATCCTACCTCAATGACCGTAGAGCAGTTAAAGACGCTCATCTGGAGATACTTCATCAGCTACTGGAATAATCGGAGGATCTGCTCTGCTAATGGTGGACTACCTCCAATGGTTAAGCGACAACAATACTATGCTTCGCTACAGGAGGCAGCATAAGGTCGAACATTCTTGAGAAAAAAGTGTAAACCAATATTGACAATATCAGTTAGTTGATCATACAATTCATCAATAGGTATTTGGGTATTATTCATTGGACACCTCCGTCTTATATTAGTAAGTCCAATGATACATCATTATTCGAGAAGATTTCTCTGAAAGTCTTAATTTCTGGACTTTCCAAGAGATTATCTCGAATAATAATTCTCTTCTAATAAAAGCAATTATCTAAGAACTCGAATAAGTGTTGCTGTATAAACGTATGGAAGTCCAGGGCAGATTCCGCTGGCCCAGAAATCAGTTGGAAGTAAAGCAACTGACCTGGCAGCAATTCGACTGGCTCATGTCCGGTCTTGAAATCGAACAACCAAAAGCATTCAAACCTACGGAATGATCGTGTAAAACCTCTATGCCAACCAACAAAAATGGAGAGCTTTCCACACCCTGTATCATGTCTGCAATCCCTTGCAAATACTGGGTTTTCTGCTTCTTTTTCATTGCTTTTTATGGTATAATTCTTAAGTGAAGTATCACATTTTTAGCAGGTAAAAAGAGCAGTTTCTGAAAAGTGTGGAACTGCTCTAAATGTGATTCTTCATAATTGTACCAATTCGCGGACGTTTTTCTGAAAAGTATATGGGGATTGTATTTTTCAAATCTTCTCAAAAAGCAATAAAATCAAGCGGTTTATGGCTGAATATATATGCGTTTAACTACAAATTTCTGTTTTAAGGCACGTCAATAAGACCTCCCATAGGGAGGACTGTTGAAACATATGAAATAAAAGCAAGGTTAGTTACGATAAGTATACGACCTTCCAAGGTATGTCATACTACTGCAACCACAGGCAGGGCATATGTGAATATCATAATTCCAGACTTCTTTCAGAAGTTCCGCAACCGAAAGTCCGGTATACCGTTGTTTGAATTTTTGATATCCTTGTAGTTTGAAGATGATTCTTAAACTTTCCGACTTCGTGCGGTTGTTCAGAAAACCATAGTAGCGGATTTTCTGGAAGCCGGACGGTAACACATGCATAAGGAAACGTCGGATAAATTCCTTATTTTCAAGTATAGCACTTCAGTTACTGTTTTGGTTTCGCCGGATTTGTAATCACGAGCCGCAAAGGAAACGTGTGTATCTGTTACAGATTGAATACGTGTATTCGTAATGGCAATTCGATGAGTGTAACGCCCCAAATATTCAATAGCATTACCGAAGCCGTTAAAGGTCTCTTTGATGTACGGACACCAATCCATCTTGTAAGGAGAATCACGGAACTCATTCCAAGAGTAAGAATTCCGAAGTTCTGCACAGGAAGACGAGAAAACAAGTTTGCCGGTGACATAGTACTTTTGCAGATAGCAAAGAAACTTTCCACGAAATACTTTTGCCATTACGCGAACTGGAATAAAGAACTTTTCGCCACATCTGCGAAGTTTTTGGTCGACGGACAGACCACCGCCTGAAACAATGCAATGAATGTGAGGATGAAAGTTTAGTGTTTGTCCCCAAGTGTGCAGAACCTGAATGATGCCGGGTGTTGCTCCAAGATACTTCGTGTCTCTTGCGAGTTCAAGAAGTGTTTCAGAGGAGCATCTGTGTAACAGAGAATACAGAAGTTTCTGATTCCCATAAATCAAAGGGTTCAGTTCATGAGGAACCGTAAACACTACGTGAAAATAAGGAGAATCAATGACTTCCGCACGCCGCTTGTCAATCCAAAATTCTTTCAGGATTGCCTGACAGTTGGGACAGTTGCGGTTGCGGCAGGAATTATTGTGAAATTCCATGTGTCCACAGTCAGAACACTGGGTGATGTTGTAGCCAAGGCTACCGGATTTACAATTCAAGATAGCATGTGCTGCTTTTTCCTGTACGCCTGATACATAAGAATCCGAAGACTGGAAATCCTCATAGGAATACAGAAAAATCTGTTGGATTTTGGAAGGTTTATTCAAGGAAATCACCTCCCATCATGTCGAAAGGACTAACCGCTTTATGCATACTGTTAGTGGCAAGATGAACATAAATGGATGTTGAAGCCAAAGATTTATGCCCCAAATATGCCTGAATGGTCAGAAGGTCTGCACCATTTTCATAAAGGTGAGTGCCAAAAGCATGGCGGAAGGAATGGCAGGTAATACGTTCAGGCCATCCAAGCCGTCTTTCGTGTTCGTGGATATGCCTGGAAAGATAAAAAGTATCAATCGGCTGCGATTTATCACGTTGTTTTGGGAAAAGCCAGTCCACAGGCTTATCATAAGCAAACCAGTATTGTGAAAGGATTTCCAATGCTGTTTTTGACAGGAGAGCATAACGATCCGAACGATTCTTGCCATGAGAGATATGAATCCGCATGTTGCGACGTTCAATATCCTGATATTTCAGATGACAGACTTCGCCAATTCTGAGACCGGAAGAGTACATGAGGGAAACCATGGCTTTTTGCTTCAAGTCCGGAATGGTGGAGATGAAGGTTTTTACTTCTTGCTGGGAAGGTACGTAAGGCAGGTAATTATCAAATTTACGAAAAGGAAGTTGTGTCGCATCCCAAGGTTTGTGAAGTACGTAAATGGTAAAGAAACGTAATTGAGAGATAACGGCGTTCATGGTACGATCTGAAAGAGAACGGGTATCTTGAAGCCATCTAACAAACTGACGCATCTCATCCCAGGTAACATCTTCCGGGGATTTGTGAATCACGTCAGTTAAGAAGTCAAAGTATGCAAGGATGTATGTGGAGTAACTTTTGATCGTATGGTCGGTAAGACCACGGAGAGAAATCATCTTTCTGTAAGAATTAAAATATTTGTTCATAATGAACCTCCTGAAATAAATGTTGCTTGTAGTAAATAGTGAAAACA
>OGEM01000550.1_pt1 | contig 24433 bp, 29 predicted proteins | sample 1570741 | NCBI WGS metagenome assembly OGEM01 (sample SAMEA2582141, study PRJEB24529) | metagenome | biome: Human gut stool | place: China | collected 2011
TTCAATGTTGCCTTTACTATCACTATTTAGAAAGAATGAGTTCTCACTAAAAAAGCTCCCAAATGCCCGGAGAATCTGCCTCGGACATTTGAAGAGTTTTCTATTTTTACGATTTGCGAGCCTAGTTATTTTCCAAATAAAATTCGAACCGCTCTCCGACATACTGACTTTTTACATACTCAAAAGCCGTCCCATCTTCAAAATAGGAAACCTGTGTCAGACTTAAAATAGCCTGCCCTTTTGAAATCTGTAAGTACTCCGCAATCTTATCCTTGGCCAATCGCGCATAGATGGTCTGATGCGACTTTCCAATCTTATAGCCATGACGCTCCAAGGTTTGGAAGAAATGGCTGGTAACCTCTTCACGATTGAAATTCTTAATAAATTTCTCTGGAATAGAGGCCACTTCATAAACAACAGGGATCCCATCGGCATACCGGACCCGCTCCATCCGAATGATGGTTTCTGTCTTATCAATGCCCAATTTGTCCACTTCTTGGAGGCTAGGAATGGTTTTACGGTAAGAAATCACTTGGCTAGAAGGTTCCTTGCCTTGCGATTTCATAATTTCTGTAAAACTGGTTGTGCCTCGCATTTTTTCTTGGACGCGCGTGCTGGTAATAAAGGTGCCACTTCCTACTCGTCTTTCAAGCACTCCTTCTTCAACCAGAAGGGTAATAGCCTGCCTAAGCGTCATCCGACTCACCTGAAATTTCTCAGCCAGATCGCGTTCGCTAGGAAGGCGCTCCCCGATTTTCCATATTTTTTGATCAATCTCAGACTTAATCTGATCATGAATTTGAATGTAAGCTGGAATCATAACTTTGCTCTTTCTCTGTGTTATCTCTATTGTAGCGTAAAATTCCTAATTCTTCAATCAGAGATTGGTAAAGACAAGGCTTTTGTGTTAGAATAGAGAAAAGTAAATTTCTTTAAGAAGGGGATAAGATGACAAACCTATCAACTGATTTGCATGATGTTGAAAAAATCATCGTGCTTGACTACGGTAGCCAATACAATCAGCTTATTTCACGTCGGATTCGTGAAATTGGTGTCTTCTCAGAGTTGAAGAGCCACAAGATTTCTGCTGATGAAGTTCGTGCAATCAATCCAGTTGGGATCGTTCTTTCAGGCGGACCAAACTCTGTATACGAGGAAGGTTCTTTTGATATCGATCCTGAGATTTTTGAACTCGGTATTCCAATCCTTGGAATCTGTTACGGGATGCAATTGTTGACCCATAAATTGGGTGGGAAGGTCGTTCCTGCAGGTGATGCTGGTAACCGCGAATATGGTCAATCTGAACTGACTTTGACAGAATCTTCTGCTCTTTTTGCTGGCACACCAGACAAACAATTGGTCTTGATGAGCCACGGGGATGCTGTTACAGAAATTCCGGCTGACTTTATCCGCACTGGTACTTCTGCTGACTGTCCATTTGCATCCATTGAAAATCCAGACAAGAAAATTTACGGAATCCAATTCCACCCTGAGGTTCGTCACTCTGTTCACGGTTATGATATCTTGCGTAACTTTGCCTTGAACATCTGTGGGGCTAAAGGTGACTGGACCATGGACAACTTCATTGATATGCAGATCAAAAAAATCCGTGAAACCGTCGGAGACAAACGTGTCCTTCTTGGTCTTTCAGGTGGTGTTGACTCTTCTGTTGTTGGAGTTCTCCTTCAAAAAGCTATCGGCGATCAATTGATCTGTATCTTTGTAGACCACGGTCTTCTTCGTAAAGGAGAAGCTGACCAAGTGATGGATATGCTTGGTGGTAAGTTTGGTTTGAACATCGTCAAAGCAGACGCTGCAAAACGTTTCCTTGATAAGTTAGCTGGTGTGTCTGATCCTGAGAAAAAACGGAAGATCATTGGTAATGAGTTTGTATATGTCTTTGATGACGAAGCAAGTAAACTCAAAGATGTGAAATTCCTAGCACAAGGAACTCTCTATACAGACGTAATCGAGTCTGGTACAGATACTGCTCAAACTATCAAGTCTCACCACAATGTGGGTGGACTTCCAGAAGATATGCAGTTTGAACTGATCGAGCCACTGAACACTCTTTATAAAGATGAAGTTCGTGCACTTGGTACTGAGCTTGGTATGCCAGACCACATCGTATGGCGCCAACCATTCCCAGGACCAGGGCTTGCTATCCGTGTAATGGGAGAAATCACTGAAGAAAAACTCGAAACCGTTCGTGAATCTGACGCTATCCTCCGTGAAGAAATCGCCAAAGCTGGCCTTGACCGTGATATCTGGCAATACTTCACTGTTAACACTGGTGTTCGTTCTGTTGGGGTTATGGGTGATGGCCGTACCTACGACTACACAATCGCCATCCGTGCCATCACTTCTATCGATGGAATGACAGCTGACTTTGCGAAGATTCCATGGGAAGTTCTCCAAAAAATCTCAGTTCGTATCGTAAATGAAGTTGACCACGTTAACCGCATCGTCTACGATATCACAAGTAAACCACCTGCAACTGTAGAGTGGGAGTAAAAAAAGGTCCAGTGGACCTTTTTTTATGAGTTTAACATAAAATTTCTAATTGAGTATAAAAATAGGAAACCACACACAAAAAGCACTCTGACTTCTTGTCAGGAGTGCTTTCCTGCTGTTTTTAGCCAACTAAACCACTAAAGAATTTGACAATAGCATTCCAGATGGCTCCGAAGAAGCCAGCAATGGCATTCCACGCATTTGTAAAGAAGTTTCCACTGTCTTTTAGAATAGCATCTGTATCAAAATTGAGATTGATATTGTTAAAGGTATCGCCTGCTTTATCCACGATACTATCTTTCAAGTCCGACAAGGTCTTCGTAAAGCTTTTGCTACTGATGACGCTACTCTTTGAAAGATTCACTGCGAAATTCACGATCAAATTGATCTGGTTACCTGTCACGGTTGTATCCAGCTTATAATTTTTCAGTGTTTCTTCGACGATCTTTCGAATATCATCCTTGCTTAAATCCTGATTGTTCTGTTTGGCATTGGCTACTGCTGTTTTAATGTCGGTCAATGCTACGTTTAACTTATCCGCATCGAAGTTTTTCTTACCAGCGTTTTCTTCATTGATCCCGGATAGAGTCTTTAACTCTTCTTGGGCCAGATCTTTGCTTTCTTGAGAAACTTTGGCACCATTTTTCTCAAGCGAGTAATAGATCCCAGCTAAAGCACTTTCTCCAGTCACTTGTATAGGTGAAGCTACTGTAATTTGAGCATGCTCCAATCCAAGTGTAACGGCTGCATTACGATACATATCTGCAGTGACCTTGGTGATGTTTTGAGGTGTCACGATATTGACTTCTAGTGGCTTATTTTTGCCTAATTTTTGAATTTTAACAGAGGAATAAAGTTCCAAACTATCATCGTTGGCAACGTTCATAATCGAAGAATAAACCTCTGGTGTCATGGTCTTCCACTCTTCTTTATCTTTTGAACTATCGTAGTTCAAGAGACTCAAGGTTTGTTCGATTTGACTTTGGTCCAGCGAATAGCCCAAAACATAGTCTGGCTTGACATAGGTTTCATCAATGACTTTCTGCACATTGCTATCTGCAGAAACACGTGGGACAGCTGTAAACAAGGCTAAAGTCGTCGTTACAAACAATGCAATCTTCTTTAATTTCATCTTTTTCTTCTTTCTAACTCAAATCAACTCTGGGCATCTCTTATTACCTTTCTCACCTCACTAGAGATGAAAAAAGAAGTAAATAAAAAGTTTACCCACTTCGATTTTCATTATACAGTTGATTTCTTAAAACTAGCTTACAGTTTTTTTAAGAATGCATGACATTTTTATTATCCCTCAAAAGCGGAGATAGAACTGATCAGCTTAAAAAAGAGCCAATCGGCTCTCTGGAAAATGATTAAAACCATGAAAATAACTTCATAATCGTCATATTGGTTTCTACTAAACGGGAATAATAAATATTGCCCCCATTAATGTAGAGTTCCATCCCGTTTAAAAGAGAGATAGGGTGGAGGTAAAGATAAGTTTCACCGGTTACATTGCCAAGACTTGGTGCCACTACATCTCGTGAATAAGCGCGGGCCAACTCGAGGGAATTTGTTCCACCGTGTTTTGCGACGTAATCGATGTAGTCTTTCCCAAAATTATAGGCTTGAACCGCTGTCCAGCTATCAACGCCTTTTTTCTTGGCTTCTTTTAACTCATCTGAAAGAGTTTGAATTCCTTGGCGAATACTGGCCTTATTATCACTAATAGTATTGGTCTCACCACTTGCACTCTCACTTGCCTGCATGACATCGTCCTCACGGCCTTTGGTCTCCGTATAGATCATAGCCAGAATAAGGTTTTCATTGGCCGTGGTGTCCTCCTCAGCAAGGACTTCTCTAACCAGGGAGCGGTACTGCATGACTTGTTTGACATCATGGTGGATCTGAATTCCCTTGTAGATTCCAAATATTAGTAAGATGAATAAGAAGATCTTCACTATACGTTTAATCATTATTTACTCTGTATATCCTCAATATTTTTGATCAAAATAGAATAGGTTCCGTTCTCGTTTAGAATAAATTCAACAGATTCTGCATCTTCATAGACATTATTCGGAACGATTAGTTCAATTCCATTTGACAATGACAATTTCTGATTTTCGAACTTCTTCAACTGGCGACTTGCATCAATTTCTTCAAAGGTGACAGGCTCAGGTACAGCTTCTTTGACTTGGTCAATAAAACTGAGGCGAGCTGTCAAATTATCGTTGAAGAGATCATCCGCTAATTTCTCAGGAGAGAGTTTATTTTCTTCCTCAATATGGTTAAAAATAGCTGATTTAACCTTTGATTGAAATTGAAAATCATCTGTGTTAAAGCTTTCCGCAATCTTCTGGGCTGTTTTCTCTAGTGCCTTGATCGATTTTTTAGGAGAGATCTTGGGTTGCGCCTGCAACAGATTCTCAGAAAAATAGTTCAAGAAAGTCCCGTTGTACTTGATCCGTTTTTCAATCAAGTGGTATTTACGACTTTGAAGATTGATGACCAAGGCCTCATCAGCACCAGTCCCAAAACCAGGCAAATTATTTTGCGTCAGCTTAATCGGATTGTCCACTTCACCACCAAGATGCGTCAGGGTTTCCCGTAAGGCGATCCGAAGAAAGGCAAAATGGTCCACCCCTTCTTTTGAGAATTGAATGAACACCAAATCGTTGGTCTTTTGATTCTCAGAGATGACAAATTCTTCCTTCCAGCGATTCGCTACTGCGACCGAAGTTTCTAATAGGTCATCTGAGATCATCTCAAGAAAAGGATTGTCCTCTTCGAAAATACCGGTCCTTGCTTCATCAGAATAAACCCGTTCAATCTTCTTACGCAAGTATTCCTCGATTTTAGGCGTGATATTGAGCAATTTATCTGCCAAATAGAGATCGGTATCGTCTGGGCTAAATTGATGAATGATGGCTTTTTTTACGTAAATATCCATAAGATGGTTTAGTCCTCGTAAAGTGGAAAGGCGTCTGTCAAGGCTTTGACTTGGCTACGCACTTCGTCTAATACTTCTTGATTATCCGCATTCTTCAGCGCTTTGATCATGAGTTCAGCAACGGTGCGACTTTCTTTTTCACCAAAACCACGAGCGGTGATGGCTGCTGCACCTATCCGAATCCCACTGGTCTTAAATGGAGACAAGGTTTCATAAGGAATAGAGTTCTTGTTGAGAGTGATATTAACTTCATCCAACAAGTTTTGCGCCACTTTCCCATTTTCAACGACTTTAGTGACGTCGACAAGGAAAAGGTGGTTCTCTGTTCCGCCTGAAATAACGCGGAAATCTGGATCTTGCAAGAAGACATCAGCCATGGCCTGACTGTTCTTAATCACATTAGCTGCATACTCTTTAAAGGCAGGATCCAGCGCTTCTTTGAAAGCGACAGCTTTGGCAGCAATGACATGCTCTAAAGGTCCTCCCTGAATACCAGGGAAAATAGCAGAGTTTATTTTCTTAGCTAATTCCTCATCATTGGTCAAGATTAGGCCTCCACGAGGGCCACGAAGGGTCTTGTGAGTAGTCGTAGTCGTGATATGGGCATAAGGAACTGGACTTGGATGGAGACCTGCTGCCACGAGACCAGCAATATGGGCCATATCAACCATGAGCTTAGCTCCTACTGCATCTGCAATCTCACGGAATTTTGAGAAATCAATAATATGAGAGTAGGCTGAGGCACCAGCAACGATGAGTTTTGGCTTCACTTCTTGGGCTTGTTTTAAGATGGCATCAAAATCCAAGAGCTCTGTTTCAGGATCTACACTATAAGACACAAAGTTATAGGTTTGACCAGAGAAGCTCACAGTAGCTCCGTGCGTCAAATGCCCACCGGCAGCTAGATCCATCCCCATGACAGTATCACCAGGCTCAATCAAGGCCATATAGGCAGCACAGTTTGCCTGACTTCCTGAATGCGGTTGAACGTTTGCAAATTTAGCCCCAAAGATTTCTTTGGCCCGTTCAATCGCGAGACTTTCGACCACATCGACCACATCTGTCCCGCCATAGTAACGACGACCAGGATAGCCTTCGGCATATTTATTGGTCAGAATAGACCCTTGAGCAGCCATCACTGCCTTAGAGACAACATTTTCAGAAGCAATCAACTCAATATTGTTTTGTTGACGCTCTTCCTCTTTAGCGATCGCATTCCATAGGTCTGCATCATAGGCTTTGTAATCTTCTTTATCAAAAATCATAGGTCTACTCCTTATTAAATAATTTTTTATATACATTATGACAGAGGAAGTGCATCTTCCTCAAAAGAAAGCTCCGGTACTTGTTCCAGCAAGTCAGCTTTTGTAATAGTACCCTGTCTCAAAATCCTTGCTTTGGAACCAGAGATATCTAGGATAGTTGAATCTTGTCCAGTCAGAAATTCATCATCCTCGACACCAGGAACCACTTGATCAAATTCGCTTACAATGGCCTTATACTTTGTTCCACTTGCATGACCTGAAAGATTGGCCGAGGGACCAACCAAAGGGCCGTATTTACGAATTAATTCCAACGTTTTTGGGTGAGCCGGAATACGGAAACCAACTGTATCCAAGCCTGAATGAATCCAGTCTGGTACCTTGTCATTCGCCTGAAGAATAATAGTGAGAGGACCTGGCAAAAATGAATCAATCAGTTTTGTTAAATAGCTAGGTTTGTTTTTCGAATAAAGTCGAATATCTTCTTCGCCGGCTACATTTAAATTCAGAGCCTTGTCTCTCGGCCTACGTTTTAACTCGTATATATAATCAACTGCCTCTTGGTTCAAAGCTTTAGCGAAAATACCATAGACTGTTTCAGTTGGCAGAATAACCGCACGGCCAGCTTCTAATTCTTTCTCAATGTGATCCATTGTCTACTACTACCATTCTATCTTGTCCAAATTGGTCTTTCAGAACGCGAACTCGTTTGTTAGGAAACGCTTCTTGAAAGAGCTCTTTTACCTTGTTTCCTTGCTTATAGCCAATTTCTAGGTAAATCTTACCATCTGCTGTTAAAACACTTGGTGCCTGTTGGGCAATCTTTTCATAGATGGCATATCCATCACGATCCGCAAAAAGAGCTAAATGAGGTTCAGAGGCTAATACATTGGCTCCAACCTCTTCTACATCATCCCGAGAGATATAGGGAGGGTTGGACACAATCAGGTCATAAGGACCTTCTAGTTCGTCTAGTACATCTGACGACTTAAATTCAAGGACAGCTTCTAACTGCTTGGCATTTTCTTGAGCCAGGGCTAAGGCCTCCTCTGAGACATCACTAGCTTGAACCTGCCAGGTAGGTCTAGCAAGGGCTAAGCTAATAGCGATAGCACCACTTCCTGTACCAATATCCAGAACTCGTAAGGCTTTCTCATCGTTTTCTTCGAGAATGAGAGCCACCAACTCCTCTGTTTCTGGGCGTGGAATCAGCACGCGCTCATCCACTGTAAAAACATGGCCACAGAATTCTGCACTCCCAATAATATATTGGGCAGGAGCGTGATGTTTCAGCTGCTCAAAGATGGATAAAAGCAAGTCCTGATCTTCTACTTCCACTTCTTTTTGCAAGGCAAGAACAAAGTCTGTAAAGGTCCAGTTTTTTAAAGCTCGATACGCGAAGGAGAGGCTTTCTGCTTCCTCTCCAACGGCTATTAATTCTTCTTCATACTGGGCTAATAATGGTCCCAACAACATTATTTGTTCAACTCTTCTAGTTTTTGTGTTTGATCATACAAGACCAAAGCATCGACCACTTCATCTAATTTACCAGATAAGATGGTGTCCAGTTTTTGAAGGGTCAAGCCAATCCGGTGATCAGTCACACGGTTTTGAGGGAAGTTGTAAGTCCGGATCCGCTCTGAACGATCACCAGTCCCGATAGTAGACTTCCGCTCAGCGTCTTGCTCGTCTTGGGCAATCTGAGCAAAGTGGTCAGCCACACGCGCACGGATGATCTTCATGGCTTTTTCGCGGTTCTTCTGTTGGGTCCGTTCTTCCTGCATCTCAACCTTGATATTGGTTGGCAAGTGGACGATACGAACGGCTGTTGCGACCTTGTTGACGTTCTGTCCACCCGCACCAGATGCGCGGTAGATGTCAATCCGAAGGTCTTTTGGATCGATGTCGTACTCGACTTCTTCGATTTCTGGCATGACCAGAACTGTGGCAGTCGAAGTATGGACACGACCTTGGCTTTCTGTCACAGGAACCCGTTGCACCCGGTGGGCACCAGATTCATACTTGAGTTTTGAATAAACCGATTGCCCAGAGACCATGGCTACCACTTCTTTGATCCCACCAACGCCATTGTAGGAAGCTTCCATGACTTCAAAGCGCCAGCCTTGGCTTTCCGCGTATTTTTGGTACATTTGTAAGAGGTCGCCGGCAAACAATTGGGCTTCGTCTCCTCCTGCTGCTCCACGGATTTCCAAGATAATGTTCTTGTCATCGTTTGGATCTTTTGGAAGAAGTAAGATCTTCAGTTTTTCTTCATACTCTTCTTTTTCAGCCTTAGCATCCTTAAGTTCTTGCTTGGCCATTTCTTCCAAATCCGCATCGCCGCCTGCTTCTTTAATCATTTCTTCAGCGTCAACAATGTTTTGAAGGACTTGCTTGTACTCACGGTAAGCTGTCACCGTGTCACGGGTGGAAGCCTCTTCTTTTGAAAGATCCATAAAGCGTTTGGTATCAGAGACCACATCTGGGTCACTCAGTAATTCTCCTAACTCTTCGTATCGGTCTTCTACAGCTTGTAGTTGATCATAGATATTCATGTTTGCTCCTTAATTCTTGGTTGTTAGATCATAGATTGCTACAATTTCGTCTTCTATGACTTCGCCAGTTTCTTTAAATCCATAATGGAGATAGCAAGATCTCGCTTGATTATTTTCCTGTTCATAAGATAACCAAAGACTTGTTGCTTTTCCAGCTGGCTCTGTTCGAACAAAGTCAATAACTGCATCCATAGTCGGTTTAAAATAGCCTAAACCTTGAAATCGTTTATCGATCATAAAACGAAATAACAAGTAGTTTCCCTTGCTGATCCCAATTTTCTGGTCATAGGCAATCATAACAAAACCAACTAATACTTCCTTATCATAAACTGCTAAGGGAGCTATAAAATCACCATTTTTATCATATACATAGGCTTCAGCTAAACTAATGGAATTGGATGCAATAAAATTCCTTTGATTTGGATGAACTTCAAGATTTAAAACGTCAAAATAATTCTCTATTGTAATATCTTTTAAACAAATAGACATTATTATCCTCTCTAAAACTTTCTAGACGCTTTCAGTTGGTATGTCTGGATTAAAATAATGTTTGCGGCAAACGGAGATATAGGTCTCGTGTCCACCGATCTGGATCTGCTCTCCATCATAGACAGGTTTCCCTGCTTGGGTACGCAAGACCATGGTCGCCTTGCGGGAACAGTATTGGCAGATGGTTTTGATCTCCTCGATCTTGTCGGCTAACAAGAGGAGGTGTTTAGAACCTTCAAAGAGTTCATTTCGGAAATCATTTTTGAGGCCAAAAGCCATGACCGGCACATCCAGTTCATCCACGACCCTTGCCAAATCATAGACATGGTGGCGTTTCAAAAACTGAGCTTCATCGATTAAGACACAGTAAGGTTTGATTGCTTGGTTTTTAATAAAGCCAAAGATATCCGTATCGTCTTCAATTGCAACGGCTTCCCGTTTCATGCCGATCCGACTAGAAACCACTCCTACTCCATCTCGTGTATCGATTGCCGAGGTCATGATGACGACGCTCTTGCCTTGCTCTTCATAATTATGGGCCACCTTCAAAATCTCAATGGTTTTCCCCGAGTTCATGGTCCCATATTTATAATATAATTGTGCCATTTTCCTTTTGTTCTCTCTAAAATGTGTTTCATTATCATTTTACCATAATTTTGCTAAGCTTTGTATCCCAAAATATGATAAAATAGTCCTATAAAAAATTTAGGAGGTGGCCATATGCCATTTGTACGAATTGACCTATTTGAAGGACGCACCTTGGAACAAAAGAAAGCCTTGGCCAAGGAAGTAACCGAAGCTGTTGTCCGCAATACTGGTGCTCCTCAGTCAGCTGTTCACGTCATCATTAACGATATGCCTGAAGGAACTTACTTCCCTCAAGGTGAAATGCGCACCAAATAATGGTTCCACTAAAAAACCTTTCTTGCATGTGATATCACATAGCAGGAAAGGTTTTTTCTTATTTTTCTTTGGCTTGACGTTCTGCTTTCCGTTCTTCGAATTCTTCGTCACTCATCAAGGTTCCGCCGACATTGGCTGATTTGGCAAAGGCTGTATAACGACGCAACCAACCGCTGGAGATTTTTGATTTGAATGGTTTCAAGTGTTTGCGACGTTCTGCAAGGGTTGCATCATCGACAAGCAAATCGATAGTACGATTTGGTAGGTCAATCACGATTTCATCCCCGTCTTCAATCAAGGCGATATTCCCACCTTCTGCTGCTTCTGGAGAAACGTGACCAATAGCAATCCCACGAGTAGCTCCTGAGAAACGACCATCCGTAATGAGAGCCACATCTTTACCAAGACCGCGTCCGACAATCTTAGAAGTTGGTGCCAACATCTCTGGCATACCAGGTCCACCCTGAGGACCCTCGTAACGAATGACAACGACATGGCCCTTCTTGACTGTTCCATTGTCAATCAACTCAAGGGCTTGATCTTGTGAATCACAGCAGATAGCCTTCCCACGGAAAGTGGTCACAGATGGATCGACCCCACCGACCTTGATAACCGCCCCATCTTGAGCGATATTTCCGTAAAGGATCGACAACCCACCTACAGGTGAAATCGGATGCTCGATTGGATGGATAATTTCTTCATTTTTGATTTCAGCACCAGCTACATTTTCTTTCAATGTTTTACCAGTAACTGTGATACGATCACCCTTAATGGCACCTTTTTTGATCAACTGATTAATAATGGCTGGTACACCACCAGCTTCATGCACATCGTGCATAGTATAAACACTTGAAGGAGCAATTTTAGAAAGATAAGGTGTCTTCTTGGCAATCTCGTTGATATCTTTGAGATCATAGTCAATCCCTGCTTCACGCGCAATAGCGAGCGTATGAAGCACAGTATTGGTTGAACCACCCATGGCCATATCGAGCGCAAAAGCATCATCGATGGCTTCTTTGGTCACGATATCCCGTGGACGGATACCCTTTTTAATATTCTCTACCAATTGTTTGGCTGCTTGACGAACCAATTCCCGGCGTTCATCTGAAACAGCTAGAATGGTACCATTTCCTGGAAGAGCAAGGCCTAATACTTCCATCAAACAGTTCATGGAGTTGGCAGTAAACATACCAGAGCAAGAACCACAGGTTGGGCAGGCATTTTTTTCCAAGAAATCCAGCTCATCCATGCCCATATCACCAGCTTGATAAGTACCGACAGCTTCAAACAAACTTGAGAGAGTCGCCTGATGCCCCGTCATGTCAACGCCACCCTTCATGGGTCCACCAGAACAAAATACGGCAGGCACATTGGTCCGCATGGCTGCCAAAATCATACCTGGTGTAATCTTATCACAGTTGGGAATATAGAAAACACCATCAAACCAGTGGGCATTGATGACCGTTTCAGCAGCATCTGCGATCAACTCACGAGATGGCAAACTATAACGCATCCCGATATGGCCCATCGCAATCCCGTCATCGACACCGATGGTATTAAATTCAAAAGGAATCCCACCAGCCTCGCGAATAGCTTCCTTGGCAACATCTGCTAATTCACGCAGGTGAACATGGCCTGGAACGATATCAATATAGGAGTTACAAATGGCAATAAAGGGCTTTTGCATATCCTTTGCTGATTTTACTTGCCCTGTTGCATAGAGGAGACCACGCGCTGGTGCTCGGTCGATCCCCATTTTGATCATATCACTTCTCATCTTGTTCTCCTTCTAGTTCTTCATTTCTACCTCCTAATCTTACCACTTTGACATCAATTGTCAAGAACTTTCAGAAAATTTATAATATTCACGGTACACAAAAAGCCTGGTTTCCCAGACTTCATTTTAGTTTGTTTGCTTTTTTTCGATCTGCCAGAGCCGAAGTTGGTAGCAAATTCCACTCACGACTAGGCTAGAAATAAGACCGATCCAATAGGCGTATGGACCAAGGTTAGTCACATGGTCAAGGAAAATCCCTAGTGGGATAGAGATACACCAATAACTAAAGACTCCTAATAAGAAAGGAACCGTTGTATCCTTATAGCCCCGCAAAATCCCTTGTAGGGGTGCTGCAAAGGTATCGGCTACTTGGAAAAAGAGACTATAGGTCATGAAAATCGCTGTTTGCTGCACAAAGACTGGATCCTTGCCATATAGCCCTGCTAGTTGGAAGCGGAATGTATAGAGAAAGACCAGGGTGACAATGGCAAACCCAAAGGCTGTCAGTCGTCCCAAACGGCAGTATTGTTTGACGACTTCTGGTCTTCCTGCTCCTAGTTCGTAAGATACGATAATCGCCATGGTACTGGAGATACTAACCGGGAAAGCATACATCAGGGTAGAAAAATTCATGGCCGATTGGTGGCTCGCGATGGTAAGTGATGGGAATTTTGCCATTAACAAACCAACCAGCGAGAAGATGATAACTTCTGCAAAAACAATTCCACCGATTGGAAGCCCAAGGCGCAAAACTTCTTTCATCCCTTTAAAATCATAAGGCTGCGGCTTCCACAATTGGAAAGGTGCTACCTTAGGGTGTTTGCACAAGATCAAAACCGCAACAACCAGCAAGACCCAGTAGGCCAGAGAGGTTCCAAGACCTGCTCCTGCTCCTCCCATCTCAGGAAAACCAAATGCCCCATAGATCAGGATATAGTTAAAACAAGCATTGAGAGGCAAAAGCAAGAGCATCAAGTACATGGATAGACGCGTCATGCCCAAGGTATCGAGGAAGGTCCGCACAATACTAAAGAGCAACAAGGGTAAGATTCCTAGAGAAAGGAAATATAAGTAGCAAATGGCTATTTGGGCAACAACATTTTCTAAGCCGATCTGCTTGAGAATCATGGGCGCAATCCCCCAAACAAAGCCTATTAAGAGAATAGCCATACCAAATGACATATAGAGGAATTGGTAAAAATCGCCAGCAATCCGTTCTTTATTTCCCTTGCCTAAATGATGCCCAACAATCGGCGTCAGTGCAGAGACAATCCCGGTCAGGAAAGTAAAAAATGGATTCCACAGACTGGTAGCTGTAGAAACACCAGCCAAATCAAGGGTCCGGTACTGACCAGTCATGGCTGTATCGACAAAGCTGGCTGAATAATTGGCCAATTGGTAGATCAAAATCGGCAAAAATAGACTCAAAAACAAGCGCAAGCGCTCTTTAAAGTGATAGGTTACATACATGATTCTAACTCTCTTCTCATCAAATAAGATTCTCTCCTCTTCCACTCTACTATATGTTTCCTTAAAAGTCAAAAAAACCGAAGATCCAAGGACCTCCGGTTCATGTGAGATTAGTTTTTGTTGCGATTTAAAATAGCATTGAGAACGATCGCCAAGACACTGGCAACGACAATTCCGTTCGCAAAGAACATTTGGAATCCTGTTGGAAGGCCATTGAAGAGGGTGCTGTTGTTCAAACCAACCCCTGCAGCAATCGATACAGCAGCGATCAAGAAATTGTGCTCATTGTGTTCAAAATCAACACGCGCAAGAATCTGCATCCCTTGAATCGATACAAAACCAAACATGACTAGCATTGCTCCCCCAAGGACTGGGCTTGGAATGATTTGTGCCAAAGCACCAAACTTAGGAAGGAGACCAAGAAGAACAAGGAAACCAGCCGCATAGTAGATTGGAAGACGAGTCTTGATACCAGACAATTTCACCAAGCCAACGTTTTGTGAGAATCCAGTGTAAGGGAAGGTGTTGAAGATACCACCGAGGAGAACGGCCAACCCTTCAGCGCGGTACCCATTGCGAAGGCGCGTGCTATTAATTGGATCTTTGGTAATATCAGAAAGAGCGAGATAGACACCTGTTGATTCCACCATAGAAACTGTTGCGATGATACACATCATTAAGATTGAGGTGATTTCAAACTTAGGAGCTCCAAAGAAGAAAGGTGTTGGAACGTGAACGACTGGTGCTTGCGTCACAGGTGTGAAGTCTACCAAGCCCATAGAAGCCGCAATGGCAGTACCTGTGATCAAACCAATCAAAATTGAAATGGATTTAATAAAACCAGTCGTATAGATATTAACAACTAAAATGATGAGAATAGTCACCACAGCCAAGATCAAGCTTTGAACGGTTGGTTTTGGCGCATTATTTCCCATATTTCCAATCGCTACTGGAATCAAAGTCAAACCAATGGTGGTAATAACGGATCCCGTTACAATTGATGGGAAGAGATTGGCAATCTTAGAGAAGAAACCAGAGACAAGGATGACATAAATCCCTGAGACAATCAAGGCACCAAACATGGCACCACTACCATGGCTAGCCCCGATCATGCTGAGAGGTGCCACAGACTGGAAGGCAACCCCAAGGACTACCGGAAGACCGATCCCAAAGTATTTATTGAGCTGCACTTGAAGGAAAGTCGCAACCCCACACATGAAGATATCTGTAGAGATGAGATAGGTTAGTTGATGAGCATTATAGCCCAAAGCTCCTGCGATCATGATTGGCACCAAAATAGATCCCGAATACATGGCCAAAAGGTGTTGCAAGCCTAGAATGGCCGCCTGTGAATGGCTTTCTTGTTTTTGCATTAGATGTCTGCCTCCTTAAATACAACCTGACCATTTTCAAAACGGTCCAAACGTGCGAGGGATACAACTGGATATCCCAACTCTTCTAACAATCCCCGTCCATCTTGGAAGGATTTTTCAATCACGATCCCAATCGCTTCGACTTGAGCACCAGCTTGTTCGATGATTTGAATCAAACCTTTGGCTGCTTGCCCATTTGCAAGGAAATCGTCAATGATCAAAACCTTATCCGATGGATCCAAGAATTTACCCGCAATCGAAACGGTGCTGGTGACTTGCTTGGTAAAGGAATAAACCTCAGCCGTCAAGATGCCCTCATTCATCGTGATGTTTTTCGCCTTCTTAGCAAAGATCATGGGAACATCCAAGGCTTCAGCTACATAAAGGGCTGGTGCAATCCCAGATGCTTCAATGGTTACGACTTTGGTCACGCCAGCATCTTTAAAACGGTCCGCAAAAGTCTGACCAATTTCTTTCATCAATTTAAAATCCACTTGGTGGGTCAAAAAGGAGTCCACCTTGAGGATATTCTCACCTAAAACATTGCCATCTTTTAAGATGCGCTCTTCAAGTAATTTCATACTTCCTCCTACTTTTTTAAAAAATCCTCTACCCATTCACAAAACACAAAAAGGCCTGCTAAGCAAGCCTTGAAATCTCTCTAGAAAGAGAAATAATCCCGACTTACTTATTGTTAGGTGTTCCGGCACCTTGTAGAAACATCACGCCCATTCGTGAAATAAATAAGTAATTCAATTAGTGTGCATCGCCATTCCAGATAGAATTCTTAACGATCACATAGTCAACATGTTTCAAATCTGCTAATTTTCGGCCTCCTGCATAAGAGATCGAACTTTGCAAATCTTGTTCCATTTCCGTTAAAGTGTCTTGCAAATGACCCTTGGCAGGCAATAAAATCTTCTTACCTTCGACGTTTTTATAAGCGCCTTTTTGGTACTCTGAAGCAGATCCATAGTACTCTTTGAAAGACTCTCCATCAATCTCTACTGTTTTACCAGGACTTTCGATATGTCCTGCAAAGAGAGAACCGATCATGACCATAGACGCCCCGAAACGAATCGATTTGGCAATATCACCATGGGTCCGAATACCACCGTCCGCAATGATAGGCTTACGCGCTGCTTTTGAGCACCAGCGAAGAGCAGCCAATTGCCAACCACCTGTACCAAATCCAGTCTTAACTTTGGTGATACAAACCTTACCAGGGCCGATCCCGACCTTAGTCGCATCCGCTCCCGCATTTTCCAATTCACGAACAGCTTCAGGTGTTCCAACATTTCCAGCAATGACAAAGGTATCTGGTAATTCTTTCTTGATGTGTTGAATCATCCGAATGACACTATCCGCATGACCGTGTGCGATATCAATAGTGATATACTCAGGAGCATCTGCCTTTAATTGACTCACAAAATCGTATTCGTATTCCTTAACACCGACTGAAATGGAAGCGATCAAACCTTGATCATGCATGCGTTTGACAAAAGGAATCCGTCCCGCTTCATCAAAACGGTGCATGATGTAGAAGTAACCACCACGCGCCAACTGCTCTGCTACATTCTCATCCAAGATTGTCTGCATATTGGCAGGAACGACTGGAAGCTTGAAGGTATGCTTTCCAAATTGGACGGTTGTATCTGCTTCTGACCGGCTATTGATGATACATTTGTTGGGAATCAACTGAATATCTTCATAGTCGAAAATAGGAAATTCATTTAACATAGATTGAAAAATCTCTTTTCTAAAAACTGACCTACCTATGCGCAAGCGCATCGCTACGTCTCTTGACGTTTCCTTGATAGATTATACCAAAGATACGGACCTAATGCAATGGGAATGATTTTATAGGAAATAACGTTCGGAAATTACAAGACAAAAACCCGTTTCAAAAAGAGAAACAGGTTTTATTTATGAACATTTTGGAGCCAATTGTTCACTTCTCTAGCTACAATTTCAGGCGCCTCTGTATACAGTTCGTGCCCTAAACCATCTAGCAAGACTTGCTGGATCTGGGGATCTAGTTGCTTAAGAGCTTCTTTTCTCCATTCAGGCTCTTCTTGGTACCGAGGTCCAATAAAAAGGACAGGTAGGTCTGCCAGTGGAATCTGGTAAGTCTTGATCTGACGCCGTAGACGCAATAAGGCCAAGATCTTTTCTAGATCTAGATTTAATTCATATTGTTCACTTGCCGGATTCCAGCGATAGCTAGCCTCTACTGCTTTTCGCGCTATAGGAGTAGGATCTGCTTCCTCACCAAGTTCGGATAACATAGCTTCTTCTAAAGTTGCAAAGACTTGCTGCTGCATGAAGGACGACGTTCCTTCTAGTTCTTCTTCAAGAGGCAGGATCTTTTCCATATCCAGGTAGCCACCATCCAAGAGAATCAAAGCTCGAATCTGAGGAAATTCACTAGCCAGATAACGAGCCAAATCTCCACCCAAGGAATGCCCCAATAAACAGATCTCTTCCGCCTGGCCGATCTGACCTTGAAACCAAGCATGAAGATCTTTTTCTGTCCGAATCATTTCCCTATAGGGATCTAGAAAGGTCACAGGAAAGCCTAGCTCATCCATAAGTGGAGCCAGATGGTAGCTATTGCTACCTAGGCCACCAATAAAATAATACTGCATGTGTTTTGTCCTAACTGTTAAAATTCTACAAACTATAAGTGATCTCGATGTGTTTCGTACCACTCCTTGTATTCTTGATACGTATTAATCGGAGTTTGCTCATTTGTCTTTGGATCGGTTGCAATAACATCTAATTTATCCTGACCAACTGGCGCAAACCAATGACGCATATCTTGGAAAATAGCTTCCGGATCACTATATTCTCCTTGTCTAATTTCTACTCTCGCTAACCCTTTGATATCTTTATAGTAATTAGAGTATTCCTTTATAAAATTTAGACTAGTGTCCTTTCTAACATCATCTTCTTCATTATATGATAAATCATAATAACTTATAAAACCATACTCAGTAGTTATGTCGTCTAGATTGGTGTAAGAAAACGAAAAGGGGACCCATTTATATTTCGTCTTATCTTCAGAAAGTGCCTGCATAATCTTCTCACTTTCTAAATCTAAAGCAACTTCTTTCTTATCTTTATCGTTTTCCTTATTTACCAAAGAAAGAACCATATAATCTCTACCATTATCCGAATATCCTCTTCTTGCCTGAAAGTCCAGTTTGTATCTCTGATCATAGGTTTGTAAAAGTTTGACCACATCAATCTTTTTCGGTGGATTCTTCAAATGATTAAGATCATAGACATCAAATGATAATTCAACCGGCTGATTAGATCCTCTGCCTACAAATTTAGCATTTTTTGTAACAAAATGATTAGATAAAACATAAGAACCATTAGGTCTACTTGTCTTATAAAAAACATAGCGATTCTGAGATCCAAAAGTTTCGATTTTTTCCACCTTTGTTTTAACAATTTGTACTTCATGGTCTTCCTTCCACTGAACATATTTAGGCCAGGCGTAGGAATAAGCTGAGTAGGCAAAGAGAGCTAACAAAATTAAACTCACAATCGCCTTAGTTCGAAAGCTGAGGCTCTTTAGGTATTTCATTCGATTAACATTCTCCTATTTATTTCAAGTTTTTAATCAATTCTCCAGTTTTTTACACAAACTATTTCGATTAAACTAGGGGTTGGTATTACTCCGGCAATTCTATCTTCAAACTCATATCTGTTGGTTGTAATACTTTCTGAACCGCCGCGAGAAAGGCCAATCCGTTATCAGATGGGGAATACTGGAATGTGATATGGATGACTTTTTTATCAAACTTATCACCATATCGCTCCACATACTGCTTGCTTTCGAGGAAGTAGATGTAGTTGTTGAGTTTTTCTTGGAGCATTTCCAGGTGAACCGCTTCTATCTCTTCCTGCCAAGCCACGGCATCAACGAGAAGAAGTTCCAAATGATTTTCAACTACACCAATAGAATCGAGTTCAGTTGGGTTTAGTTTTTCAGATATAGCTTTATATAACAATTCTTCAAATTCTTGATCAGAGAATAGCTCTTTAATAGATGACGGATTTACTAAAACACGAACAGGTGTTGACCTAAAATAATTTTGTCTAGCCTCTTCTTTGCTTTCCTTAGTCACCCATTTTCCGGTTTCTAAGAACAGTTCAACTTCATAAGCACCTTGTTCGGATCTCAAAGCCTTGTCTACTAATTCTTTACTAACTGGATAAGTAACTTCTCTATCTTGCAAACCTCCTGTCATCCAGGACATTGTATAATTACCATTTTCTTCCGTTATAATAAATCCATTTTCTTTTATTTGATTCATACTACCACTACCCCGTTCTTTCTCTACTTTGTTAATGAGACTTGTATGAAAGCATACTTTCTCTATTTTAAAATAATTTGTTTCTCATTACATTCTGACATCTGAAAAAGTTAACTGAGCAGAAATTTTTCTTAAAACCCTCCCTTTTTCAAGACATCTTGTAGAGTTTCAGGAGACATCGGGTCAACCAGAACGAATTTGGCATCCAACATATAGATGCCCTCGGTCAACGACTCTAAGAATTGTCGATAAGGAACCTCGGCTAGTTTTTCACCATCGGCTGTCATAATGAATAATCGTGCTACTGCAACCTTACTTCCTCGATACTGTTGCAAATATTGAGGTTCCAAGTCAGGATATGCTGGTAGGACTGTCCGCGCTTCACTATTTAGATAATTGATAGGGATAATGATATCCTCACCATTTTGCTCTACTTTAAAAACTTGCTGCTCAGAGTAATAAGCATTCAAATGTTGGGTAAAGCGCAAGCGCTGATCATAGCTATTTAAGAGTTGATCATCTGGCACATGGATAATTTGCCCTAGATAGAGTTCATTGATGTAAATAGGACGTTTCACTCCCATAATTTCCACGATAGGATGATCTTTTACTTCCTTTGTCAATTTCGAAAGAGCTGATAAGAAAATATCCGTGAAATGAAAATCAAGAATTGAATCTTTATCATACTCCATGCCATCATGTTCACACACACTTACATCTAAGAGAACAAGCAATGTTTTCAAAAACATCAAGGCCCCAGTCCAGTCAGAAGCTGTCGCCAAATCTGGAACAGATACCTGATAAACTTGACCATCGAAAGATAGACAGAGGCCTAGGCTAGACTTCCCTTTGACTCCAAACTGCACAGAATGGAAATCCGAAATAAGAGAGTCTGCAGATGGCTTTAATCCTGCATCCTTATCGGAAACGCTGTAACATTCAAAGAGTTCTGCTTGAAGCACCTCACCAATCCTTAGTGGTTGGTTGCTTTTTATTGTAAAACTAACTGATTTCATATTTTTCTCCTTCGGTCTACTGGCAAATTCTTTCTACGACGTAGAATCGTTACTTCGCTGATAGGGATTTTTCCTGATGCATACGTGATAAGACCGTACTTATCATCCATCAATTCCGCACCATCTGCTATATTGTTTTCATTTAAAAATTCTTTATCAGAAACCAATATTCGCACATAAGAATCGGGTGCTGTAAAATCATCATCTCCACGCTTGTGACCAGCCATTGCAAATTCCTGACCTTTATACAAAACACTATCATAAACCGAATATCTCTGACTAACCTCACTATAAGGTACAAGCTTCCCGTATACGCCTTCTCCGGCACCATCTACATAGGAACTATAGGGAACGAAGCCTTCTTTCAACATTGCCGGATCTTTTGAAAGAAGGATATAGTCATTTATATAATTCACAAAATTAGAGTATACTTTGTTTTGATAAACGAGAAATTCTTTACGCATACTAACCCTCCATAAACTAGCATATTAACTACCTTTATCTTCTATTCATCTTGTTTTCTTATTTCGCTTGAAATTTCAAATTCGATCATCCGATCCTGATCACTCACGATAACACCGTCGAAAAATAGAACCAGATAAAGCACAATCGGTACAATTAAGAATAGCCTTAATTGGACAAAATAAGCAAATAAGAATATTGGAAAAATGGAGACAAGGAATAACATTCCATAACCCAAGCCTTTTTGAATAATTCGTTGCTTCATTACCAAAAATCCACTCCTTCTTTCGTTAGTGTTAATGGGTCCAGGGTTTTAACTCTACCAATATACTTTAAATCCGCCTTTTTTCCTTTAAGAAAGGCTTTTAATTTCATTTTTCTAAACACAGCAATAAACATAAATGAGAAGGTCACCGCAAGAGCCAAAGATAGTAAATGTACCGTACCTTGAAAATAGTTTGTCGCTTTAATGGTGGGTCCTAGCCAGAATTGATACGGAGCAAGTAAACGAATGAGTGCAGCTATCACAATAGTTGCTCCAAGGTATGATAGACCCTTCCTACTTCTCACGTTTTGGCTATATGTATATTTGCTACTAAATGAATAATTTGTTTGATAAATGGCAAAGGATTTCTTAGTAGACAGACTCCAATTTCTTTGCACTAAGTATTCTTGATGTTGGTCTGTCACAATCAAATACCATCCTTTTTGAAACGTCTGGTCATTTAAGGAGATATTGTAGACACGACCTTTAATTTTTTGTTTACGAACCATGAAAACAACCTTTCGATTAGATGAATATTCTTTAATGATAGAGTACATTACCATGAAAGACCAATGCTCTGAATAAAATATTACAAAGATGTTTATTTTCAATAATCTTCTTCATCTTCTCCCCTATTTGATTAGTTTTTCAAACAAAAGCCATCCTTGCTACTTCATGTAATCCGTATTGATATATTTTTCAAAATGAAACCGTTTTGTAAAAAATCCATTCGTATAAAATAGATAAGAAGAAAAAATTACATAGTCCATCACTAGTAACAAGAAGATACTAGGAGTTGAAAGATATAGATACATTGAGACAGAAAATATAACAATAAATAAAATGGTGAGTAAAACGATGGTTTTGTTATGTTTTTTTACTTGCTGCTGAAATCCTGCGTACTCATCTTTTGTCAATTCAACCTTTTCAAACTCTATATTCTTATATAGTCGTTTATTAAACACAATCGCAGCAATGATTGAAAGAACAAAGGAAACAAGCAAGAGAACAATACTTAGGACCACGTTAGATTCAACACTTTTAAATAAACCCAATCCTAGGACATGGTAACCAATGATAGAAGACAAAAATATTTTGGATGTAGATGCCTTATGAGCAACTGACTTTTTCAATTCGCCAGTAGATAAATCGATAAAATAGCTATCCTCTTTATAATCTCCCAAACTAAGCAGCGATTTATAGGTATACTTCATTCCTTCTCCTTCTTATCTACAGCCTTTGTATATTACTCAGTCAGTTCCCCACAAACAAACCGTAAATCTATTATCTACTATCATACCGAAATACAGTTTGAAGTTCAAGTTAGTCACTATCTAGGGAAATTAGATAACTAAAAAGAGACCACAGGATCTCTTAGAATGTAAACAAACTATCTTAAAGTATAATAAGTTAATAAAATATCAAAACTTTCCACCGTGAGAAAAGTGCCTGAAACAATAACGTTTCAGGCACTCGGAATTATTGAGACCTTAGGCTCAATAATTAGTCATGGAACTTCGGAGAAGTTCGCTGACGTCCGCACTCACCTAAGGAAAGTTTTTGATACGACTTGTCTTCAATCTGAGACCATTGAACTCTTTCTTTCTATTTGCTTCTTTCTGAATGATCGAGACACAAAACAATCCACTCACTCGGGGTGAAATGGATTGTTTCTTTATTAACGGTTCAACAAGAAATTGAACAATTTTTCGACAATTTTTACGACCAACCAGCATAAGAATCCGATATAGCTGAAATAGAAAATGAGTGACAAAATCGTAATAATCATGGTTTCCTCCTTCGTCGATTGCAAGTACTTGTCTTATTATACCTTTTTATGCAATCGAACTCAATAGAATTTTGAAAATTGTCTGATTATTCTTTTTCTTCTTTAGCTTCTTTGGTGTCTTGATCGGCTTCTTCACTGCCTTTGTTGACAGCTGTCTTAAATTCAGCAAACATTTTGCCGATGGACTGGCCCAACTCAGGCAGGCGTTTTGGTCCAAAAATCAAGAGGGCGCCCAGGATGATGATGATCAAACCTGGTGCTCCAATATCACGTAAAATTCCCATTAGTTTCTCCTTTTTCTTGAATAGATGACTTTACTGATGGCGACACTGACTTCAAATAAGAGGATCAAAGGGAGTGTCATGGCCAAGTCACTGATAAAGTCTGCAGGGGTTAACACGACGGCTAAGACCAGCAGAACAAAGTAAGCATAACGTCGGTAGGTTATTAAAAACTGTGGTGTCAAAAGTCCAATCGAGGTCAGAAAAGCGACCAAAACTGGTAACTCGAACAAGACCCCTAAAGGCAAGGTAGTGTGCCATAAGAAGGTTAGATAATTTTGTGCTGTTAATTGGGTATCAAACAGTCCTTCTCCCAAGCGCATCAAGACCTCTAAAATAGCTGGGCTGACAAAGAAATAACCAAATGCAAGCCCCAGCACAAAGCAAATAAAGCTAGCTGGGATGTAGGCAAAAACTGCACGCGCCTCCTTCTCCTTCAAAGCCGGCCTTACAAATTGCCAAATCTGGTAGACAATAAAGGGCAAGGTCAGACTGAAGGCCGTGAGATTGGCCAGCGATACATAGATCCAGAGGATATCATTCGGTCCCAGTACCAGCAGTTTTTGATGCAGGCTAGCCGTCAAGGCTTGGTAGAGCTCTCCTCCAAATACAAAGGCTACGATGAAGACGATAATATAACACAAGACCACAGCGATCAATCGTTTTCGAAATTCGACCAAATGTTCAACAATGGTCATTTCATCTGCTCTACTCTTTGCCATGTTGTCTCACCGTAACGAGTGCGATCAAGGCCACAAAGATAAGTTGGGGAAGAAGAACTTCCCAGCTTGGATAGATGCCCGCCCAATCGATGGTCGGAAGTCCATTGACCAAATGGCTAGGTAGGATATTGGTCAACTGAAGGGCGTGAATGCTGACACCGAGCATCTTGAAGGCCAAGGCGTAAATCAACCAAGTCAGAATGAAAAAGATTCGATGAGGTTTGATAGCTTGACTAGCCTTGGTCATAGCCACTGCAATGAAGATGAGAACGGCTATGGC
>OGEM01000563.1_pt1 | contig 23905 bp, 19 predicted proteins | sample 1570741 | NCBI WGS metagenome assembly OGEM01 (sample SAMEA2582141, study PRJEB24529) | metagenome | biome: Human gut stool | place: China | collected 2011
CGCAGCGGCGATGCCGGCGGCGGCAGGCGTCGTGCCGAGAAGAAGGCCACGCTTCAGGAAACTTCTGCGTGATACGTCCATGGGACCTCCTAAATCGTGTCGGGGTGCACGCGGCGCTCCGTTCTTATCAAGCATGCGGCGCCAGCTGTGCGTGGGTCATAACGTGTGCAGGGGGAAAAGCCTTTCGAGCATCCGATAACGGGGAGCGAAACACGCCTTTCACCTTTCACGCACGCAGTGTCGATGTTTTGCGCCGCGGCTGAAAGCCGTCGTTGGTAGGAGAAGCCGTCCGCCGTTGGGAGAATTTCTTCGCGTGCCAAACGCGTCGTTCGGGTTAGCCTTATACCTAAACATAGGTACATCCCACGACCGTTAATGAAGAGAGTTCCCGAAGAGGTTGAGGTCTTCGTTATTCCCTTTAGGGATAACGCTTCGGTTTTCCCTACTCCCCGATCGTCCTTGAGGAAAGGGGCTTTTACCCTTCTATCGGGAAAATAGAAAATAACTAATTATTTATATGTTCCGACCGTTTTTCTCTGCCTCGTGAGAGACCGCGCGTTTGCAGGGGTTTCGGGGAGCCTCGCCGTGCGTTTCAAAGCTCTCCCTTTTCGTGCGGAGAATCGTTCTCGTTTTCAAGGGCTCCCAGTCTGTTTACAAAGTAAGGAAGACCAATCCGTGGCTGATTTTCGCGATGGTTTTTGCTATCCTTGGACATATCAGGGTTTTCCTTTAGTCATCGGGAGCATGGTGTTTGTCCGCCCTCCCCGGCCTCGGGAATACCCTTCGACCCCTTTTTCTTTTGCGTTGACCACGATGCGAACCACGATTTCCGCCGCGTTTCAGACCGTCGCCCTCACCTCCGCCCGTACGGTCGGGACGCTTCTCGGTACGTTGGGCGTATTGAGCGCGGCGAGTGTTTTGGTCGGGCTCGGTGCAACAAGTGCTCTCGCACAGCCAACGGTCGATCCGACGGATCCCGCCTACCGTTGCGACGTGCTCGTGGTGGGGGCGGGGGGCGCCGGCATGAGCGCCGCGATCGTCGCGCGCGAAAAAGGGGCGAGCGTTCTCGTTCTGGAGAAGATGCCCCGCGCGGGCGGCAACACGTTGCTGGCCACGGGTCACATCACGGCGACGGGTTCGAAATACCAGACCGAGCACAATATTCACGCCTCCTCCGAAACGTTCGAACAGGACGTGCTCAAAGCAGGGCACGGCAAAGCCGACCCGAAGCTCGTGCGGCACATGGTCGCGCACTCGGGCGAAGCGCTCGACTGGCTGATGGGACTCGGCGCGGATCTCGACAACGTGCGCGAAGTACCGGGCACGAAGGAATACCGCCTCTTTCGACCGACGGGTTGCGAAACGGTGGGCTCCGAAATCGCGGGGATCCTTTTGCGTCGCACGGAAACGCTCAACATCCCCGTTCTCACCTTCACCCGGGCCGAAGACCTCGTCCTTGAGGGCCGGCGCGTCTCCGGCGTTCTCGCCGAAACCGCCAACGGCCACCGCTTCGTCGTGAAAGCGAATGCCGTGGTGCTCGCCACGGGCGGCTACGCGGGAAGTCAACAGCTCCTTTCGCGTTTTTCACCCGCCGCCGCCCGCGAGCTCTCCTCCAATTCGCCGGGGTCGACGGGTGACGGTCTGAAGCTTGCCGACCGCGTGGACGCCGCGTTCACGTGCCTTGAGGACGTTCTCTACCACCCGACCGCCGTGCCGCTTTCGGGCGCGATCCTTCCCGAGTCGCTGCGCGCGGACGGGGCGATCCTCCTCAATTCCGAAGGGCGGCGTTTCGTGAACGAACTTGCGCCGAGCGCCGACGTTTCGGAAGCCATTCGCGAAAACGGCAACTACGCCTGGCTCGTCGTCGACCGTCAAACGGTTCAACACGTCCCCGTCATCCAACAACTTATCTCCGAAGGGCTCGTCTACCCGGCACACTCCGAAGTGCAGCTGGCGGCCGTCATGTACGCCGACCCGTACGCCGTGGCGCAGACGCTCGTTCGATATCGCGAATTCGTCCGCAAGGGCGCAGACGAAGACTTCCGGCGTCCGACGATGCTCTCCGACCTTTCGGATTTTCCCCTTTATGCGGTTCGCGTTCGCCCGGCCCTGCACGGCACGACCGGAGGCGTTGTCATCGATACGAAGACTCGCGTGCTCGATCGGCACGGAGAGCCGATTCCGGGGCTCTTTGCGGCGGGCGAAGTGACGGGGGGCGTACACGGCGCCTCGCGCCTCGAAGATACGGCCTTGACCGACGCGATCGTCTTCGGACGCACCGCGGGCGAAGCCGCCGCGGCCTATGCGAATGAGGCCGCGAAGATCCATGCGCGGAACACCCGTGCGAACGATCGCGAAAAGCCCGCCCTCGCCGGAGACGTCGCCCGAACCGACGACGCCGAGCGCGACCGAATGCGCTTTGCCGAGCTCGACTCCGCGAATGCCGCGGCCAACTGAGCGCGCCGGAGGTTGAGGGAGCGCAAAAGGCTCCGACCGACACCGACCCAACGTCAAAAGGGTTGCCCCCTCGGGAGGCAGCCCTTTTTCGATTTGTTCGTTTCCCCCGGTCGGGGGCGCTCAGCTCTTCGACACTTCGTTCACCATCGAAAGCGCGTTGAGCGTCTTCGGGAAACCGATGTAAGGCACGAGCACGACGAGCGTGTCGAGGAGCATCGCGCGGGTGTTGCCCACCAAAAGGTTGCCGCCCGTGTGGGCCTTCACCTGCGGTTCGCACCCGCCCATCGCGGCGATGGTCGCGAAAGTGAGGAGTTCGCGCACGGGGGTGTCGAGCACGCCGCGCGCATAACCGTCGCCGAAGCAGAATTCCGTGAGGAGATTCACCATGAGGTGGCGCTCGTCGGCCTTGGCGTTTTTATGCATGGTGTCGATCGCGTCGCCGAAGATCCCCTTCTGGATGCGAAGGCCTTCTTCAAAACGCGTTTCGTCCGAAGGGCCGCGCCCCGCCTTCGGGAAGGCGAGGCCGCGCGCTTCAAGTACGCGAGCAAGCACCCGTTCGGCGCGAAGCGTGCTCGGGATGCCCGAATAGGGCATCGCCTGCATCATCGCTTCGTGAAGTCGGTCGGCTTCGACTCCTTCGGCCAGAGCCGTTTCCAGAACGTGCTCGAGGGCGATTTCGTCGCCGATTGCGGTCAGGGCGGAGACGGCCACAAGACGCGCCGTGCCGAGGTCGATCGCCGTCAGCGCCTTGGCGAGGTCGCGCTTGGTCATGCGTTCGAGCGTGGAGAAAGCGTCCGTGGAAAGTTCGGGTTGAGTAGTGGCAGCGGGCATGATGTTGGTATTCGTAGAATCAGAGAGTTGTGCGGCGGTCGCTCCCTCGAGTCCGGGGAGCGCCGCGACGAGTGCGGTCAGAAAAAGCGTACGTCGTTGCATGAGAACCTCCGAGAAGACGGTACGCGGTCGGGGGCCGCATCATTCGGCGACTTCGAAGCGAAGGACGGTATCGCCCGAACGCTTCACGGCTTCGAGCGCTTCCGGGGAAAGCTTTCCGAGGGGAACGAGGCCTTCCGAGTGGCGGAAGGGCTTCACGAACACGGCGAGATTCCCCCAGGGCGCGTAGTAGGCGATGTCGCCCGCGACGGGCGTGCAGGAGTCGGGCGCGCCCGAAATGTCGAGCTTCCCCTTGAGGTAGGCAATGCGTTCCGTCGAGCCGTAGTCTTCGAAGGTGACTTCAAGCGGCATGCGTTCCGTCAGACGGCGCGCGGCGGTGTTGGAAAGAAGTTCCACGGCATGACGTCCTTCGGGCGTCACGAGATAAACGGTTTGTGACACGGCAAGCTCCGGAAAGAAAGAAAAAGCGGAAATAGAGAGAAAAGAAAGCACGGCCAACGAACGGCGTGCGGCAGTAAGCGTAGCGACGGGCAAAGCTTTCACGGCAATCTCCTTCAAGCAATATCGGGTGTTTCAATCCGAACGTCGCGCTCGGGGGCGTTGTAGGACGCGAAAAGATCGAGCTGCAGAACGCCGCTTTCGATCTTTCTCTCGACCGGCAGGGCCGCAAGCCTCGCTCGGTTTTCCCGACCGTAGGCCGCATCGACCACGGCTTGGTCGACCGCAAAGGGATCCTTCGAGGCGAAAATCCCGAAGGTACCCGTGCGCGTCTCAATCCCGGCAACCTCGACGGGCTTGAGGTCCGTCACGATGTTGACGTGAATCATCCGCTCGCCCAACGCTTCGGCAATCCCGCGGCTCGAGTCGACGAGGCGACGGAAAAAACCTTCGCTTTTCGCGTAGTCGGGGCCGTGCACGAGACTTTTCGCACGCGGACTCGCAAAGCCGATCCCCGTATTCTTGACGGCGCCCGTATAGCCTGCAAAGCTCGGCACTTTGAAGTTCGTGAGGTCGATGAGGAAGTCGTAGGCTTCCAGGGACGCCCGCGTCGTTTCAATTTCGGAGAGTTCGATCCCGTTGCGCACGGGCACCGTGACGTAGTCCTCGTCGCGCTCCTCACGATCGAGGACATCGATCGGCCCCGTAACACCCTGGCTGCGGATTTCTTCAATGTGGGTGCGCGTGTGTCGGTGGCTGACGCCGAACTACACCGCCCCATTGGTTTCGACGAAAGCGGCTCCGGGGTACGCGTCGCGCAACGCGGCAAAGAGGGGATAGTTGACTCGCGCTTCGCCCCCGTGGATCTTGATCCCGACGCGTGGGTTCGCAGGAAGTCCCGCAGGTTGCAGGGCGCGGCATAGCTCGATAAGCGCCGGCGCCGAAGCTTCCGGCGCATGGAGGACGACGGGCTTTTCGCCGGCCGCGAATGCGGGAACGCCCGCGGGCAGAATGAGTGCCGTACCGACGGCAGCCGTGAAACGGCGTCGCGTCCATCGAAAACTCATAGAGCCTCCTCAAGAAGTTGGCGGGCCCACGCTTGTGCCTCGTCCGTACGAGTGCGCGCCCGAGAACCCGAGGCGATGAAGGGTTCCCCGACGAACCGGGCGTCGGGAACGAGTCGTTCGGCTTCGGCACGGGCGGCATCCGGACCGGAACTGCCCGACGTATGGAGCGTGGCGACGAGTTTGCCTTTGAGGTGCCCGGCACGCGCTTCGTCGGCTAGGTACGTGCTCACGGGCGTCGAAAGTCCTCCCCACCACACGGGCGAAGCGACGACGAGGTCGTACCCGCTCGCATCGGGCAGGGGCCCCTTGAGTTCGCGCCGGGCACCCGTGCGTTTTTCTTCGCGCGCGAGGGCCGTCATGTCGGCATACTCCGCTGCATAGGGCTCGAGCGGCTCGATCGTGCGAAAGTCTGCGCCGAGCGCTTCGGCTGCGGCACGCGCGAGAGCTTCCGTCGTGCCCGTGCGCGAATGGCAAACGACGAGCGTGCGTCGGGGCCCGGCGGCCCGGACGGGGCGGAAAGCGCAGAAGAGAGGCAGTGCGAACGCCGTTGCGAGGAGACGCCGTCGCACGAGCGAAGCGTTCGAGAGATTCAACTGAGAAAAAGCAGGTGACATGGGGACGCCTCCCGGGAAACGCGGATAACGAGGACGAAGAAGGGAGAGAAGAATCGAGGAAAAAGCGAACCGAAAAAGGACCTGAAAAGCTTAGGCTCACGGTCAATGTACGCCTCGCAAAGCGCGAAGCGCCAATGATTTATCATCATGGGGAACCATGCAAAATCCGTATGGCTTCTCTCCGACCGCATTTCCTCGAACGACATCCCCCCCATGAACCTCATCGCCCTGCGCTGCTTCGTCGAAGCCGCACGCACGCTCAACCTTACCGCCGCGGCCGAGCGCGTTTTTCTCACCCAACCGACGCTCTCGCGGCGCATCGCCGAATTGGAGAACGAATTCGGCACGCAACTCTTCGTGCGAACGGGACGCGGGCTGGAGCTCACCGAAAAGGGCATGCAACTTCTGCATCAAGCCCAGGCCATTCTGAATCTCGTCGAAGAGACGAAGCGCACCATGAAAGCGGGCGACGATCTGACGGGCGACCTCACGATCGATGCCGCGGAAGTGCCCGCCTTCGACGAGGTGGCTCGGGCACTTGCACGACTGCGCAGCGCCCACCCGAACGTGCGCGTGCACGTTGAAAGCACGAACGGCGAGCGGGCGCTCGGCGATCTGCGCTCGGGGGCCGCACAGTTCGCGCTCGTGAACGCCCCCGTCGATTTGAACGGACTCGACTACGCGGAACTCCGTGCCCGGGCCCGCTGGGGCCTGTGGATGAGCGACACGCTCGAGCGCACCTTCCCGACGGGAGTGGCGCCCGATGCCTTTCGGCGCCTCCCCTTGTACGTGCCGCGCCATCCCCTCATCGCCAACCGCCTGGCGGGTTGGCTGGGTTTCCCCTTCGACGAACTTCGGATCTGCGGAACCTACAACCTCATCAACAACGCACGGCGCCTCGCACGCACGGGTGCGGTCGTGCTCGGGCTCGACGTGCCGGGGTTGCTCGACGCCTCGGACGATGTTCGGTTCGTCGCGCTTGAGCCCGAACTTCTCACCGACGCCCTCCTCGTTTGGCCCAACGGCCGTCGGCAAAACGCCGTCGAAGCGGCGTTTCTCGAAGCGCTGCGCGACGAATTCTCCGCAGCCGATGCTTGAGCGCACGTGAGACGTCGGACGCGCCGATTCGACCGAATTCGAAAACTTCGACACAAGCCCCAACAGACAACGGGCGCCCTTCCCGTTTCCGGGAAAGGCGCCCGACTTCAAAAGGCGTTGGAAAATCGGAGAGAGAGGCGCGCCGTCAGTACGAGGCGATCTGACCGTCGGTACGCTTTTCCGTGCCGCCCACGAGCACGCCCGACTTGTCGCGCAGAATCATCTGGCCGCGGCCCATGTGGTAGGGGTCGGGCTGCACGATGATGTTGTGACCGCGCCGCTGCAACAGGCGAATGATGTGGTTGGGCGTTTCCTGCTCGACTTCGACGTTCTTGCCGCCGATCCACTGCCAGCGCGGGGCGTCGAGCGCCTGCTGCGGATTGAGGTGCCAGTCGATCATGTTCTGCACGACCTGCACGTGGGCCTGCGGCTGCATGAAGCCGCCCATGATGCCGAAGGGACCGACCGCTTCGCCCTTTTGCGTGATGAAGCCCGGAATGATCGTGTGATAGGGGCGCTTCCCGCCCAAGAGCGCGTTCGGGTGGTTTTCGTCGAACTTGAAGTTTTCCGCACGGTCGTTGAGCGAAATCGACGTACCCGGGACGACGATCCCCGAACCGAAGCCGCGGAAGTTCGACTGAATCATCGAGACCATATTGCCTTCGGCGTCCGCGCAACAGAAGTAGACGGTCGAGTGATAGCGGGGATCGCCCGCCGTCGGAAGGATCGCTTCTTCGCCGATCAGAGCACGACGCTCCGCGGCGTAGCGCTCCGACAAGAGCTCGTCGACCGTCACGCGCATGTAGGAGGGCTCGGCCACGTGGGCGGCCGTGTCCGTCATCGCGAGCTTCATCGCTTCGATCTGCTTGTGCATCGTATCGGCGGAGTCGCGTTCGCCCAATTCGAATCCCTTCAGGATCTGAAGCGCCATGAGGACCGTGATCCCGTGACCGTTGGGGGGAAGCTCCCAAATGTCATAGCCGTGGTAGTCGACCGAAATCGGGTCGACCCACTCGGGCGCGTAGGCCGCAAGGTCCTCGCCCGTCAGAAAGCCGTTGTGCTTTTTGAAGAAGTCGTGCGTGCGTTCGGCGAGTTCGCCCTTGTAGAAGGCCTCCCCGTGCGTTTTCGCGATGAGTCGCAGGGACTTCGCCATGTCGGGGTTCGCGAACATTTCACCCGGGCGCAACCACGTGTTCTTGGGCGCGAAGGTTTCGAACCAGGGGGCGAATTCCGGACGATCTTTGTACTTCGAATAGATGCCGAAAGCTTCTTCCCAGAGGCGGGAGATGTTGGGAGAGACGGGGAAGCCGTTTTCCGCGTAGAAAATCGCGGGCTTCATGACCTCGTCGAGATCCATCGAACCGAAGCGTTCGTGCATCGCCATCCAGCCGCCGACGGCGCCCGGAACGTTCACGGGCTCGACCCCGTAGGAGGGGATCTTCTCGAAGCCGCGCGCCTTCAAGGCCGCCACCGAGTTGGCAAGGGGTGCCGGGCCCGAACCGTTGATCCCGTAGAGTTTCCCCTTGTACCAGATGATCGCAAAGCAGTCGGAGCCGAGGCCGTTGCCCGTCGGCTCGACGACGGGAAGAGTCGTTGCGACCGTAACGGCCGCGTCAATGGCGTTGCCGCCCTTCAAGAGCGTTTGAAGGCCCGCGGCCGTGGCCGTCGGGTTGCCGGCACAGACCATGCCGTTTTTCGCATAGACGACGTGGCGCTTCGAGGGATACGGATAGTCCTGAGCATCGAATTCGTACATGGCGGATTTCCTTTGGAGTCGTAGAAGATCCGAAGCACGCCCGGGGCGTTTCAATCCGGGCGCGCAGGGTCAAGGAACAAAGAGACGAGAGGCGGTACGCTCCGTCAGAGGAGCTTTTCAAAGAACCCGGCCGCCACCACCGAGAGCGACGTTACGGTGGCAAAGCCCGACACGAGGTACTTGGGCATCAGGCGATCGGTGATGATCTGGCGTTCCGTTTCGTTTTCGGCCACGGCCTGAGCCACTTCGTTGACGATCAGGTACGTGGCGGGGAAGCCGAGGAGCTGCCCCGCGGAGACACCCATCGCGAGGTTGCGGGACCCCAGGATCTTCCAGAAGGGAAGGATGTAGAAGAAGAGATAAAGCACCGCAAACGTGATCACGAACAAGATGACCGTCTTCACGCCGAGCGCGCCGAGGTCGCCGAGCTCGATCTGGGCAAGCGAGGGAATGATGGTCGCGAAGACCGCGACGTTGAAAATCCCCGCCGAGTTGGCGTGCTTGAGGATGTTCTTCGGAAGCATCCCCGTGCAGGAGACGGCCGTACCGAGCAGAAGCGCCCAAATCGTGGCCGAAAGCCCCGTCCACTTCCCGAGCACGAACGACACCCAGGCAAAGAAGGCGGTGATCGCAAGCGACGTGAAATTCCCGTAGTACTTCTTATGCGTCTCGAAGAACGTGGGCTTCGCTTCGCCTTCGGGCGCCGCACCCGGCACGACGGGCTTCACGCCCGTGCGACGGTACTCTTCCACGATCGCACGCGCTTCGCGCAGACCGAAGGTCGAGGCAAAAGGCGTCCCGAAGAACTTCTGCACGGCGTAGACGATCGTGCCGAGAGCGGCCGCCATCGTGAGACCCTGTTCCATGGCGGCACTCGTCATGATCTGAGTCGCAACGATCCCGCCGTTGATGATCGGGATGCTCACGATCGTTTCGCTCGTACCGACCAGCGGAATCATGACGCAGGCGGAGAGCATGACGAAGATCATGGAAAGAACGGCCGTCACAAGCGTGCGCCACTCGTTGACGAGCTCCTTGAGATTGATGGTCGTCCCCATCGAGAAAACGATGAAGAGCACGGACCACTTGCCGATTTCCGCAAGGCCCGCGGCCTTCACGATGTCGGCCGGAATGAGACCGCTCATGAAGCCCACCAAAAAGAGGAGAAGACTCACGAAGACCGCGGAGAGTTTCGCTTTCGTGAGCGTGCCGAGGAAGTCCCCGATCCCGAAAAAGAGGAGGCAGAGGAAGAGATAGAAAAACATGTTGTCGAACATGCCTGTACGCGCGGCGTCCTGCCCGGCCGTACAACGTCGTACCGGTCTTTCCGCCCGCGCCCGTCGATAGAGGGTTGGCGAAGCGTCCCCGTGCGAACCTCGTCGGGTTCCGCCTTCGGTGAACCGCGGCGGGGGACTCCATCGTTCGAGCGTAGCGGGAGCGCTCGCGCGCTTCCTGAGAGAAACCGCCTAACGGACCGAGAAAAGGGATGCGCTTTGCGCAACGCTTCATCTGCCGCAATCCCTCTAAGCGGAACGACTCACACCGTTTTCCTACGTCAAACTCCCCATACCTCCCGAAAATTCGACCTTTATTCAAGAAATTCGCAAATTTTGTCGCTAAAAAAGACGAAGAAAAAGTCCGCACCGTTCCCGATGCGGACTTTTTTTGAGGAAGATCTCTCAGGGAGACCGGCGGTACCCGAAGCGCCTCTTCAGGCGCTTCGGACCGCTTGCCCTTTCGCGGCGCCTCAGTCCTTCTTCGTCGTGTGGACCTGGACGAGCGGCCCCTCTTCCGTCACGACGACCGTCGCCTTCGGGCGGCCGGGATAGCGGACCGCTTCGTAGACGACCGGGCGGCAGAGCTCGGGACGGGTGTGCACCTGCTCGAGCGGGCCTTCCGCGGCTTCGTCGGCACGCTTTTCCACCGCACGACCGGGCTGGCGAACGACGTCGTAGCCCTTGAAAGTGACGTGCTCGGGATTCGTGTGGACCTGAACGAGACCGGCGCGCTCGAGATTCGCTTCGAGCCCTTCGGCCACGTCGGCGACCTTCGCGGGCTTGGCAGCCTTCGGCGCTTCGACGGTTTCAACGACTTTCTCGACTTCGACGGTTTCAACCGTTTCAGCCGTTTCCGTCGATTCGACCGACTCAACCGCTTCGACCGCAAGGACGGTCTCGACGCCCTCAACCGCGGCGGGCGCTTCCGCCATTTCCGTCACAACGGGAGCGGGTTCGGCCGCCTCGACCTTCTTCGTTTCGATCTGAACGAGCGTCTCCTCTTCGCGGCGCGGCGCCTGACGACGACGCTTCGGACGAGGCTGGGTCTCTTCCTCGAGCGCGTGTTCGACGGCCTGCGTCACGGCGGACTTCTTCGTCTCGATCTGCACGAGTTCGGTGACTTCGGTGACGAAACTGTTCGTCGCGGGCTGCACGGGCACTTCCGGAACGTGCGGCGCGGGGACCACGGTTTCGGGGTGGAGGAGCCCTTCGACGGGGAGGTCGCCGACACTCTTCGCCTCGGCCTTGGCTTCATCCGCCTTCACGCCTTCCTCGGTACCATCTTCGGCCGCCGCACGGGTGCGGCGACGGGGACGACGACGGCGGCGCGAACGTCCTTCGCCTTCGTCGGCTTCGGAAGCCTTTTCGCCCGAGTCGGCCTTTTCAGCCTTTTCGGCCTTCTCGGCTTCGGAGGCGGCATCGGCTTCGAGCGCTTCGACCGGTGCTTCGGTCACAAAGTCGGCGGCCTTCTCGACCTTTTCGGTCTTCTCGCCTTCTTCGCAATCGGCCGCAATCGTTTCGTTCTTCACCTCGTCGGCGCCCTGAAGGGCTTCGCCTTCGGCGCTCGGACGGCGACGACGGCGGCTGCGACGGGGCTTCTGCACTTCGTCGCCCTCGGCGGCGGGAGCAAGAGGCGCGGTGGGCTGAGCGGGAGCGACGGCGACTTCAACCGCTTCGGTCGTTTCAACGACGAGCGCGTCGTTCACGGCTTCTTCGGGCGTACGACGACGGGAGCGACGGGGCCGATCGTCGCGTTCCGTACGTTCGGCACGATCGGCAACCTTCTCGGTCTTTTCCGCCTTCTCCGTCTTGTCGCCCTTCAGCTTTTCGGCGCGCTCAAGTCGGTCGGTACGCTCCGTACGTTCGCGACGGCCCGTATTCGAGCGGCGTTCGTTCGTGCGGCGGCCGCGGCGGCCGCGACGGTCGTCGCGTTCGCTCTTTTCCGACTTTTCGTCCTTCGCGTCCGTTTCGCTCTTGGCGGCAGGTGCGGGAGCGGCCTCGCGCTTATCCTCGCCCGAACCGAAGAGGAACGCGGCGATGCGCGCGAAAAGGCCCTTCTTCGGCGTAACGGGCGTCAGCTGCGCGGCGCGGCCGGCATCCTTCGACTCCTTCGCCTCGCTCGATCCTTCGGGTTTCTTTTCAACGTGCACGGGCGCGGGATCGCGCGGCAGCACGTTCTTGATCACGGGCACCTGCTTCGGACGGGCGGGCTTGTCTTCCTGGCTCTTCTGAGCGTAGGGGTCGTCCGCCACGGTTTCGATTTCCTCGGCGCGGTCGAAGCTCGGCTTCGCGTCGTCGAGACGTTCGTCATCCTGACGCAGACGCTCGATGTGGTAGTGCGGCGTCTCGAGGTAGGTGTTCGGAATGAGAACGATCGGCACGCGGTGACGCGCTTCGAGCTTCGTGATGTCGTTGCGCTTTTCGTTGAGAAGGAACGTGGCGACGTCGACGGGAACCTGGGCGTGGACGGCCCCGGTTCCTTCCTTCATCGCTTCTTCCTGCAGGATGCGCAACACCTGAAGCGCGCAGCTTTCGGTGTCTCGAATGACGCCGACGCCGTTGCAACGCGGGCAGGTAACGTGGTTGCCTTCGGAGAGCGACGGGCGCAGGCGTTGACGCGAGAGTTCCATCAGGCCGAAGCGGCTGATCTTCGCGAGCTGCACGCGGGCGCGGTCGTAGCGGATCGCGTCCTTCAGGCGCTGCTCGACGGCACGCTGGTTCTTCGAATCGGCCATGTCGATGAAGTCGATCACGATGAGGCCGCCCAGGTCGCGCAGACGCATCTGGCGGGCGACTTCGTCGGCGGCTTCGCAGTTCGTGCGGAAGGCCGTTTCTTCGATGTCGGCGCCGCGAGTCGCGCGGGCCGAGTTGACGTCGATCGCAACGAGCGCTTCGGTGTGGTCGATCACGATGGCGCCGCCCGAGGGCAGAGGCACCGTACGGCTGTAGGCCGTCTCGATCTGCTGCTCGATCTGGAAGCGCGTGAAGAGCGGAATGTCTTCGCGGTAACGCTTGACGCGGTTCACCATGTCGGGCATGACGTGCGCCATAAACTGGCGCGCCTGCTCGTAGATTTCGTCCGTGTCGACGAGAATTTCGCCGATTTCGGGCTGGAAGTAGTCGCGGATCGCCCGAACGACGAGGTTCGATTCTTCAACGATCAGGAAGGGCGGCGGATTGAGGCGTTTCAGGGGCTTGCCGTTCGCAACGGGTTCCGTGGTCGCAACCGTCTTGCGACGGCCGTTTTCTTCCGTGACGAGCTCGTACTGCGGAGCGGCCGCGTCGGCGATCGCTTCCCAGAGCTTGAGGAGGTAGTTGAGGTCCCACTGGAGCTCTTCGGTCGTGCGGCCGATCCCGGCCGTACGGGCGATGGTGGACATGCCGTGCGGCAGGTCGAGCTTTTCCATCGCTTCGCGAAGTTCCTGACGTTCTTCGCCTTCGATGCGTCGAGAAACGCCGCCCGCGCGCGGGTTGTTCGGCATCAGGACGAGGTAGCGGCCCGCGAGGCTGATGAAGGTCGTCAGAGCCGCACCTTTGTTGCCGCGCTCTTCCTTTTCAACCTGAACGATGAGTTCCTGCCCTTCGGTGATCGCTTCGCGGATCGTCGCCGTGCGAACGTCGACGCCTTCCTTGAAGTAGCTGCGGGAGATTTCCTTGAAGGGAAGGAACCCGTGACGCTCTTCGCCGTAGTTGACGAAGCACGCTTCGAGGCTCGGCTCGATGCGGGTGACAACGCCCTTGTAGATATTGGATTTGCGGGCTTCGCGGCCGGCCGTTTCGATGTCGATGTCGATGAGCTTCTGCCCGTCGACGATGCCGACGCGCGTCTCTTCGGCGTGCGTGGCATTGAAAAGCATGCGCTTCATTGTGAAAGCACTCCTTCGCCGCCACTGACGCGGGCGGAAGACGTGCCACGGAAGCCGTAAAGGGAGGAGCGGCGCGCAGGTCGGTGGACCGACCGAAGCTTCGGCCTCGCTCGGGCGCATGCCCGAGGGGCGCACGCTCCCCGTCTTTCGTTTGCCTCGGGTCCTCGGGCGACGGCGGGCGGGACGACGAACACGCCTCCGAGCAGAGACGCGCTGCGGAGAAGCACGGTCCCGCACCCGTCCTCTCGAACCACGGCGCGGTTGCGGTTGTGTGCGGTCTGTGTCGGCACGTCCGACAAGCGGGACGGCACGATGGGGAGAGTCACGGCCGACGGGAGCCGAGCGCAAGGGAGTCTGAACGCGCGTCGCCTCGAAAAACGAGGGCGCGGTCCACTTCCACCTTTTGCTATCGGTGCGGCTTCGGGCGCGTCGAATGCGCGCGTCGAAACACGACGGGCAAACGACACTCGGCCGGCACGCGGCATCCTCCGTCAGGGCTCAATCCCTCACAGAATCCGATTTTTCCGAATGCGTTCGACGAAAATGTCGTCCGTTAAGCGACGATCCGTTCGCAAAACGCATTCTCTCGCCGATCAAGTCACGACACGACGCCACGGAGCGGAGAGAAACCGACGGGGAAAAGAAGACGCCCTGAGCATGCGGATCGGCATGCGAATCCGCTCCGTTCGTCCGTACGGCCGCGGGAAGGAACAACCCGCGCGCCCGACCCTCTCGCCCGGGCCGCGCGTCTCCGTGCGCCGAATCTCGGTTCGGCGGCTCGACCCGGGATAACCACGGGGAGCTCGTGCGCGTTCGACCTTCGGACGACCGCTTCTCGAAGCGGTGCCGGCGCGGTCGGGTCGAATCCTGTTCGACACGCCGCAACGTGACGCGCGAAACGGGTCGCACCCGTCGGCACGTCGACAAGGCGTTTTCCCACACCGCCGGCCCTGCCGTTCGAGTACGTCGAACGTGAGCCTTCGGAGAGGCAAACGAAATTCTTTATGAATCGTGGCATCACCCGAACGCGACCTGCCGGCCGCGCGGACGATCGCGTCCTCGTGCGAAGCCTCGCGCGGCGCACCCGATGAGAGCGTCGGCGGGTCCTTCGCGGGGACGCACCAAAAAAACTGCCGAACGAGCCGCACGATCCCGAAAGACCGGCCGTTCGTCCGTCAGAACAAAACCTTATGAAAACGTGAGAAAATCGGCCTTCAGGCAAACACCTTCGGCGTTTTCCGAGCGGTCCGGATTCCCCGTTTTCCCCCGACCGTCGGGGCTCGCCCGATCTAGCAGAGGATAGAAAAGTATAAACGATGACGGCCGATTCCATCGACAAAATTTCCGCCGTGCCCTCGGGGTCGCTGCGCGCCCTTCCCTCCGACCGGGTCACGTTCGTGCTGATCGGCGAAGATACGGACGGACAGCGTCTCGACAACTTTCTCTTCCGCTTGGCGAAGGGCGTTCCGAAGAGCCACGTCTACCGCGTGATCCGCGGCGGCGAAGTGCGCGTTAACAAAAAGCGCGTCGAAGCACAGACGAAACTTCGCACGGACGACCTCGTGCGCGTGCCGCCCATGCGCGTGAGCGACCGCCCGGTCACCGAAGCACCCGCGGCACCGCTTGCGGCGGAAGCGCTTCCCGTCCTATTCGAAGACCGCCATCTCCTCGTTGTTCTCAAGCCCGCGGGCCTTGCCTCCCACGGGGGCTCGGGCATTCGTCACGGGTTGATCGAGCGGTTGCGCGCAACGCGCCCCGACGAAGTGTCGCTCGAACTCTGCCACCGTCTCGACAAAGAGACGAGCGGCGCACTCATCGTCGCCAAGACCCGCAAGGCGCTCGTTCGCATGCACGACCTCATGAAGGAAGGGGGCGTCGAGAAGCACTACCGCACGCTCGTAAAGGGCGACTGGGTGAACGACCGGCAGCACGTCAAATTCCCGCTCGAACGTTATCTCCTTCCTTCGGGCGAGCGGCGCGTGCGCGTTTCGTCCGACGGTCTATCCGCCCATTCGATCTTCACGCTTTTGAAGCGCTACGGCGCCGTCAGCTACCTCGACGTGGAACTCAAAACCGGGCGCACCCACCAGATTCGCGTGCACGCGCTCGCCTCCGGCCACCCGCTTGTCGGCGACGACAAGTACGGGGACTTCGAATTCAACAAAGCGGTCGCCCGCGGGAGCCTGGGCGTACCCTTCCGCCGCATGTTCCTGCACGCCGCCAAACTCGCCTTCACGCACCCCGTTACGGGCGAGCACCTCGTCATTGAAGCGCCGCTTCCGCCCGAGTGCGAAGCGCTTCTCAACGCTCTGGAGGCTTCCCGATGAAAACACGCCCCTACGACCTCGTCGTTTTCGACTGGGACGGAACGATTTTCGACACGACCGCTCTCATTGCGGAAGGAATCCGTTTCGCGGCCCGCGAGCTCGGACTTGCCGTCCCCGCGTTCGAAGCCGCGAGCACCGTGATCGGCCTCGGCTGGCAGGACGCACTGCGCCGGGCCGTGCCCGACCTTGCGTACGAGGACTACCCGAAGTTCGGCGAAATCTTCCGCCGCTGGTACATCCCGAACGAAGCGCGCGTGACACTTTTCCCCGGTACGCGCCGCCTTATCGAGGGACTGCACGCCGAAGGGCTTCAATTGGCGGTTGCAACGGGCAAAAGCCGCCCGGGGCTCGATCGCGTCCTCGAACAAACGGGGCTTGCACCCTACTTTGTCACGACGCGCACGCCCGACGAATGCCGTCCGAAACCCAACCCCGACATGCTCGAAGAAATCGGCATCGAAACGGGAGTTGAAGCCGCCCGCACGGTCATGATCGGCGACACGACGCACGACCTCTTCATGGCGCGTGACTACGGTTGCGACGGCATCGCCATGCTGCAGGGCGCCCAGTCCGCCTCGGAACTCGACGTCGCGCCCGCCGTCGCGCGTTGCCGCAACACGGTCGAGCTTGCCGCCGCACTCGGCTTCCCCGAGCTCGTGACGCCGGAGATGCTCGTAGCGGAACGCGCCGCCCGCGAAGAACGTTAAGACAGACTTCGGGGAAGCGGGTACGATGTGGGCACCCGCTCTCTCGAACACAACAACACGATCAAGTACCATAAACATCGGCCCGGGGATTTTCTCCCTGGGCCGAAACGTTTCCGAATTCGATCAAGGAGCGATCAGAACCGTTCGTCCTTGAAGCCGAGTCGTCGGCGTTCGCTGAAGACGATCGCCCAGAGCCCCAAGACACACAGGCCCGAGCCCGCCGTCACGAGGCTGTAACCCGATACCCACCCGAGAATGAGGGGTACGAGCAAGGCGGACGAGGACGCGAAGGCCATCGTCTGGCAGAACTGCTGGATCGATGCCGCCGTACCACGCGCCTGAGGGAAGTAGTCGAGGTTCATCACGTTCATGACGGGACGCACGAGCGACATGCAGAAGCTGTAGATGATCGGCGTCGACAAAATCCACGGATAGGGCAACGCCGCGTCGCGCTCGATCCAGGCCGTTGTGAGACCCGTGACCGCCATCACGACCGCTGCGCCGAGCACGAGCTTTTTCGGGCTCGTGCGCGCCGCAAGACGCGGGCTCAGCCAGGCGCCTGTCATCGTCGCCGCAATGATCGGAAACATGTACCAGGCAAACTGATCGGGCTGCATCCCGATGATGTTGAGGACGAAGTCGGCCGAGCCCGCCGTATAGACGATAGCGCCGAGAAAGCAAAAACCGTGACCCACAACGCCCGCCATGAAGGCTTTGTGCCGAAGCGCCCGCCCGTACGGCCCGAGGACGGCCCCCGGCGCGAAGGCGCGGCGCTTTTCGGGCGGAAGCGACTCCTTGAGACCGAGCGCGGCCGAAAGGCAAATGCCGAGATTGAAGACGACCAGAAAAAGGAAAATCATGCGCCAACCCGCATGGACTGCAATCCACCCGCCCACGACGGGCGAGAGCGCGGGAGAAAGCGCAAAGAGGACCGCCATGAGCGAGAGGAGTTTCGCCGCGTCCGTACCCTCCCAGCGGTCGCGCACGACGGCCTGCGTGACGACGGGACCGACCGAGGCGCACACGCCCTGAACGCCGCGCCAGAACCAGAGGGTTTCCAGAGACCCCGCGAACATCGCCCCCACGGACGCCACGGCAAAGAGAAGCGTTCCGCCGATGATGACGCGTCGGCGCCCGAAGGCGTCCGAAATCGCCCCCACGAAAAGGCACGACACCGCAAAGGCGACGAGGTAGATCGTGAGCGACTGCTGTACGGCAAGCATCGACCCTCCGAGTTCCCCGGCAATCATCCGAAAGCTCGGCAGATAGGCCCCCGCCGCAAAGGGACCGAGGCTCGAGAGAAAGGCGAGAAAGAACGCGTCCTTGAGTCGGGGCGGGGGGCTCTTCGCACGTCCGAAGGCCTCGATCGGCCGCTCCTCGGCCGACCGTGTGTTTTCCGCCGCCTCCGCCGTCCTTGCCGCGCTGATTGCTCTGCTCATTTCCCGCACGCTTCCTTTGTCGTCCTGACGGCGCACGCAACCGATGCCTGCGAATTTCTGCGGATTCCTGCGGTTTCGTACAGACGGGTTTAGAAAACCGTCTGTTTTTGTCCGTACGCCTAAAATGTCGAGTTTAGCAAACGACCTTCGAACGACGCGAAATCGCTTCTCATTTTCAAAGGTTCAAAGCATTTAAAGAATCCCTCAACCCTTCCGTCCGAAAACCTCATGACCGACACCTCCCCGCTTCCTTACCGCGGACGGTTCGCCCCGTCTCCCACGGGTCTTTTGCACCGCGGCAGTCTCGTGGCCGCCCTTGCAAGCTGGCTTGACGCACGGGCGCATCGCGGCACGTGGCTCGTTCGCATCGAAGACATCGATCCGCCGCGCGACATTCCGGGAGCGGACCGGGCGATTCTCGACGCGCTCGAGCGTTTCGGTCTGGTATCGGACGAACCCGTACTGTGGCAGCACGACCGTTACGACGCATACGAAGAAGCGCTCGCGCGGCTCGTAGCCTCCGGATTCGTCTACGGGTGCGCGTGCTCGCGCAAAGACGTGAAAGAGGCGGACGAGCGCCTCGGAATCCCCTATCCCGTCTATCCGGGCACCTGCCGCTCTGGGACGAACGGGAGGGCGGTTCGGGCGTTGCGCTTTCGGGTGCCCGATCGCATGGTGGCGTTCGAGGACCGCTGGTACGGGCAATACACGCAAAACGTCGAAAAAGCGGTGGGCGACTTCGTCGTGAAGCGCGCCGACGGGCTTTGGGCCTATCAACTCGCCGTGGTGACGGACGACATCGCGTCGGGCGTGACGGACGTCGTACGCGGGGCGGATCTTCTTGACAACACGCCGCGTCAAATCGTGCTGACGGAAGCACTCGGCGCTCGGGCGCCCCGCTACATGCACCTGCCGCTCGTTTTGAACGATCGGGGAGAAAAACTCTCGAAGCAGCAAGGCGCCACCCCCGTCGACGCGACGAACCCCTTGAGCGAACTCGAGCGCGCGGCGCGCCATCTGGGGCTCCCGCACATCGGGGCCGACTCGACGGAGGCGTTTCTCACGGCGGCCGTTCCCCTTTGGGCGGAGCGGATTGCGAGTCTCCCCGTCAAGGGGAACGAAGCCGAAGCTATCGAACCGGTCGAAAAGGGCTCGGCCTGAAGACGCGAGATTCAAAAAAGAAAGACTTCAAAAGAAATCGGGCGGCCCCGGAATTTTCCGAGCCGCCCGAAGTCTTACTCAGCGCACGATGCGCGGAGGCTTTGCGAGTTTGGCCATCGAGGAACCGTCGTCGTACGCGGAAAACGCGGCGCCCGCCCCTTCGACGTTTTCGTAGGGGGTATCGTCCTCTTCGTCCTCGTCCACGAGCTTGTCGACAACGCCGAGGAACCCCGGCACGACCACGTCGTCCGTGCCGACGGCGTCGCCTTCGGGCTCTTCGACCTTCACGACCTTGATCGCAAACTGAAGGCCGATCCCTGCGAGCGGGTGGTTCGCTTCGAGAATCGCCACCGAATCGGCCACGTCGGTCACGCGCCAGGTGCGACCGTCGGGGCCTTCGCCCGGCACTTCGTCGAAAAGGAGCCCCGGCACGATCGCCTCGGGGTCGCCCAAGCGTTCGAGCGGCACCATGCGGATCGCCTCCGAGTCGTACTCCCCGAATGCCTCTTCGGGTTCGAGGTGGATCGTGAATCCTTCGCCTTCGAAACGCCCTTCGAGGGCCTTTTCGATCTTGGGGAAAATGTCGCCGTGCCCGTGGAGGTAGACGATCCCCTCGGGGCCGGTTTCCTCAAGGACCTTTCCCGTCATATCGGCCATCGTGACCTGAAGCGTCACGAGGCGATCGTTCTGAACCGCAAGGCTCATGGTGATCTCCAAAAAAATCAGTCTCGGGTATTGTATAGGCGCTCGAAGCAGCCGTCGGCAAGGTTCCCTGCGCCCGAGAAACCGACGCGTTCGGGCCAAACGCGCCCCGCGCTACGTCCGGGCAACGAAAGGCCGAGTACGACGAGCGCGATCGTTCCGCCGGGAACGGCGTTCATCAGCGCCCACGAGCCCGAGAGTCCGAGGTCGTGCAACCGCCGCGCGCAAATCGGAAAAAGCGCCGCATTCCAAAAGCCCGCAAGAACCGCAACGACCTGGGCGATCCGCACGAGCATCGCGTCGCTGATCCAGGCGGCGTCCGCAATCGGGTCGAGAAGCGACCAGACCGAGAGTCCCGCCGCGGCCCAGAGCGCGAGCTCGGCCGCAAAAACCGCACGGCCCGTACGTACCTGCGGATAGTAGACGGCGAGGGCCAGTCGGCCGAGGGCTTCCAGAGGCTTCACGGCGTCAAAGTTCCATGATCCGAAGCTTCCAGCGCTTGAAGTGCTCGGACGTGATGCGCCCTTTGTCGAGTAGCTTGCGGAGTTTGTCGACGCTTCGCACCTTCACCTGAAGGCGCACGGAGAGATTTTCGTCGTCGACCGCAACGCGGGCCGCCTCCCAGACACGTTCGCACCGCGCCTCGGCCTCGTCGACGACTTCGACGGGTTCCGCAATCGAATTCGGGTGCGTCTTCAAGTTCGGCTTCGCGGGCGAACGAGCGCCCGAACGGGTGTTCGAACGCGCGTTCGAGCCTGCATTCGAGCAGACGGGAGCGGCAGTGCGGGAAGTGTCATTCATGGCGGTCGGGCCTGAAGTGAGAAGAGGAACCGCATCGGCGGCCGGAGAGGTTTCGACGCCCGAGGGGTCGTCAGTCGCGTCGGGAATGTCGACGACGTCGGACGGGGGCACCGCGGAGACGTTCGGTTCATCGTCCTCCCCGGCATCCCTTCCGGCCGATGTGCGGGGGGCGGGGCCGAAACGATTCGCACCGCGTTTCCCGGGCACAAACGCGAGAATCGCAAGACAGACGACGTTCGCTAGCGGCACGAGAAGAACGAGCGCCGCAAAGCCCCCGTAGGAAATATCATGGAGCCGCCGCACGACGCTTGAGACCAGAAGTCCCGCGGCCGCGAGCCCGAAGAGAACCGAAAAGGCGGTGAGCGCCGAGGCGAGGGCCGCAGAAGGCAATTGCGTTCCCGCCGCAAACATCGTGCCCGCAACGGCGGCCGACGCCAGCGCAAGAAAAACGCCCGCGACGTAGGCGGGACGCGCGACGCGTCCCCGCAGGGAAAAGGTCAAAACATCGGCAGTGGCGACGGACACGGATCGGCTCCTGAGAACGGACGGTTTCGGACAAAAAGAAAGGAGGAAGACCGCACGGTCGACCTCCCTTCGTTCGGACGCTTCCCGACGATCAGCGGAGCTGTTCGGCCAGAAGCGTGAGGATGTTGGGCGCAACACCCGTGGTGTCGGCGTTGCCGTCGCCCGCCTGGACGGTAATGCGCGTCATCGCGCCCTCGTCCGCGAGGTGGATGCGGTAGTTCGGGGCGTCGACCGCCTTGTCGGAGCCGAAGAGGTTCGTGAAGAAGCCCTGTTCGCTCTTCTTCGTCGCTTCGTACTTCGGATCGAGGTAGCGCACCATGAAGTAGCCCGCCACGCGGTCGCGGTCGACGAGCTCAAAGCCCATGCGGTCGATCACGAGGCCGACCGTACGCCAGGCGCGGTCGTAGGGTTCCTTGAGTTCGACCGCTTCGACGACGCCCTCGGCCGACTTCACGATATTGCTCTTCGGTTCGGCGGGCACCTGGATGAGGTCCTTGCGAACGTCTTCGGCCTTGAGCGGCTCCGCCGCATCGGGATTGAATTCGGCGTCGATGCGAAGCGCGAGGCGCTGGAGCATTTCGGCTTCCATCGTCGTGTCGGTCGGACCGGGCTGCCAGAGCGTCGTTTCGTTCTGAGCACCGCTCACCACTTCAACCATCGAGCGGTGCGTGATGAAAATGTCGGTCGAGCCGTCGGGCGTGCGCTCGAGGCGGCAACGGTACTGGTCGCGCTCGCCCGTCGAGTACGCGAAATCAAGCACCTTGCCGAGCGTGCCGCGGATGATGTCCTGCGGGAGTTTCGCCTTGTTTTCGGCCCAAACGGTTTCCATATAGCCCGTCTTCGGGTCCTGCTTCAGGATCGTGAGACCCACGGACGGCCAGAAGTCCTGAACGACGGCCCAGAGCTGATCGGCGGGCGCGTTCACGCGCAACCACCGTTCGCCCCCTTCGCGCATCACCTTGGCGGTAACGGTCGTGGCGACGATCGAGGAAGGCGTCACGGTCTTGCCGGCGTTGGCGGCCGCTTCGCGGGCGGCCTCGGCGTTCATGCTCACGACGGAGGGACGCGAGGGAACCTGGAAGCGGTCGTCCTGCGGAATCGGCGCCATGTCGGGCGGCACCTCGAGGTTCTGTCGGGTGTTCGAGGATTCGTACTGAACCTTGTCCTGGTTGAAGTACTGGTCGATACCGAAGTAGGAGCAGCCCGAAAGCGCGATGAGCGCGGGCGAAATCGCCGCGAGACGAAGCACGTGCTTGGTCATTCTGTATGGATTCCTTCGTAGTTCGTCCGGCTGGCTTTGCCGGGCGTTGATCGCGGAATTTTATCAAACCTCTCCGGCCTTTTGCGCCGCGTACGCGGGGCATTCTCGGAGGGGAGAAACATTCGCAAACGCTTTTGCGAACGAAATCGGCCGTCGGGAAAGAGCTTTGGGCAACGCTTCCCCGGCCGTTTTGGAGCGAGCTCGCCAACCGGTCAACGGGCGCGAAGCGGGTAGCCGTAGGGCTCGACACGACCGGGTTTCGCAAACGCGATGCGTGCGACAAGCCGGTTGTCGGACGTCATTCCCTCTTCGTACGCGATGATGCGGGCACCTTCGGGCACGAGCCGAAGGAGTTCGCCGTTCTCGAAGCCGTGCGCGGGATTCTTCGGCCGCCCCCAGATGTATTCGTTCGAGCGCAGGAACGTTTCCATGAGGAAGAGCCCGCCCGGCGCGAGGCTCTCCCAGTAGTGGGGAAAGTGTTCGCGGTGGAGGTAATTCGTGACGACGATGCCGTCGAACGATTCTTTGTCGTAGGGCCAGGCTTCCGCCTCCAGATCGCGGCATTCGAGCGTCAACCCCGGGGTGCCGACGAGCGCCTCAAGGTGCGAGACGTCGACGTCGACCGCCGTCACGCGAAAGCCTTCGAGCAAAAAGAGCGACGTATGGCGCCCTTCGCCCGCCGCGACGTCGAGAATGCGAGCGCCGCGAGGCAGAATCGGGAAAAAACGCATCACCCAGGCGCAGGGAAGCGCGCTGCAGTTGCAAGTGCACGCCGAAGTGTCGTCCATAAAACCTCCTTAGAGCACGGCATTGACGATCGCCTGCCCAGCCCAGAGGAAGGGGGCGATGAAGTAGGAAAGCGCGCCGCTCATCATCAAAACGACGAGAATCACGAAGCCGTAGGGTTCGGCGCGATCGAGCCAGTAACCGCTGCGCCCCGGAAGCAGGCCCCGCAGGATGCGGCCCCCGTCCAAAGGCGGGATCGGAATCAGGTTGAAGGCCATCAGCATGAGGTTCGTCGAAATCCCCGCCGTGCAGACGCTCACAACGAACTTTTCGTAGATGCCGAAACCGACGAGCCCTTTGAGCAAAAAAAGCCAGAAGACCATCTGCAGGGCGTTGGCCGCGGGACCCGCAGCGGCCGTGAGCATCATGTCGCGAAGCGGCCGTCGGAAGTTGCGGGTGTTGATCGGGACGGGCTTCGCCCAACCGAAAAGAAGTCCGCCACCGCCCGTCAGGGCCGAAAGCAGAAGCAACGCCCCCGGTACGGCGATCGTGCCGACGGGATCGATGTGGGGAACGGGATTCGCCGTCACGCGCCCGAGATAGAGGGCCGTACGGTCCCCGAGACGGGCCGCAGCCCAGCCGTGAGCCGCTTCGTGAAGCGTGATCGCAAAAATGAGCGGGATCGCATAGACGCAAACGGTTTGCACGGCGCTCGCAACAGAACTCATAGAAATACCTCAGGAAACCCCCGTCTTCAGACGGGGGAGGAATGAGGTGCGGGGCGAAGCCACG
>OGEM01000575.1_pt1 | contig 23240 bp, 15 predicted proteins | sample 1570741 | NCBI WGS metagenome assembly OGEM01 (sample SAMEA2582141, study PRJEB24529) | metagenome | biome: Human gut stool | place: China | collected 2011
TCGGAGATTACTTCCGTGATGAAGCCATTACGTGGGCTTATGAGCTTTTGACAAGTCCTGAATGGTTTGATTTCCCTAAAGACAAACTTTACATGACCTATTACCCTGATGACAAGGATTCATACAACCGTTGGATCGCTGTTGGGGTGGATCCAAGTCACTTGATCCCAATCGAAGACAACTTTTGGGAAATCGGTGCAGGGCCTTCTGGACCAGATACAGAAATCTTCTTTGACCGTGGAGAAGCTTTTGACCCAGAAAACATCGGCCTTCGTCTGCTTGCAGAAGATATCGAAAACGACCGTTACATCGAAATCTGGAACATTGTCTTGTCACAATTTAACGCTGACCCAGCAGTTCCTCGTAGCGAATACAAGGAATTGCCACACAAGAACATTGATACGGGCGCAGGTTTGGAACGTTTGGTAGCCGTTATCCAAGGGGCGAAGACCAACTTTGAAACAGACCTCTTCATGCCAATCATCCGTGAAGTAGAAAAGATGTCTGGTAAAACCTACGATCCAGATGGCGATAACATGAGCTTCAAGGTGATTGCTGACCACATCCGTTCGCTTTCATTTGCGATTGGAGATGGAGCTCTTCCTGGTAATGAAGGACGCGGTTACGTTCTTCGTCGTCTCCTCCGTCGTGCTTCCATGCATGGTCAAAAATTGGGGATCGAAGGAACCTTCTTGTATAAATTGGTTCCAACCGTTGGGAAGATCATGGAAAGCTACTACCCAGAAGTACTTGAAAAACAAGACTTCATCGAAAAAATCATCAAGAGTGAAGAAGAATCATTTGCTCGTACCTTGAACTCTGGTCAACACTTTGCCCAAACCATCGTTGAAGACTTGAAAGCTAAAGGTCAAACAGTGATTGCTGGTCAAGATGTCTTTAAACTTTATGATACATACGGATTCCCAGTAGAATTGACAGAAGAAATCGCTGAAGAAGCTGGAATGACGGTCGATCGTGACGGTTTTGAAGCGGCTATGAAGGAACAACAAGAACGTGCGCGTGCATCTGCTGTCAAAGGTGGATCTATGGGGATGCAAAATGAAACCCTTCAAAACATTACAGTTGAAAGTAGCTTCAACTACAATGCCAGCCAATTGCCTTCTAAGTTGGTGGCTATCGTAGCAGATAATGCTGAAGTAGAGGCTGTTTCAGAAGGAACTGCATCACTGATCTTTGCAGAAACTCCATTCTACGCTGAAATGGGTGGACAAGTTGCGGACCATGGTCAAATCTTGGATGCTACAGGAAATGTCGTAGCTACTGTAACAGATGTACAAAAGGCACCAAATGGACAACCACTTCATACTGTTGAAGTTCTTGCTCCTCTTGCCTTGAACCAAGAATACACCTTGGCGATCGATACCAATCGTCGTCATCGTGTCATGAAGAACCACACTGCAACTCACTTGCTCCATGCCGCTCTTCACAATATCCTTGGTAACCACGCAACCCAAGCAGGATCTCTCAACGAAGTAGAATTCCTTCGCTTTGACTTTACCCACTTCCAAGCCGTAACTCCTGAAGAATTGCGCGCTATTGAACAACAAGTCAATGAAAAGATTTGGGAAGCGATCGCAGTCGAAACGATTGAAACAGATATAGATACTGCTAAAGAAATGGGAGCCATGGCCCTCTTTGGTGAAAAATACGGTAAAGAAGTCCGTGTTGTCACTATCGGTGATTACTCAGTAGAGCTTTGTGGTGGTACTCACGTAGGTAACACTTCTGAAATTGGACTCTTCAAGATTGTCAAAGAAGAAGGGATCGGATCAGGAACTCGTCGTATCTTGGCAGTGACTGGTAAGGAAGCCTTCGAAGCTTATCGTGAACAAGAAGATGCACTGAAAGCAGTCGCAGCAACCTTGAAAGCACCTCAACTCAAAGAAGTCCCTCACAAGGTTGAAGGTCTTCAAGAACAACTCCGTCAATTGCAAAAAGAAAATGCAGAATTGAAGGAAAAAGCAGCAGCAGCGGCAGCAGGCGATGTCTTCAAGAATGTTCAAGAAGCAAACGGACACCGTTATATTGCCAGCCAAGTTTCTGTATCAGATGCAGGTGCCCTTCGTACCTTTGCGGATAACTGGAAACAAAAAGATTACTCTGATGTGCTTGTTCTTGTCGCAGCCATCGGTGACAAGGTCAATGTCCTTGTTGCCAGCAAGACAAAAGAAGTGCATGCAGGCAATGTGATCAAAGAATTGGCTCCAATCGTCGATGGACGTGGTGGTGGTAAACCAGACATGGCCATGGCAGGAGGAAGCAACCAAGCGAAGATCCAAGAATTGTTGGATGCCGTAGCAGGTAAATTGTAATAATAGGAGAGGTTGGATGTTTGTTCAACCTCTTTTTTCAAAAAAGAAGCAGATCCAATTAGAAAAAGATTGCAACAAAAAAACCTTTCCGTCTGGAAAGGTTTTTTCTTCTTATAAACCGTAATTGTAATCGTCATCCTGCATGGCTTCTACTTCACCGAGAAGGTAACCATTTCCGACTTGAGAGAAGAAGTCGTGGTTAGAGGTACCGGTTGAGATTCCGTTCATGACGATTGGGTTAACGTCATCTGCTGAGTCTGGGAAGAGCGGATCTTGTCCCAAGTTCATGAGGGCTTTATTGGCATTGTAGCGAAGGAAGGTCTTGACTTCCTCTGTCCAGCCCACACCGTCATAGAGACTCTCTGTGTAGCCTTCTTCATTTTCATAGAGGGTGTAGAGCAGATCGTACATCCACTCTCTGAGTTTTTCTTGTTCTTCTTCTGGTAATTCGTTAAATCCAAGTTGGAACTTGTAGCCGATATAGGTTCCGTGAACTGATTCGTCCCGAATGATCAACTTGATGATTTCAGCTACGTTGGCCAATTTGTTGTTTCCAAGATAGTAGAGCGGTGTGAAGAAACCAGAGTAGAAGAGGAAGGTTTCAAGGAAAACGCTGGCGACTTTCTTTTCAAGAGGGGTCCCATTGAGATAGATTTCGTTGATGATTTCTGCCTTCTTTTGAAGGAAAGGATTGGTGTTGGTCCATTCGAAAATCTCTTCGATTTCTGACTTGGTATTAAAAGGCGAAAAGATAGAAGAGTATGACTTAGCATGGACAGATTCCATAAATTGGATGTTGTTAAATACAGCTTCTTCGTGTGGAGTACGAATATCCGCACGAAGAGCTTGAACACCTGTTTCAGATTGCATGGTATCTAGAAGGGTCAATCCCCCAAAGACTTTACCAACTAGGTCTTTTTCTTTATTCGATAACTTTCTCCAGTCATCCAAGTCGTTTGACAAAGGGATACGTGTATCCAACCAGAATTGCTCTGTCAGTTTTTCCCAGGTCGATTTATCGATGACATCTTCGATCGCATTCCAGTTAATGGCTTTGTAGTATGTTTCCATTTTATAAAATTCCTTCTGAATTATTCATTCTTGTTTGCTATCTAAAAGTCGTTGTATAGAATTATTATATTCCTCATCAATGTCATCTGTACTTTGATTGTTTTCTTTTCTTTTTTGTACTTCGACTAAGTAATCATCAGTTTTTTGTTGAATTAGTTGATTGATTTCATCGTTTGAGGTGTTTTTATTCTTGATTGTTTGAAGTTTAGAAAGAAAATGTTTATATGCTTTTTGAAAACTGATAGTTACTACTGCACCTAGAGCAGTCCCCAAAGAAATAAGTATAGCAGCTGCTTTTTTTGGCCCTCCCCATAATTTTGTAAGTTGAGCCATTTTAGCATAATCCCACTTAACTTCTTTTATAATTTTAACAGATTCTAAAATTAGGTTTTTCATGATTGTTACCTTGTAAGTGAATTTCGACTTAAATCACACAGCTTTCACATTGGTTGGCGCCAACTTCTCCACCATCATCTGTAAAGGTACGGACGTAGTAGATAGACTTGATACCCTTGTTAAAGGCGTAGTTCCGAAGGATAGACAAGTCACGAGTGGTTTGTTTGTTTTCAGTTTTCCATTCGTAAAGACCCTTTGGAATATCGCTACGCATAAAGAGAGTCAGTGAAAGACCTTGGTCTACGTGTTCAGTTGCGGCAGCATAGACATCGATGACTTTTCGCATATCCATGTCGTAGGCAGAAGTGTAGTAAGGGATGGTTTCCGTTGACAATCCTGCTGCAGGGTAGTAGATCTTACCGATTTTTTTCTCTTGGCGTTCTTCAATCCGTTGTGTAATTGGGTGGATAGAAGCAGATACGTCATTGATGTAGCTGATAGATCCATTTGGTGCGACAGCCAAGCGGTTTTGGTGGTAAAGACCATCTGCTTGAACTTTAGCACGCAGTTCTGCCCAATCCTCAGCACTTGGGATAAAGATATCTTTAAAGAGTTCTTTGACGCGATCAGATTTTGGTACAAATTCTCCAGTCGTGTACTTATCAAAGTAAGTACCATTGGCATAATCAGATTTTTCGAAGTTGTGGAAGGTAACACCCCGTTCGCGCGCAATGTTGTTTGATTCTACGAGAGTCCAGTAGTTCATGAGCATGAAGTAGATGCTAGTGAACTCGACAGACTCAGGTGATCCGTATTCGATCAATTGTTGCGCAAGGTAGCTGTGAAGTCCCATTGCTCCAAGTCCGAACGAATGCGCCAGTTTATTTCCGTGGTCAATAGTTGGAACGGCCACGATATGAGAGCTATCTGTAACGAAGGTCAAAGCACGAACCATGGCACGAATCGAACGACCAAAATCAGGTGAAGTCATCATGTTAACTACGTTGGTTGAACCAAGGTTACATGAGACGTCTGTTCCCATTTGAACAAATTCTTGGGCATCGTTGATCAAGCTTGGTTCTTGAACTTGAAGGATCTCTGAACACAAGTTACTCATGATGATTTTTCCATCAACAGGGTTTGCCCGGTTAGCAGTATCGATGTTGACTACATATGGATAGCCAGATTCTTGTTGCAATTTAGAAATTTCAGTTTCCAAATCACGTGCCTTAATTTTTGTCTTGCGGATGTTTGGGTTAGCAACCAATTCATCGTATTTTTCAGTGATGTCGATGTAGTTGAATGGTACTCCGTATTCACGTTCCACAGAGTATGGGCTGAAGAGGTACATTTCTTCATTCTTACGCGCCAATTCATAGAATTTGTCTGGCACGACGACCCCAAGTGAGAGAGTCTTCACCCGAACTTTTTCATCAGCATTTTCTTTCTTAGTAGAAAGAAAGGCAATGATGTCTGGGTGGAAGACGTTGAGGTAAACAACCCCAGCCCCTTGGCGTTGTCCCAATTGGTTAGAGTAAGAGAAGCTATCTTCAAAGAGTTTCATAACTGGAACCACTCCAGAAGCGGCTCCTTCATATCCTTTGATTGGTGCTCCAGCTTCACGAAGGTTGCTGAGGGAAATTCCGACCCCACCACCGATACGTGAAAGTTGAAGGGCAGAGTTGATGGAACGTCCGATCGCATTCATATCATCAGTTACTTGGATCAAGAAACATGAAACCAATTCTCCACGGCGGGCACGTCCAGCGTTTAAGAAAGAAGGAGTAGCTGGTTGGTAGCGTTGGTGGATAATTTCGTTTGCGATGTCTCGCGCGATAGCTTCATTTCCATCTGCAAAATAGAGAGCATTGAAGAAGACACGGTCTTCCATGCTTTCAAGGTAGTATTCTCCATCATTTGTTTTCAAAGCGTATTGGTTATAGAATTTATAGGCCGCCATGAAGGACTTGAATTGGAAGTTTTGGTCTTTGATAAATTGGGCCAATTCCTCTAAAAATTCAGGACGGTATTTCTCGATAAAAGCTCTCTCAATGTAATTGTGCTCGAGAAGGTACTGAATCTTGTCTGTAATCGAGTCAAAGGCTTTAGTATTTGGTACAACATTTTCTTTAAAAAATGCATCCAAAGCTTCTTTATCCTTATGAAGCATGATTTGGCCGTTTACTGGACGGTTGATTTCATTGTTAAGACGAAAATACGTCACATCTTCAAGAGATTTTAATCCCATAATAATCCTTTTCTAGTTCAAAAAAATGAAGAGGAGAAGTCCTCTCTTTCCAAGTAAAAAGTCTAGTGTTAGGTTGCTAACGCTAGACCCTATTTAAGCAAAATACTGTGTTTATTATGAAAGTTTCTTCAACTTAGCTGGTTGAAAACCAGAAAATACTTCATCCGGTGTTTGAATAACTGGAGCAGCATTGAAGCCAAGGTTCTTAACATGCTCTACAAATTCTGGCTGTTCATCTAAGTTAATTTCGCGGTATTCCACATGATTGCTATCGAGGAATCGCTTGGTCATTTTGCATTGAACACAATTATTTTTTGAATAAATGGTTACCATTTCTTTTCCGTTCTCCTATCGAAATATAAATCTGTAAACAGTATAAACAAAATCCAGCAACTTGTCAACAAAATAAAACTAAATATTGTGCAAAGATATGAAATGGGGTTTTTAAAACACAATATATTGTGGTGAACGGAAATTGAGAAATTCCAAGAAATGGGATAGGAATAGGCTTTAAAGCATCTTTAATTAGTTATAATTTTTTGGTGAATCAATATCCTGTGGTTCAAGAGCTTCTTTTCATTGAAAGCGGAGGAAAATGTTACTTATAATATAGTAGAAAATTGAAAAGATATTTTCTCTGTTCTTCAGGTGCTTCTTAAAATGTATCTAAATTGGGATTTTTCGCAGTCTTTTTCTGTAAGTCAGTGATAAAAATCTTGAAAAAAATTTCAAAAGATGATATAATACCAAATTGTAAGGGTTATCAAAAGGTAGCTCAAAACTATTTTTTAAAAGGAGAGTCCAATTATGGCTTCTAAAGATTTCCACATTGTGGCAGAAACAGGTATCCACGCACGTCCAGCAACTTTGTTGGTTCAAACTGCTAGCAAATTTGCTTCAGATATTACTCTTGAATACAAAGGTAAATCAGTTAACTTGAAATCAATCATGGGTGTTATGAGCCTTGGTGTTGGTCAAGGAGCAGACGTTGTAATCTCTGCAGAAGGTGCTGACGCTGATGATGCTATCGCAGCTATCTCAGAAACAATGACTAAAGAAGGATTGGCTTAAAATATGACAAAAATGCTAAAAGGAATTGCAGCATCTGACGGTGTTGCCGTTGCTAAGGCATATTTGCTCATTCAACCAGACTTATCATTTGAGACTGTTTCAGTCGAAGATACAAGTGCAGAAGAAGCTCGTTTGGATGCAGCTCTTGAAGCTTCACAAAACGAGCTTTCTCTTATCCGGGAGAATGCAGTAGCAAGCCTTGGTGAAGAAGCAGCGCAAGTTTTTGATGCGCATATGATGGTTCTTGCTGACCCTGAAATGATTGGTCAGATCAAAGAAACAATTCGTACGAAAAAAATCAATGCAGAAGCAGGCTTGAAAGAAGTCACTGACATGTTCATTGCGATCTTTGAAGGAATGGAAGACAATCCTTACATGCAAGAACGTGCGGCAGATATTCGTGACGTTACCAAACGTGTCCTTGCCAACTTGCTTGGTAAGAAATTGCCAAACCCTGCTTCTATCAATGAAGAAGCAATCGTGGTTGCGCATGACTTGACTCCATCTGATACAGCGCAGTTGAACAAAAAGTATGTAAAAGCTTTTGTTACGAATATCGGTGGACGTACCAGTCACTCAGCTATCATGGCTCGTACACTTGAAATCGCAGCTGTTCTTGGTACAAATAACATCACAGAACTTGTCAAAGATGGTGATGTTTTGGCTGTTTCAGGGATCACTGGTGAAGTGGTGATCAACCCTACTGAAGAACAAATTGCAGAGTTCAAAGCAGCTGGTGAAGCTTATGCTAAACAAAAAGCTGAATGGGCTCTCCTTAAAGATGCGAAAACAGTGACTGCTGATGGAAAACACTTCGAGTTGGCTGCCAACATCGGTACACCTAAAGACGTTGAAGGTGTAAACGATAATGGTGCAGAAGCTGTTGGTCTTTACCGTACAGAATTCTTGTACATGGATTCTCAAGACTTCCCAACGGAAGATGACCAATACGAAGCCTACAAAGCAGTTCTTGAAGGTATGAATGGTAAACCTGTGGTTGTTCGTACAATGGATATCGGTGGGGATAAAGAACTTCCTTACTTCGACCTTCCTAAAGAAATGAACCCATTCTTAGGTTTCCGTGCTTTGCGTATTTCTATCTCTGAAACTGGTAATCAAATGTTCCGTACCCAATTGCGTGCCTTGCTTCGTGCATCTGTTCACGGTAAATTGCGGATCATGTTCCCAATGGTTGCTTTGTTGACGGAGTTCCGTACTGCTAAAGGTATTCTTGAAGAAGAAAAAGCTAAATTGCTTGCTGAAGGTGTTGCTGTGGCAGATGATATCCAAGTAGGTATCATGATTGAAATCCCAGCTGCAGCAATGCTTGCGGACCAATTTGCTAAAGAAGTTGATTTCTTCTCAATCGGTACAAATGACTTGATCCAATACACAATGGCTGCTGACCGTATGAACGAACAAGTTTCATACCTTTACCAACCATATAACCCATCAATCCTTCGTTTGATCAATAACGTGATCAAAGCAGCTCACGCTGAAGGCAAATGGGCAGGTATGTGTGGTGAAATGGCCGGTGACCAAACTGCTGTTCCACTTCTTGTCGGAATGGGCTTGGATGAGTTCTCTATGTCAGCGACATCTGTCCTTCGTACACGTAGCTTGATGAAGAAACTCGACACAGCTAAAATGCAAGAATACGCTAACCGTGCTCTGACTGAATGTTCAACAATGGAAGAAGTTCTTGAACTTTCAAAAGAATACGTGAACGTAGACTAAGAGTCGATCAAGACTAAGACAAATTTGTCTTAGTCTTTTTTTACATTGTACATAAAAATGTTCATTTTATTCGTAATAAACTAGTTAGTAATAAAAATAGTGATTTAAATGTTCGGTTTTTTGTTTAATTTTCCTCGTATATATAGTATAATCGTAAGTAAGATTAGGAGGAAAGCGAAGGAATGAAGTAAAAGGTTCGGGAAAGAAAATGGAAAAACTTTTCCTGATAAATTTACATGATTTTACAGGAATCAACTTGAAAATTAAGTGATTTTATAGTAAAATAAAAACAACTAGAAAACGCTTTCAAAAAATAAAGAGGTGAGTATATGGATAGAAGCACAGACTTATGGACATTTGGAAGAGGGGATAATTTCCATCTTCAAGAGTACTTAGGAGCTCACAAGGAAACAAGGGGAGAACAAGAAGGCTTTACCTTCCGTGTTTGGGCTCCCAATGCTCAGGCGGTGGATCTGATTGGTGATTTCACTGATTGGGAAGCTCGTAAAATTCCAATGGTTCGTAATGAAGGAGGCGTCTGGGAAGTCTTCTGTTCCGATGCAAAAGAGGGAGATATATACAAGTATTTGGTGACTCGACAAAATGGTCATCAGGTGCAAAAAATCGATCCTCTAGCGTTATGGATGGAAAAGAGACCCAATACAGGATCTATTATTAAGACCATTCCAGAGAAAAACTGGAAAGATGGTCTCTGGAGAGCACGCCGTAAAAAACTTGGTTTTAAGGAACGACCTGTTAATATTTACGAGGTTCATGCAGGATCTTGGAAACGAAATGAGGATCACAGTTCCTATACCTTCAAACAACTAAAAGATGAACTCATTCCGTATCTGGTAGAGATGAACTACACCCACGTGGAATTTATGCCAGTGATGGCCCATCCATTGGGCTTGAGTTGGGGCTATCAGCTCATGGGATATTTTGCACTCGAGCAGACTTATGGTAGCCCAGAAGAGTTTCAAGACTTCGTGGAAGAATGCCACCTCAACAATATCGGAGTGATCGTGGATTGGGTACCAGGACATTTCATTATCAATGATGATGCCTTGGCTTATTATGATGGAACACCAACCTTTGAATACCAGGATGAACATCGTGCCCATAACTACGGATGGGGAGCCTTGAACTTCGATTTAGGGAAGAATCAAGTCCAGTCATTCTTGATTTCTAGTTTGAAGTTTTGGATTGATACCTATCATTTAGATGGGATTCGGGTCGATGCTGTGAGCAATATGCTCTATCTTGACTACGATAGTGGTCCATGGACACCAAATATTGATGGTGGAAACCTCAACTACGAAGGCGTTCATTTCCTTAGACGTTTGAATGCGATTATCAAGAACGAACACCCAGATGTCATGATGATTGCAGAAGAAAGTTCTGCTGGTCAAAAGATCACGGGTCCTGAAGAAGAAGGTGGACTTGGCTTTGACTATAAATGGAATATGGGGTGGATGAATGATATCCTTCGATTCTACGAAGAAGATCCCATCTACCGGAAATTTGACTTTAACCTGGTAACCTTTAGTTTCATGTATGCATTTTCTGAAAACTTCTTACTACCATTTTCACATGATGAAGTGGTGCATGGTAAGAAGAGTTTGATGCATAAGATGTGGGGAGATCGTTACAATCAATTTGCTGGACTCCGTAACCTCTTGACCTATCAGATTTGCCATCCAGGTAAGAAATTACTCTTTATGGGTTCAGAATTTGGTCAATTTTTGGAATGGAAGTCAGAAGAGCAATTGGAATGGGGCAATCTAGAGGATGAAATGAATGCTAAGATGCGTCGTTTCACTTCTCAGCTCAATCATTTCTACAAAGAACACAAGGAATTGTGGGAGATTGATGATAGCTTTGATGGCTTAGAGATTATTGATGCAGATAACCGGGATCAGAGCGTCTTGTCTATGATCCGGAAAAATCGTAAGGGTGATCTTTTGGTGTGCGTCTTTAATATGGCACCAGTAGAACGCAAGGACTTTACGATTGGTGTGCCTATATCAGCGGTCTATGAAGAAATTTGGAATACAGAATTAGAAGAATGGGGAGGTGTCTGGAAAGAGCACAATCCGACAGTTCAGTCTCAAGATGGACTGTGGAAGGATTATGAACAAACTTTGACCTTTACTTTGCCGGCTTTAGGAGCTAGCATTTGGAAGGTGAAACGGAAGGTTCGCAAAACGAAATCTAAAACATCAGATAAAAAATGATGATCGGTTGACTCTAAGGGAGTCCAAGCTTTAAAAAGAGGAAGTAGTCAATGAAGAATGAAATGCTCGCTTTAATTCTTGCCGGTGGGCAAGGAACACGTCTTGGAAAATTAACCAAAAACATCGCGAAACCTGCGGTTCAATTTGGTGGGCGCTATCGGATTATCGATTTTGCTCTCTCAAACTGTGCCAACTCAGGAATTCACAATGTTGGTGTGATTACACAGTATCAACCACTTGCCCTTAACAGCCATATTGGGAATGGTTCCAGCTGGGGTTTAGATGGAATCAATACGGGTGTGTCTATTCTCCAACCTTATTCAGCTAGTGAAGGAAATCGTTGGTTTGAAGGAACTAGCCATGCTATTCTTCAAAACATCGACTATATCGATAGCATCAATCCGGAATATGTCTTGATTCTATCTGGGGACCACATTTACAAGATGGATTATGATGACATGCTTCAAGCGCACAAGGATAATAACGCAAGTTTGACCGTTGCAGTCCTAGATGTACCTTTGAAGGAAGCAAGCCGTTTTGGAATCATGAATACAGATGCCAATAATCGGATTGTCGAATTTGAAGAAAAACCAGCTGAACCAAAATCAACTAAGGCTTCAATGGGGATTTACATCTTTGACTGGGCTCGTCTGCGCAATATGTTGGTTGCTGCTGAAAAGAGTGATATCGATATGTCAGACTTCGGTAAAAATGTCATTCCAACGTATCTAGAATCAGGCGAAAGTGTTTATGCTTATGAATTCAATGGTTATTGGAAAGACGTTGGTACGATTGAGTCTCTTTGGGAAGCCAATATGGAATATATCGATCCAAATAATGCCTTGGATAGTCGCGATCGTCACTGGAAAATCTATTCACGCAACCTTATTTCACCACCAAACTTCTTTGGAGAACATGGTCACATCGAAGATTCTCTTGTCGTCGACGGTTGTTCGGTAGACGGTACAGTCAAACACTCCATCTTATCAACAGAAGCTCAAGTTCGTGAAGGAGCAGTTGTTGAAGATGCTGTCGTGATGAGCAATGCCATTATCGGTAAAGGAGCTGTCGTGAAACGCGCGATTATCGGAGAAGGTGCAATCATTGCAGAAGGTGTCGTGATTGATGGAACAGAGGAAGTACAAGTTGTCGGTTACAATGAAAAAGTGGGGGTAGCAACAGATGAAGATTGATAAATATTCAGCCATTTTAGGAAATACAGTTGGGTATCATGATATGTCCACTTTGACCAGCCATCGTCCGGTAGCCTCCCTACCGTTTGATGGGAAATACCGCTTGATTGACTTCCCGTTGTCTAGTCTTGCGAATGCTGGTATTCGTAGTGTTTTTGGGATTTTCCAACAAGAAAATATTAGTTCGGTCTTTGACCATATTCGTTCAGGTCGTGAGTGGGGCTTGTCTACTTTATTGAGCCACTATTACCTCGGAATCTATAATACTCCAGTTGAAAATACAACGGTAGGGCCAGAATACTACCAACAATTATTGACCTATTTGAAACGGTCTGGTTCCAACCAAACAGTTGCTTTAAACTGTGATGTTTTGATGAATATTGACCTCAATCAAGTTTTCCACTTGCATAATAGCGTTGACCGTCCGATTACAGTTGTTTACAAAAAGTTGCATCTTCAAAATATCTCTGAAGTCAATTCTGTCTTGAAAATTGATGAAACAGACCATGTTACAGAGCAAAGACTTTTTGATGGCAAGGATCCTGACGAAGTCTACAACATGTCAACAGATGTCTTTATTGTGGACACTCCTTGGTTGATTGAAAAAATTGAAGAAGAAGCCAAGAAAGAATACCCACAAAAATTGCGCTATATCTTGCGTGATTTGGCAGTGGAATACAATGCTTTTGCCTTTGAATATACAGGCTACCTTGCCAATATTCATTCAGTGGAATCCTACTACCATGCAAACTTGGATATGTTGGAAAATCAAAAATTCATGAAGCTCTTTTCACCAAATCAAAAGGTGTATACGAAAGTGAAGAATGAAGAACCAACTTATTATTCCAAGACTTCAAATATTAAAACCTCTCAATTTGCTTCGGGTAGTATTGTAGAAGGAACCGTTGAACGCTCTGTTGTTTCTCGTCGGGTATATCTCCATGAAGGTTCAGAAGTCCGCAGTAGTCTTCTCTTCCCTGGTGTGGTGGTTCGTGAAAATGCAATCGTTGAACATGCTATCCTGGATAAGGGTGTCGAAGTGGCTGCTGGTGTGACGATTCGTGGGACAGAAGAAGCACCTGTCGTGGTTAAAAAAGGAACGATTGTTACAGAGGATATTGTCTAATGAAACTATTATTTGTTGCAGCTGAAGGTGCACCATTTTCTAAAACAGGTGGATTGGGAGACGTTATTGGCGCTCTTCCTAAATCCTTAGCGAAAAGTGGTCATGACGTGCGCGTGATCCTCCCTTACTATGATATGGTAGAGGCCAAGTTTGGAGATCAAATCGAAGATGTTTTGCATTTTGAGACCAAGGTTGGCTGGAGAAGTCAATATGTTGGTGTGAAACGGATTGTACGTGATGGAGTCACCTTTTACTTTATTGATAACCAACACTATTTCTTTAGAGGTCATGTCTATGGTGACTTCGATGATGGGGAACGTTTTGCCTTCTTCCAGCTCGCGGCTTTAGAAACGATGGAACGGGTTGACTTCATTCCAGATGTTCTTCATGCCCATGATTATCATACGGCTATGATTCCTTTCTTGCTGAAGGAAAAATACCGTTGGATTCAAGCTTATCATGGAATTAAAACAGTATTGACCATCCATAATTTGGAATTTCAAGGTCAGTTTGACCCAGGAATGTTGTGGGATCTTTTCGGAGTTGGATTTGAGCGCTATGCAGATGGAACGCTTCGGTGGAATGATTGCCTGAACTGGATGAAAGCCGGCATTCTATATGCTGACCGTGTGACAACTGTATCTCCAAGCTATGCGCATGAGATTATGACTGCTGAATATGGTTGTGGTTTGGATCAGATCCTTCGGATGGAGTCTGGCAAGGTGACCGGAATTGTAAACGGGATTGATGCGGATCTGTATAATCCTGAAACGGATCCACTCTTGACGTATCACTTCAGTCTCTCAGATCTTTCAGGTAAAGCAGCTAGCAAACGTGCTCTTCAAGAACGTGTCGGTCTGCCTGTTCGCGATGATGTTCCTTTGTTTGGGATCGTCTCTCGTTTGACACGTCAAAAAGGCTTTGACGTTGTGGTAGAAGAGTTGCATCAACTCTTGCAAAAGGATATTCAGATTGTCTTGCTCGGTACAGGAGATCCTGGATTTGAAAATGCCTTTGCTTGGTTTGGTCAAGCCTACCCAGATAAACTTTCAGCGAATATCACATTTGATGTCCAATTGGCCCAAGAAATCTATGCAGCGTCGGATGTCTTCTTGATGCCAAGCCGTTTTGAACCGTGTGGTCTTTCTCAAATGATGGCCATGCGTTATGGAACCCTTCCTTTAGTGCATGAAGTCGGCGGACTTCGAGATACGGTCCAACCGTATAATGCTGTTGATGGAAGTGGAACAGGCTTTAGTTTCAATAATTTGTCTGGCTATTGGTTTAACTGGGCAGTTGATGAAGCCTTGGCTGTCTACTACAATGACAAACAGGCTTGGTATGGTCTCCAAGAGCAAGCTATGACGCGTGACTTCTCATGGGATACGGCTAGTCAACGATACAATGATTTGTACCAATCCTTATAAATAGATCTATAATACAAACGCCTTTCGAGGCGTTTTTTGTGTTGCTTTCTTCCTATAAAGAAAACGGTTTATTTTTTTGAGTTTTAGAGCTTGCTAAAATAGAAGAAAAAAGATAAGATAGGTAAAGGTAAAAAATCCCGGGAAGGTTCTTATTTCTGGAAAGGATCCCATCCTCTCTAAAAATAATCAGGTCCCTGCTCGAGGGTTAAATATTACTATATAGGAATTTTAGGATGAAAAAAGCGAAACAAACGTTTGAAAAAATGACCAAATATTCGATTCGGAAATTAACTGTCGGTGTTGGTCCGGTGGCCATTGGAGCCTTTTTATTAGGAGGAAGCTTGTTAGGAGCTCGTCCTGTCCAAGCTGATCAGATGACTCTACCTGCTCATGTTCACTTAGGATATGTGACAGAAGAAGAGCTGACTGCTGAAGAAAAAGCACAGGTGATTCATGCAATCCCTGAAGAGTATCAAAATGAAGATACTTTCTATCTCGTCTATAAGAAGAAGGAAGCAATTCAGTCGGTTCTTCCTCAAACAGGAAGTCAGGAAGTCGCCCTTTTTGGGCTAAGTCTAGCCACAGCTTCCTTTGCGGTCCTCTTACTCTCTAAAAAGCACCGGAAGAAGGTCATGGGCGTCCTTTTGATTGGAGCCATGGGACAAAGTCTTCTACTTCCAGTTGAAGTCGCAGCCCTACAAAATCAAGTTTTGCGCGCCTATAATCAGGATCTTGCGATCGCATCGAGCAAAGATCTTGCAAATGGCGTGATTCAAATTGACGGCTATGACTATATTGGTTATCTGCGCTACCCGTCAGTCCAAAAGACGAGCTTACAAGAGCCAAAGGCTATGCAGGAAACGAAACCTTCTGTAGAAGGAACGATCAAAACAAGCACAGGGATTCCACAAGTGGAACCACAAGCGCGTGTGACCCCAGAAGTCTCTCCAGCCTTTCCTCAAGTTGAAAAACCAAGCCTGGAAGTCTCTACTGAGCCTGTGCCATTTGAAACTGTCAAACAAGCGGATCCTACATTAGCCAAAGGGCAAACCAAGGTGCTGACTGCTGGCCAAAATGGGGAGCGAACCATATTGACGGAAGTGAGTGTGGTAGATGGACAAGAAGTTCGCAGAGTAGTTGAAAGCAAGGTCACTAAAGAACCAGTTTCACAAATTCTTGCTGTTGGGACAAAAGAAGATGCCCAACCAACCCCTCAACCCAGTCCTTCTCCAGTTGTAACGGCTAAGGGGACACAAGAAGAAGGTCACGTCGGTGAAGCTCCTGTTCAACCGGAGAACCCAACCTATACAGGCGTGGTAGAAGCTAAGGGAACACAGGAAGAAGGCCATGTCGGCGAAGCTCCTGTTCAACCAGAGAACCCAACCTATACAGGCGTAGTGGAAGCCAAAGGGACACAAGAAGAAGGCCATGTCGGCGAAGCTCCTGTTCAACCAGAGAACCCAACCTATACAGGCGTAGTGGAAGCCAAAGGGACACAAGAAGAAGGCCATGTCGGCGAAGCTCCTGTTCAACCTGAGAACCCAACCTATACAGGTGTGGTGGAAGCCAAGGGAACACAGGAAGAAGGCCATGTCGGCGAAGCTCCTATTCAACCAGAGAACCCAACCTATCAAGTAACGGAAGGGACGGTAACAGAGACAGAAACGGTAATCCTTCCATATGAAACAGAGTATGTAACGGACGCCAATCGTTACACCGATGAAGAAAGCCTCCTTCAGAAAGGCGAGGCTGGTAGCCAGGAGATTCGTCGAGTTTATAAGACCGTCAATGGTGAGAAGATTGGCGAGCCCGTGAGCACGACCACTGAAACGGTAAAAGTTCCTGTGACAGAAAAAATTAGTCGTGGGACTAAGGCGATTGAAGGCCAAACAGAGGATGTTTCGTTTGAAGAAATTCCATTTAAGACGGTAACCGAACAAGATGCCACCTTGCTAAAAGGAACCGAAAGGGTTTCTAAAGTCGGTAAAAATGGGAAGAAAAAAATCACCAAGGTCTATAAGACCATTAAAGGTGTCAAAACAACGGATGCTCCTACAATTTCTGAAGAAGTAGTAGAACAAGCCCAAGATCAGATCATTCAACAAGGGACCAAAGAACTTGACAAGCCTACCTTAACTTTGACCCAGGTCGATCAGGAAGAATTGAAGCGCAGTGCTAAAGCTACTTATCATTTGGATAAACCAGACGGTGTGACCATCAAGTCCATCCAGGCTGTATTGAAGAAGGGTGATCAAGTGGTGAAAACTTTTGCCCTTTCAGAGACGGACTTAGCAGCTGCCTTAGCAGACTTAGACTACTACAAGAATTATACGCTCGCAACGACTATGGTCTATGACCGTGGAAATGGGGATGAAGAAGAAGTTCTCAAGGAAGAACCGCTGAGAATTGATCTTAAAAAAGTTGAAATCAAAAACATCAAGGAAACTAGTCTGATTAGCGTGGATGACCAAGGCCTTGAGACCGATCGTAGCCTCTTGTCAGAAACACCTTCAGATGTGAAGCCTTACTACTTAAAGGTCACCACCCATGATAATAAGGTTACAAAACTAGCGGTTGATAAAATTGAAGAAGTGACGGTAGACGGCGCGACCCTCTACAAAGTAACAGCCAAAGCTCCTGATCTGGTCCAACGGACTGCAGATCAACAGTTTAGTGAGGACTATGTCCACTATATTGCGAAACCAAAAGCACATGAAGGTGATGTCTACTACAATTTCAACGAACTTGTAAAAGCCATGCAAGCCAATCCGACTGGTACCTTTAAACTGGGTAGCAATATGAATGCGGCCAATGTGCCAGCAGCAGGAAAATCTTATGTAACCAATGCCTTCAAGGGAATTTTGGAAAGTACGGATGGAAATACATTTGCCATCCATCATATCACGCGACCATTATTTGGAAACATCGAAGGTGGTTCGGTTAAGAATCTCTTACTTGAAAATGTCAATATTGATCTACCTGGGACAGATCGAGTAGCCCCAATCGCAGGTGTCATCAAAAACAATGCAACTGTTGAAAATGTTAAAGTAACAGGAAGTGTTGTTGGGAACAATGACGTAGCAGGGATCGTCAATAAAATTGATGGTAGTGGGAAGGTCAGCAATGTTGCCTTTATCGGGAAACTGCACGCTACTGGGAACAAAGGTGGCTATCTAGCGGGTGTTGTTGGCGAAAACTGGAAAGGTGTTGTTGAAAAAGCTTACGTTGATGCTGAAATCACTGGGAACAAAGCCAAAGCTGCAGGTCTCGTTTATTCCTCTCAAAATGGTGGTAATAACCACACAGTAGGTAAAGAAGGGGTTCTCAGAAACTCCGTTGCTAAAGGTTCAATTGAACTCAAAGAAGCGGTTCAATCTGGTGGATTACTAGGGACCAACTGGGCCTTGGGGACTATTGAAGACAACATCACCATGATGAAAGTCAAAACTGGTGAGATGGTCTTTGGACATTCGGACATCGACGCTGATGATTACTTCACCTATTCAAGAACCAAGCGCAATTACAGTGTGGAAGGCGTGAGTGAAGGGAAGAAAACCTTTAACAACTCCCGTAAAATCCCAAGCATCTCGCTGGCAGAAGCTGAGCAGAAAATCGAAGCAATGGGAATAACTGCTGATAAATTCACCAGCAGCAAACCGATTGAAGATACGCTCAATCACCTTGTTAGCAAAGACGATCAATACAAGGCCATCACTGCTTACGATGCGACTCGTGAGCTAGCTTACCGCAATATTGCTAAATTGCAACCATTCTACAACAAAGAATGGATTGTCGACCAGGGGAATAAACTGGCTGCAACGAGTCCTCTCTTGACCAAGGAAGTCTTGTCTGTGACCGCTATGAAGGGCAATGATTTTGTCACGGAACTAGCTGATGCTGATCACATCCTGATCCATTATGCCGATAAGACAAAAGATATCTTTAGCATGACACCGAAAGACTCTAAAGTTAAACAAGTCAAAGAGTACAGTGTAGCGGAGCTCGGTGAAGTGGTCTACACGCCAAATATGGTGGACAAAGACCGGAGCGATCTCATCAGTGCCATCGTAGGGAAATTAAGTCCTGTCGAATTACAATCAGATCCAATCTACACACATCTTGGTCGAACAGGACCAAACAAAGTCAATGCCATTAAGAACCTTTACCTTGAAGAAAGCTTCCAAGCAGTCAAGGACAATCTGACTCACTTTGTCAAACAACTGGTTGAAAACCAAGATCATCAGTTGAATACAGATGAGGCTGCCAAACGGGCCCTCATTAAGAAGATTGATGACAACAAGGCTGCTGTTCTTTTGGGGCTTTCTTACCTCAATCGCTATTATGGAGTGAAGTTCGATGATGTCAATCTCAAACAGCTCATGTTGTTCAAGTCAGACTTCTATGGGAAGAATGTTGATGTCTTAGACCGCTTGATTGAAATTGGTTCAAAAGAAGACTACATCAAAGGGACTCGTACCCACGATGCCTTCCGAGAAGTCGTGGCTAAATCGACTCTTTCTGGGAACCTAAATGACTTCTTGAAGTACAATATGGAGCTCTTCACAAAAGAGACAGACTTGAATGATTGGTTCATTAAAGCAACCAAAGACAATGTCTATATTGTGGAGCCTGAGACAACCAATCCAGCATTCGCATCTGCTAAACATAGAGCCTATGAGGGCTTAAACAATGATGTTCACGGTAAAATGATCTTGCCACTCTTGAACTTAAAAGATGCTCATATGTTCTTGATTTCAACTTACAATACCATGGCCTATAGTTCCTTCGAGAAATATGGTAAGAACACGGAAGCAGAGCGGAATGCCTTCAAAGCTGAAATCGATAAGGTGGCGAAAGGACAGCAAAATTATCTCGATTTCTGGTCACGTCTAGCAACAGATAAGGTTCGCAATCAGCTTTTGAAGAGCAATAATATGGTGCCGACCCCTGTCCTTGATAACCAAAACTACAAGGGCATTAGTACAGACCGTTATGGTCATACCAACAGTGGCAAAGATGTGGCTCCAATCCGTGAATTGTATGGTCCAACCGATCGTTACCATGCGACAGATTGGCGGATGGGAGCAGTGGCGCGAATTTACGGAAACCCATATAAAGACGACTCTGTCTTCTTCATGGTGACGGATATGATCAGTGACTTTGGGGTCTCTGCCTTCACACACGAAACGACGCACGTCAATGACCGCATGGTTTACTTAGGTGGTTGGAGACACCGTGAAGGAACCGATATCGAAGCCTTTGCCCAAGGCATGCTCCAAACGCCATCTGTATCCAATCCAAATGGGGAATACAAGGCCTTAGGTCTCAATATGGCCTATGAACGTCCTAACGATGGAAACCAATGGTACAATACCAATCCAAATGATTTGAAGTCACGTGACGAAATTGATCGGTATATGAAAGGCTATAATGACACCCTCATGCTTCTGGATTACCTGGAAGGAGAAGCTGTCCTCAATAAAGGCAGTCAGGACTTGAACAATGCTTGGTTCAAGAAGGTTGACAAGCAATACCGAGGGGCTAACACCAAGAATCAATTTGATAAGGTGCGTCCTTTGAGTGATGAGGAAAAAGCCATCACCTTACATACAGTAGATGATCTTATCACTAATAACTTCATGACCAATCGTGGTCCTGGTAATGGAGTCTATAATCCATCAGACTTTGGCTCAGCCTATGTGACGGTACCGATGATGACAGGGATCTATGGCGGGAACACCAGTGAAGGGGCTCCTGGAGCCATGTCCTTCAAACACAATACCTTCAGACTCTGGGGTTACTATGGTTATGAAAAAGGCTTCTTAGGATATGCTTCAAACAAGTATAAACAAGAATCCAAACAAGCAGGTCATGCGACTCTAGGGGACGATTACATCATTCAAAAGATTTCTGATGGAAAATTCAGTACCCTTGAAGACTGGAAGAAAGCATACTTCAACGAAGTGGTGACCAGTGCTAAAAATGGACTTCAGGCTATTGAAGTTGATGGGACTACTTATAGCACTTATGATGACTTAAAACAAGCCTTTGCAACTGCTGTTGAAAAAGATCAAGCCAGCTTGAAGAATGGTGTTGTCAAATTTGACAATACGGTTTCACTGAAAGAAAAACTCTTTAAGAAACTACTTCAACAAACAGACAGTTTCAAAACGTCTATCTTTAAATAATTGAATTCTCTCATCTGCTGAGCAGGTGAGAGTTTTTTTTAGAAGAAAAATGAATAGAGGTGGACAAAGCGTCTAAAAATTAAAAGAAATCAGTCGTAGATAGGAAAAATTATCATATTAAAAAAATAACGTAATTTCATTAAAACGCTTACTTTTATAGGAAATATTTGACTATTATATCTTTTAGGAGTAAACTAAGGAGGTAAAATTTATAAAAGGAGAATTCATCATGAATTTAACATTTTTAGGTCTTTGTTTAGCCTGCTTTGGTGTATCACTGGCAGAAGGTTTGATGATGAGCAGCCTATTGAAATCTGCGTCTCGTCAACCAGAAATTATTGGTCAATTGCGTAGCCTCTTGATTCTTGGTGTTGCCTTTGTCGAAGGTACTTTCTTCGTAACCTTGGTTATGGCCTTCATTATCAAATAAGCACTTCTATTTTAGAAAAGGAGGTGTCAAAACTTGGAAGAAAGTATCACTCCAACGATAACTCTTGGACCTGTAACTTTTAATTTGACCCTACTTGCTATGACCTTGATTGCTGTTTTGGTGGTTTTTGGCTTTATTTATTGGGCCAGCCGTAAAATGACGATCCGACCAAAAGGCAAACAAAATGTGCTGGAATATGCATATGATTTTGTCGTAGGCTTCACAAAAGGAAATATTGGTGAACATTACATGAAGGATTACTCCTTGTTCTTGTTTGTTCTTTTCCTATTTCTTTTAGTGGCCAATAACATTGGATTGATGGCTAAAATCGAAACGACCAATGGTTACAATTTGTGGACATCACCAACCGCTAACCTGGGTTATGACTTTGCCTTTTCATTTTTGATCACCTTAATCGCCCATGTAGAAGGAATTCGCAGACGTGGTGTGAAGGAATATTTAAAGGCTTTTGTGACACCCGGATTTATGACCCCCATGAATATTTTGGAAGAATTAACGAACTTTGCCTCCTTGGCACTTCGGATCTTCGGAAATATCTTTGCGGGTGAGGTACTAGCAAGCTTGCTTGTGACTTTGTCGCATCAAGCTGTTTATTGGTATCCATTTGCCTTTATTGGAAGCATGGCGTGGACAGCGTTTTCGATTTTCATTTCATGTATCCAAGCCTATGTGTTTACCATGTTGTCATCAATTTATATTGGTAAGAAAATTAATGGTGAAGAGTAAGTAGAGGAGGAGTAGAAGAATGCATGTATCAATGAGTGAAATTATTGGTAACTTTATTCTCATTGCTGGTTCCTTCCTATTATTAATCTTTTTAATAAAGAAATTTGCATGGAACAATATCAATGGAATTTTAGAAGCGCGTGCCAAAAAGATTACAGATGATATTGATGGAGCAGAATCAGCTCGTCAAAAAGCTGAGGAACTAGCAAGTAAACGTGAAGAAGAGTTGGCAGGTAGCCGCAAAGAAGCTGCGTCTATCGTCGAAAATGCAAAGGAAACTGCAGAAAAGAATAAATCTCAGATCCTTTCAGAAGCCACTCAAGAAGCAGTACGTTTGAAAGAAAAAGCGCAACAAGAAATTGCGCATAACAAAGAAGAAGCATTGAACAGTATCAAAGGTGATGTGGCAGATCTCACTGTCAATCTTGCCAGCAAATTGTTGAGCCAACAGCTGGATGCTGAAGGTCAACGCCAACTGATCGATCGCTATCTTGATGAATTAGGAGAAGCCTAATGGACAAAAAGCAACTGATGGTGATTGAGAAATATACCCAGCCTTTTGTTCAATTGGTCTTTGAAAAAGGAGAACAAGACCTAGTCTTTGAAAAATTGACTCAAATCAAGGGTATTTTTGAAGAGACTGGACTTGCTAACTTCTTAGCTCATATCGGTGTAGAGGATGAAGAGAAAGCAAAAAGTCTCAGACTTTTTCAACCCTCTGATTCACAATTACTCGACCATTTGATTGAAGTGGTTATTCTCAATCATCGTGAAGCCTTATTTTATGACATTGTAACGATTTGTTTGGATCAGATTCAACTGTTGAGCAACGCTTTTGTCGTCACTGTTACGACGGTTGCTGGTTTGGATCCTGTTCAAGAGCAAAAGCTAATCCCCATTATCGAAAGAAAATTTGGGATTCAAGTTCGCTCGATCCAACAAAAGATCGATCCAGATTTAATTGGTGGCTTTGTCGTGACAGCCAATCATAAAACGTTGGATACCAGTCTCAAACACCAATTGCAAGTTATAAAATCTAAATTGAAATAGAAAGTGGTGTGAATTTTGGCGATTAACGCACAAGAAATCAGCGCTT
>OGEM01000584.1_pt1 | contig 22966 bp, 9 predicted proteins | sample 1570741 | NCBI WGS metagenome assembly OGEM01 (sample SAMEA2582141, study PRJEB24529) | metagenome | biome: Human gut stool | place: China | collected 2011
TAAAATCCTTTGGCCATTGCGGCTGTGCGGGTTCAAGTCCCGCTTCGAGTACGAGTATTCTTTAGATAAAGCTCTGTAAATCATTGATTTATGGAGCTTTTTGCTTTTCTGTATTTTCTTAAGATAAACTGTCCTCGGGCTTTAAATTAAGTAACATTTCCTACGAATTATGCGGTTCATGTAAACCAAGAGTTAAACCGAAAAGTGTATGAAAGTTACTATTAATGTGTTGTGTTACAGTCTGTATATTGTACTACAAAAAAATGTGATGTAGAACAACTTCTCATTAATACGGCAATTATATGTTCATGTGATAAAGATACTTTTTTAATTTAATCTCTCAGATTCTTATATTGATTTGTTAAAAGAATGATGCAAAATGTTTTTTTCTGAATTCTTTTTAGTAACCTATTCCAATAGATTGTATATATAATATATAAATTAAATGTTTTAAAAAATTTAAGAGGTGAAAAACATGGATAAAGGTAATTAATGTAACAGTGACTTTGATGCGGAATGCATGTATCTGAATGAAAATAACCAGTATTTTGTTAATGTTAAAAATGATACTAAATGAAAAAAAAATTAAAGTGTGAGATTAAAATCTTACTATTTTTCTTATTCCTATTTATTCCATTTTTTTTGAGTGCTACAGCACAAGAAGAGAAAAGAATCAGTTTGGATTTTGCAAATGTTCCACTAAGCCAAGTTTTGAATGAGATTGGCAAACAAACTTCGCTTCGTATTATTTACAATACGAAAGATGTTAATCCTGATAAGATTGTTTCTGTAAAAGTTAATCAAGAAAGATTAGCTTCTGTTATGGTTAATTTGTTGAAAAACACCAATGTGGCTTATACGCTGAAAGATGATTGTCTTGTTCTTTTTTCCTCTAAAGAAAAAAGAAATATAGAAAATGTACAGCAACGACAACAACAAGATAAGCGTATTATTAAAGGTGTAATATCTGATGAGTTTGGTGAACCTCTTATGGGCGTGAGTATCAAAATACAAGGAACCGGTATGGGGACTATTACGGATTTGGACGGTAATTATACAATTGAAGTAGCAGGTGATAAAGACGTATTGGTGTTTTCCTATATTGGATATAAAACGATTGTGTTGCCGGTGGTAGGAGCGACTTCTTTTAATATTATAATGAAAGAAGATTCACAGCAATTGGGAGAAGTTGTAATTACTGCAATGGGTATTGAAAGAAAAGCGGAATCTTTGACTTATGCTACTCAACAGATTGGTGGAAAGGAATTGACTCGTGCGAAAGATGTAAATTTTGTAAATTCATTGCAAGGAAAGAGTGCCGGTTTGACGATTACTCCTAACTCTTCAGGAGCTGGTGGCGGTTCTTCTAAAATAACGCTTCGTGGGCAAAGTTCTATTTTGGGTAATAATCAGCCGTTAATAGTCTTAGATGGTATTCCGATGTCAAATGGAATGTCGGGACAATCTCAAGAAATTCTGATGGCGGCTTCTCGTGACGGTGGTGATTTGTTGTCTACTATTAATCCAGATGATATCGCCAATATATCTATATTAAAAGGTCCTAATGCTGCTGCTTTATATGGTAGTGCGGCCAACAATGGTGTTATTATCATTACTACAAAGAGTGGACGTGAGGGGAAAGTCAAAATTGATTTTTCCAGTAATATAACTTTAGAAACACCTTTGGTTTATCCAGAACAGCAGAAAACTTTTGCTCCTGAAATCGTTGGTGGTGAGGTGCGTTATAATGCTTGGGGAAATAAGATCTCTGATATAACTGATGATCAATTAGCTATGTTTCCTTATTTAACAAAAAATCCCAGAAATAATGTAACAGATTTTTTTAAAACGGGGCAAACTTACAACAATTCCATTTCTTTGAATGGTGGAACAGAATATTCCAGTACTTATTTTTCTTATGGAAATACAACGCAGAAAGGGTTGATGGACAAAAATAAATTTGTGAGACATAATCTTCTTTTCAAACAAAGCTATAATCTGTTTAATGATAAGCTAAAGCTAGACTTATCATTGAATTATGTAACTCAGAAAACAATAAATCGTCCTGTTATTGGTAAAGCTAAAGGTTCACTTCCGGGATTATACCTTACTCCTTCTGCCGTAGATTTACGTTATTTTGATAAAAATAGAACTTATATTGCAGATAAAGATGATCCATTAGTATATAATCCGGCACTGGATCCGAATGTGGAAAATGATATTGTGAATCCTAATTTGGAAGGAGTGGCAGTACAAAATTTCCCGTGGGTAAATAACCCATATATCAATAATCCTTATTTTATGTTAGATGCGATCAATGATGAAGCTTTACGTGATCGTATTATGGCTTCTTTTACTGCTAAGTATCAGATTTTAAAAAGCTTGTCAGCTCAAGCCCGTGTGAGTTTGGATAAGACTCATGATGAAAATACAGTGCTTGAATTAGCTACTATTCGTGTGGCTAAAAATCAAACCTTAGGTGCTACGTACTGGGGATCAAGAGCTTCCCATCGTGAAATTTATTCGGATTATTTGTTGACATATACGGAGAAATTTAAAGAGAAAATTTCATTTAATGCTACAGTAGGTACCAGTTTTAAACGCATTAAAGATCATTCTATTTATATGACTAAGACGAATGATAATACATATGTTTCTCCAAATATACCTTATCCTATACCAGGAGCCTTGGGCTCTAACAAAGAGGGGTATAAAGGTACTTTATTAACTGGACAAGACCTGACCCCTACTACAAATTGGGAAACAGCTGTTTTTGCAACGGCACAAGTAGGATTTTGGGATAAAGGTTACATTGATGTCAGTTTCCGTAATGACTGGTCAAAGGCATTTCAGCAGTTCGCTACTCATGGTAAGTATAAAAGTTTTCCATACTATTCAGTAGGAGGTAATCTTTTATTAAAAGAATTGTTACCTTTTAATATGCCCAAACTTGACGCGATGAAGCTGAGGGCATCTTATAGTGTGGTTGGTAACTCTATCCCTGCGGAATTTTATGCTGCGCAGTTTGCAAATCCGTTAACAGGAACTATCGGAGCAAGAAATCCGACTTTTGATAATCCGAAACCTGAAACAACTCGGGCGTTCGAGGTTGGATTGGATGCGACATTATTTAATAATAAACTGAATTTAGACGTAACTATATATCAGAGTACTATGGAAAATCAGTTTATGAGAATAACTACAGCTACCGGCCAAACAAAGCCAATAAATTCAGGTAAAATTAGAAATCGCGGTATTGAGTTTACTACCAACTATAATGTCATTTCTACAAAAGATTTTAGATGGAGCACTGGTTTGAATTTATCTTATAATGATAATAAAATTATGGATACATATACTGCACCGGATGGAACAACTGATGATTGTATTATGAGTGCAAGCGGTGTGGAAATTCAGACTAAATTTATTAAAGGTGGATCTTATGGCGACTTGTACGGAAAGGATTTTGTATATGGCGATGATGGTAAAATTAAGATTCAAGACGGAAAACCCGTGTTGACAAGTGAATACAGTCGTTATTTAGGTAATACAAATGCTAAATTTAATTTCGGATGGAATAATACTTTTAGTTACAAAGATTTCTCTCTTTATTTTTTGGTTGATGGAAAGATAGGTGGAAAAGTAATTTCACTAACGCAGGCGGAAATGGATTTTGCAGGATTATCAGAGCGAAGTGCAGAAGCACGTTTAACAAATAATGGCATGGTAACTTTGCCTGATGGACAACAAATTACAGCCCGTAACTATTATGAAACTGTAGGTGGTGCTCATCTGGATTGCATTTATAAGGGGACAAATGTGCGACTTCGTGAAATCTCTTTAGGATATACATTCTATGATTTATTAGGCCCTTCCAAACATTTAACATTGTCTTTGATTGCACGTAATATCGGATTCTTGTATAAGGATTCACCAGTAGATCCGGATATATCTGCTACTGCTGCTAATGCTTTTGGCGGAGTCGATTCGTTTACACTACCGACTACCCGTAGTTTCGGTTTTAATATAAAATTAACCTATTAATTGATTTTTGAAGATGAAAAAAATATATAAATCAATATTCTTTTATGGCTTATTGGCTACCACCTCTTTAATAATGGGAAGTTGTGGGGATGCGTTTGATTATCCGGATTGGCAAATTATTGATGATAAGCAGAGTGATACTTCAGGAGGTGATGGAATTGATATGGGAGATGTTTCTGATGAGGTATTGGAAGGAGAACTACGCCAAGCAATGGAATATGTGATTGATTTTAGAGAACATAAATATCAATATCAGCGTAATACCAATATAGATGTATTTGCAGGATATTGCACTGTTTCAAAAAGTAAATTCGACTTTGGCCAACCTCTATATCATACGTATGATTATCCGAATGGGTATTATGGTGGTCCTCTCGGTGAGAGTCAGAAATTATTTCCGCAACTTTATCACGCTTATTTTTTTGCAGAAAGTCATGGAAATCCAGAATGGAAAGCAATCGCTCAAATTTTGTATGCTTACAGTATGCATGAATTAGTTGATTTCTTTGGTGTGATTCCTTATAATGACTATCGAAAATTGAAAGAGACCAATCCACTTGAATATTTGTCTTGTGAGGATACATATAAGGCAATCTTTACTGACTTGGAAGAGGCGATTGCTACTTTGAAAGAAAAAAAACCGTCTGCTGAAATGTTGAAACGGGTAGAAGGTGAAAAAGAAGGGTATTCAAAAGGTGATTGGAAGAATTGGGTGAGGTTTGCCAATTCTATACGGCTGAGAATGGCATTGAATATGGTAAAAGTGAATCCGGGAGACGCACAGACTATTGCGGAAAGTGCTGCTAATGATGAAATAGGGTTGCTTACTGAAGATTTTGGATTGCCTACGGATAATGGTAGTACTTATCAACATCCTCTTCATAAAATTAGTGCCGAGTGGGAGGATTCTCGTTTAGGAGCTTCTTTAGGAAACATCATGAAACGTTATAATAATCCGTTGCTTGAAGTGTGGTTTTCTAAAAATGGAGCGGTTATTAATTCTAAAACATCTGGTAAAAAAACACTGGATGTTGCAAAAGAGTGTGTCGGTATGCGTCAAGGATGCTCTGTTGACCCGAGCCCGGCAGAGAACGGTTACAAGGCATTCTCTAAATTTCAAGTGAAATATATGCCGCGTAATTTCTTTAAAGTGACTGAGGTCCTTTTTCTTCTTTCTGAAGCTAAATTGAGAAATTGGAATGTCGGGGGTACCAGTGCTAAGGATTTTTATGAGCAAGGTATCAGAAAGGTTTTTGAAGAGAATGGGTTATCTGGTGCGGCTGATGCTTATTTGAAACAGACGGCTGCTAATACGAAAATAGTTTATAAAGATTATTATCAGCCTGAATTTAGTGAAACGGATCAAACCCGTGGTGTGCAAGTTGGGGTAAAATGGGATGAGGGGGACTCTGACGAAGTGAAATTAGAGAAGATTGTCACTCAAAAGTATATTGCTAATTTCCCACAGTCAGCTGAGGCATGGACTACATTCCGTCGTACAGGATATCCCAGACTGTTTCCTGTTGTAGAAGAAGTGAACGGAGTGCCCAGGAATTGGCCGGATAAATCATTTGATAATGAATTGCAGATACGCCGTATCCCGTTTGGTGAAAGCACTTCGAATGAGCAAGTGAATATTCCTAATATTGAAGTTGCGCTTGGAGGAGATAATACCGCTGGTACTCGTGTTTGGTGGGATGTACCGACAGAAGGACGCGATGAAAATAATCGTATCATTCCAAAGAATTTTTAATAGCTAACTATTAATAAAAAAAATATGATAACTAAGAAATATGTATATTTTATCTTGACATTATTTACTGCCTGTCTAAGTTTGGTGGGTTGTAAAGATGATGATGTGGAATATGTTAAGATGTCTAAAACCGCAGTGACAGTATATCCAAATGAATCTTATCAATTTCAGGTACTTGCTGAAGGAGAAGATTTATTTCCGGGGACCGTTGTCTGGTCAATAAAAGATGAAACACCAGAAGAGGGCATACAAGGAAATGTCTTGACGATAGATGAGGCTGGTAAAGTAACGGGAGTTAATTATGGGCAGGCTGTTGTAAAGGCAACGCTTCAGGATGGGCGTTATTTGCTGGCGATTGTGACAGTAGCAGAACGTATTGGTCCAACTGACCCGACTTTCTCGTTTGAACAAAGTAAATATTATATTAATCCGAGTACTATTTCAGATTCATTGGTTCTAACTATTGATCCGGATTTATTGAAACTCTATCCATTAGAATTTATATCTTCTGATGAGTTGGTTCTGTTAGTGGATGATGCAAGCAAATTGCAAGAAACTACTCAAGAGGGTACCTATAAAATAGGTATTCATCCACAAAATGTGCAACAAGAAGAACCTATAAAGATAACGGCTAAGTTAGGGGGAGCAGAAATAGAATGTGAAGTATATGTAAAAGTAAAATTGTATTTATCGTTAATGTCTTTTACAGGAGCTGATATTACAGAGATTGAACAGAGCAGTTATAAATTTACTATTAATAATGATGATAAGGGGAAAGACACGATTGTAGTATATTATAAAGCATATCCGGATGACCAGACGACTATTAATAGCATTGATTTTAAAGTAACGACTTCAGGTGAAGGGTTGGTCGTGAATAAACGTGGACTTAGTGAAGAGGCTCCTGGAGAATATTTTATTGTAGTTACTTCCGGAGGAGTGCCGGGGAATGCAGTTGTGACAGTGGAAGCGGAAGGGCGAAAAGTAACAGCAAGTTGTGAGATTTATGATAAGAACGACTATTATGTTGAATCTGTGACAATGCTTAATTCACAATATACAATAGAAGATGTTCTTTTCTATAATTTGTTTCCGGAAGTTGATGTAGCACCCTTTGGCATTACAGATTACTGGCCTATAAAGTGGTCTTCTTCTGATGAAAATATAGCAACGGTAGGCAGTGAAGGATTAGTTGTATTCCGCTCACCAGGGGAAGTGGATATTATTGCTACGTCAAGAGATAAGAGTGATAAATGCCATTTTATTGTTTTATTGAAGGTTACTTCTATTAGTTTTGTAGATGGAACTGCTTCTTATTATGCGGGTGAATCTTTCAAATTAGCTACTGAAGTAAAGGCTAATGTGAAAAATATTCCAGAAGATCGCTATACTTGGACTTCTTCTAATGAACAAGTCGCTACGGTGGATAATGAAGGAGTTGTAACTACTATTGCTGCAGGAAAGACTGCTATAGCAGTTTCAATAAAGGATGATAAAGGTAATACAGTGAAGGCGGAAAAGGAAATAACAGTGAAAGACGCCGGTATTATTGAAATTTATGATGTAACATTCGATGATAGATTCAGCTGGGAACGGCAAACAACAAAAGAACTTTTGATTTTTATTCCAGAAGAACTTGATCAAGGAGATTTCACAAATTATTTAATTTTCAATTTTGATCAGGACGTTAATTTGGAAGATGCACATACCTATACCATAGGTGCAGATTTGTCAGGTCAAGTCACGTATAGTTTGAATGATGAAACTGTAAGTTTATTGAGTGGTACATTGAAAGTGGAAAATGGGAAACTGGTCTTTAATTTGAAAGTTGGAATTGCTGGGAAACAGGCTACCATTAATGGTACTGTTAACTTGTAGAGCGTTTATATTTTCTGTTTAGTTCCGGAGTAGAAGTACTCCGGAATATAATCTAATTAATTTATATTTATGGGAAAAATCAGACATTATTATGTAGGGGCCTGCCTGTTAGTGAGTAGTGCGGCATTCGCCCAAGTTCCATCGCATTCGATGTATGTGAACGAAAGTAGTAAGAGTGTGCCTTTTTATGAAGCTTATTCTAATTGGCAACCGGGAACTCCTTTATTTTCAGATGCAGCAGCTGAAGATGAAGAATTCTTTATTTCTCGTGTGAAGCCTAAAGAACGTTTCACCAATTCGGCTACACAAGTTGATCCGGAAATGACTCCGGATAGAAAACTGATCTGGTGGTGTCCAATCGGTACTGCTGATGGTGGGGGGTGGAAATCACTTCCTTCTTACTTTTTTGATTCCGAAGTGTTTAGTATGTGGAGCTATGTGGATATTTATGGTAATTGGACTGCTCCTATGATTCGTATGGCCGGTGCTTTTACTGATATTTGCCATAAGAATGGCGTAAGAACATCGACGCTGGCTTCCGTGCCTTGGGCTTCAACAGTTACCGCTACTGATGGTGGCCATGGACAAACAATGAAAGCTATGATCGATGGTGGTGCAGATAAATTATTGAAATTTCTGCGTTATTATGGTATTGATGGAATAGGTTATAATTCAGAGTTTAGTATTGGTAGTGGTTTAAGTGCTGATGGATTGAAGACATTGTTGTCTCAGTGTTTTGCCAAGCGTGAAGCAGCAAAGTGGCCGTATTTTACGAATGCATGGTACTCTTTGATGACGAGCGGGGGAACCGTAGGGGGAGGTGATGCCCTTAGTTCTTCAAATCAAGATTGGTTTCACTGGAATGGAAATCCTACATCCGATGCATATTTTATGAATTATAACTGGGGTGCAAGTGGTTTGTCTACTTCTCAGAGTACAGCAAAAAGTTTTGCGGGACGTTCCTCTTATGATGTATATGGTGGTATGGACTTTCAAGGCAGATCTGTGGCCGATTGGATTGCTTTGAAGAATGCTGAAATATCTGTAGGTATTTGGGGAGCACACAATATGAATATGATTTTTGAAGGAAGAGGTGAGTTGGGATCTAGTCCGTTGACTAAACAAAAAACGTATCAGTTGATTAGTGAGAATGTATTTACAGGGTCTACTTATAATCCCGTAAATGATTTGAAAATCCAAAATATATTGAGACATTCTACCACTGCTACAGATTTCCATGGATTCTCTAAATTCATTACGGCACGTAGTGTATTAGCTTCCGATGATTTGGCTGCAGAGCCTTTTGTTACTTATTTTAATTTGGGTAACGGTACTTTCTTTAATGTGAAAGGTGAAACAACATTCAAAAATGAATGGTACAATATTGGTATGCAGGATTATTTACCTACATGGAGATGGTGGTTTACTGCCAATTTTATGGGAAGAGATGTGACAGATGTGCCGAGCAAAGGTTTGAAAGCAGAATTTACTTGGGACGATGCTTGGTTTGGTGGTTCTTGTCTTTCTATAGCAGGCCAAACAGATAGAGAATATCTTCATCTGTTTAAAACACAATATTCGCTGAAAAGTGGTGATGTGCTGACTATTCGTTATAAAGTTGTCAGCGGTACAGGTTCTGTAGCTGTTGCATGTTCTGCAGAAGGTAAGGAAGGTACAGAAGTTTCGGCTACTGTTGGAAATAATATTACTTCAAGCAAGGAATGGGTTGCAAAGACAATTAAAGTAGGTACGCTTCCCGGTACTTTGAGATTGAACAAAGAGACGCTTGCTATGCTCGGTTTAAGATTTGAAAAGACATCTGCGGATTTTAAAGTGTTGATTGGAGAAATTTCATTAACACGTTCTGATGCTCTAACTCCGAATCAGCCGATAATTACCAATCAGAAGTTGTTGGCTACCAATTATAAGGGATTGGATTTCAAAGTGTTCTTTAAGATGAAAGATCGTGATGCTGCTCATCCGGAAGATCCTATTTATAATGAAGATGTCAATACTTGGTATTATAAGATTTATATCCAACAAGAAGGTGGTGAACCTGTTATGTGTACGGCTACTACTTCATGGGCTGCTTATGTAGTGAGTGCTCCGTTTGATGTAAATGGTGATAAAAAGGTTAAGTTAGGAGTATCGGCTGTTGCTTTGGACGGCAAGAGTGAATCAGAAATTGCATGGACAGGATGGTTGGATACACCGGATAATTCAACTGTAGAAGGTATTGAAATCGATAAACCGGTGATTAAGAGTGGTGAGACATTTGCGATTAAATATATTGATCCGACTCATGCACCGGCTGATAAGTGGGAAATTCTGAATGCGCAGACAGGTGTTGTTGTAAAAGACTTCCCGAGTTCTGTATCACTTGAAACAGCTCTTAGTGAAATTGGTATTTATGATCTTCGTATTACTTCTGGGGAAAACATAGAATTACATCAAGCCTTGATTCAGATTTCTTCTGAAGAAGTAGGGGCTATGCCGGAAATAAAAACGCTGACGGCCAATGACAGCGATAGTCCCATTTCAATAGAAAAGGGTGATAAGGTAACATATAAATATATCGGACGTAATGCAGATGGATATGTTTCGCGTGGCTTAAGATTAAATGAAATTGCTTTTGGAGTTCCAGCCGATCAATTGAATTTTAATAGCCAGTCTCCTTTTACCATTGCTTTTTGGTTCAAACCGGCTGTATTTAATCACATAAGCGATGGTACGCATCTTTTAAATATACGTGCTGCTGAAGATCGTTGGCCCGATAGCGATTGGGGATGGCTTTGGACTCATATCCAAGCTTCGGATAATAAGTTATCGTTTAATTTGAAGAAAAAAGAATCTGGAGCAGGTTCGGAAACTAAAATTATAGCAGAGGACTTTACTTTTGTTCCTAATCAATGGTATCATTTGGCAGTTGTTGTTGATTATCAAAATGGACGTAATGTATCGTTATATGTTAATGGTAAGCTGATTAATTCCGGAGGTGGTATAACGAATGTAAAGGACTGGAAGAATTCTTATACGATTATGGTAGGTGGTATTGCTGCCAATAGAGCAGGCTTTGATGGATATTTAGATGAATTCCAATTATATAATAAAGGGCTGACTGCTGAAGAAGTGAAAAAGTCAATGGAGCATCAAACTGTAATACCGGAGTCGTTGATTGGCTACTGGGATTTTGAAACTGAACCGAATGAGAATAATGAAATTCTCAGTACAGGAAGTAATAAGACTTTAAAAGGTTATATGACCGAAATTAAGACAGTTTCCCAGGGTGTGAACCAATATGTTCCGGTAGATATCACTTATGGAACAGGTGCACCATTTATTTCTGGTAGTATCTTTAAAGTTGAAACTAAACCATCTTGGAAATTAGAAGAGGCTCAAATTCAAGGTGATATTACAGGAACGGGTGAAGCCGGTAGTGTAGTAGCAGCTTATCCTTCAGAAGGTGAATTCAACGCTATTTTGACATTGGAGAACGGTTGGGGATCAGTATCCAAAACTTATCGTTCGGTAACAGTGACAGATGGTGGAGTCGGTTTTGCTGATAACGAATTGGAAATTGCTTATAATGCTTACCCGAATCCGTTTGTAGATGAATTGAATATTCGTTTTGCAAACGAGGGTACATACGCTATTGAAGTATTTGATGCTGCAGGAAAAATGATTGATGCAAAAGAAACTACGGTAGCCGATGGCGAAAATATCCATTTAAGTGTAAATGGTGCTGCTGGTATTTATTTTATTAATATAAAACAGGATACTAAGATTCTAAAAGCATTGAAAGTAATAAAGAAGTAATATTAGGTATTAACCTCAATATTATATCTATATTTTGATAGAAGGGGAGCTGTTATTGTTATATAATGTAAATAATAACATATAGCAGCTCCTTTTGTTTTATCGTTTTCTAAACGTATAATTTTTTTGTTAAACTAAAAAATCTATTATTGAAAATGAAACATTACATTTCTTTGATTTCTATTTTGGTTCTGATGAGTATTCTACCGCTTTGGGGACAATCGGGACAATCATTGGTACTGAATGGTACGGATCAATTAATGAAAATCGCTTCTCATGATGACTTTAACGTCTCGGCAGAGGAGAGTTTTACCGTTGCGTGTTGGGTCAAGGTAAATCGGTGGTTAGATGGTCAACGGTTCGTTGCAAAACGGAGTATGACCGGTACTCCCAAAAGTGGATATGAATTATGGGGTGGACAAAGTTCAAGTAAATTTTATGCGAATAATGCTCCAAATACTGCTGGGAATCATGATAATTCTATGAGTGTATTCTACAGAATTTGGCAGTTTGGATACTTGGGCGCATGTTGCTTTTGTAGTGGATAGAGTAAATGGAAAAATGTATCTATATCATAACGGAAAGCAGGTTGGAAATTCCGGTATAAAAGATATTGGCCCGTGGTATGTGGAAAATGACTATGATGTTACTGTAGGAACCGGACGAGCTTCTGCAATGGAATATGCATATTATTTGAAAGGTGAAATTGATAATCTCCGTTTTTGGAAAAGAGCGTTGTCATTGGAGGAAATCAATGCAGATAAGGTAGATGAAATGCCTGCATCGGAAGGATTGGTCGCTGCCTATGATTTTGAAAATATTGACGGATTGACTGTTCCGGATGTCAGTGGAAACGGGCACAACGGAGTACTTGTGAATTATCCGGTTGATGGTCCTTGTAAAGTAGCTTCAGCTTCTGTTGTGCAGGATTCTAATTTTACTGGGCGTGGTAATGAGGATGAAGTGGTGCTAAAGGCGGTGTTGGATATGGAAGGAACGGATCCGGTTCAGTGCAATAAACTTACCTTGAACATGGATGGAACTACAAATGTACAGGATGTGAAAAGCATTAAGGTGTATTCTACTGGAAATATAAATAGTTTTGATGCTCGCTATGCTGCTGTTACCGCTACTTTATTAGGCAGTTGTAAGCCTGCTTCCGGAGAGATAAATTGTGAACTTACAGGTGAATTGACTTCGGGAACCAATTATTTATGGATTACATATGATATAGCTGATAATGCAACAGAAGGGAACAAAGTTGATGCAAATATAGTTTCTATCACTACTGCAGATGAAACATATGCTTTTACGGAAGGTTCAGTTGAAGGGGAACGTACTATCTTATTGAAGCGTAAACTGTTATTTGCACCTGGGGATGCCGGTTCAAAGAACTATAGAATTCCAGCGATTATTACTGCTGCAGATGGTTCTTTGGTTGTTGCAACAGACAAGCGTAAAAATAATCAAGGTGACTTGCCTGAAGATATTGACGTGGTTATAAGAAGAAGTGAGGATGGAGGTATCACATGGTCCGAACCGCAAACTATTGCTGAAGGAACAGGAGCACGTAGAGGATTTGGCGATGCCGGTTTAGTACATACGACGGAAGAAAATGGCCTTCTTTGTATTTTTGTAGGTGGTGAAGGTATTTTTGATAATTCATCTCCTTCGAATCCTACTCGTACTTATGTTTGTAAAAGTACGGATAATGGTAAAACTTGGAGCGCACCTCGTGATATCACTGAGCAGCTTTATGGAACGGCATGTACTGTTACCGAGAGACAGGGGTGGTATGCTTCTTTCTGTGCTTCGGGAAATGGATTATTGACAAAAAATGGACGGATTATGTTTGTAGCTGCTGTCCGTGAGAATTCAGCAAGCACTTTGTCTAATTTTGTTTACTATTCAGATGATAATGGAGAGACGTGGAATGTTTCCAAACGAGCTAAATTAGGCGGTGACGAATCTAAAGTTGTAGAGTTAAGTGATGGTACAATCCTAATGAGTATTCGTCGTCAGAGTAAAGGTCCCCGTTACTATACGAAATCGACTGATGGAGGTATTACATGGGGAGAAGTATCTGAGTGGACTGAAATGCTTGAACCGAATTGCAATGGTGATATAATTCGATATACTTCTGTTAATGATGGCTATGAGAAGAATCGTTTATTACACAGTATACCCAATGACGCTGCTAACAGACGGAATGTCTCAGTTTTTGTGAGTTATGATGAAGGGCAAACTTGGCCGGTTAAGAAGTCAATTTGTCCTACCGGATCGGCATATTCTTCATTGACAATTCTTCCTGACGGTACTATTGGAGCGTATGTAGAAGAAAATTATGATACAGATAATATGTCTCTCTATTTCAATAATTTTTCTTTAGACTGGTTGACTGACGGCGCAGATATTTATTATGCAGCTGGAGAAACGGAAGTTGTTAAGTCTCCTACTTTTTCGGCTCCGGAAGGGGAATATGAAAATTCTGTAGCGATTGAATTGACTACTGCTACTGATGGAGCATCTATCTATTATACATTAGATGGGAACACTCCAAACGAACGATCTATTTTGTATGAAGGATTGATTACGATTGAAGAGACAACTACTGTGAAAGCAATTGCAGTAAAAGATGGTTTGGCTAACAGTGAGATTGCAACCGCTACATATACTATTACTCATCCGGGAGAGTATTGTATCTGGGATGAAGATGCTTATCCAAGAACAAATACGGATCGTGTTGTTCAGTCATTGAGTGTAAGTGGGGCTTCACAGGGTGGCATAGCTCAAGATTTTACTACAGTAGTGGCCGGAATAGGTGCTAAAACTCAAAGTAAAATAAATTTTGATAATACGGCAGATGTTTTAAATGCCACTATCGGTAATGAACTGTTCTTAACGGTTGCTGATTTTAATCTATATTGGACACATTATTACGTGTATGTGGATTATAATCAGAATGGTGTTTTTGAATCGAACGAGGTGGTGTCGTATACACATTATAGTGAAGATGATGGGACTTATCATGATAGTAAAGGAGATGTTGTTGATGCAGGAAAAGTACAGAGAGATCTTCCCAGTTTTATAATACCCGATAATGCTAAATTAGGGGAAACGCGTATTAGATTTAAAGCCGATTGGAACAGTTTGGATCCATGTGGAGATGCAAGTTTGGCTAGTAATAGAGGTACAATCTGTGACTTCACCATTAATATTCATGAGGCTGTGATGGGGGTTGTTTCTTTTGAACAAACAGAAGGAGCCACATTGCAAATAATGAATGGAGAAGAGGAAGTTACTAATGGTACTCGTTTGCCTTTAGGTACAGTCCTTTCAGTGAATGCTGAAGTAACTTCTGATGATTATATAATACGTGCAATTTTGGTGAATGGTGAAGAACTTGAAAGCAATACATTTGTGTTGGTAGAAGATGCCACTGTTTCATTGGATATTATAAAAGGTAAACTTGTAAATTATCAGGTGGAAGGAAATGGAATACTTTCTGTATCAGATAATTCATCAAATGAGATTGCGAGTGGAGCAATTGTGTACAAAGGGTCGGTTGTAGTAATAAAAGTGACTCCGGATGAGAATTATCATGTAGAGAGCGTTTTGATAAATGGTGATGACAAGACAGAGGAATGTGTATCTGATGTTGGCTATTCTTTGGTAGTAAATGAGCATTTGGATATTATTGCGAAATTTGCAATTGATTCTTATTCATTGAATTATTCTTGTAATGAAGAGTTTGGAAAGATGATTGTGCAAAAATCGAATGGAGATGATGTAATTTCCGGAGACTTAATACCTTATAATGAAAAGGTGACATTTACACTTCAACCGGCTGTTAGATGTTATGTTGCAAGTGTAATGATTGATGGTGAAGAAAAGATGGATGAGATATTAACTAATAAATCATTCTCACTGAATATTACAAAAGAGACTACTGTTCAAGTGGTATATGAAGCCGAGAAATATTCCTTGACTTTGGCAAACGATACGCCAAAGAAAGGTAAACTAATGGTTAAAAGACTAAGTGACGACATCGAATTGGAGGATCAGAGTGAAATTATTTATGATGAGGAATTGCTTATTGCTTGGTTGCCTGAAGAGGGTTGTGAATTGGCCGAATTATGGATAAAAGAAGGTGAAGATGATGAATATGATTTAATTGAGGCTGGGCTGCTGGAAGAATTAGGTGATAGTAAAGAATTTTCTTATCAAGTATTCGCAAATGTTGCTCTTCGTGCAGTATTCAGTGGTACGGTTTCTATTACTAATACGGAAATAGCTAATACGACGGTCTATACAAAAGATGGAAAATTAATTGTTAAAGATGGAAAAGTTGGTTGTGAAGTATTTGTCTATGATGTTTTAGGTCAGGTTGTGAAATCTTTCATCATTGAGAATGCGTTAGAAACAGTTCAACTGGGAACAACATCCTCTTTATATCTGGTCAAGATTGTTGATGGAGCAGATTGTATTGTAAAAAAAGTAGGTAATATGTAAGTGTTCTTTTTATTTTATACATGTGCAAGATAATGTTTTTCTTGCTTATATGAATAAGCCGGTTCTGACTTTATAATCAGAACCGGCTTTGGTTTAAGAATATATTTGTGAGTTTATGAAGTTTTTCTATTACCTATGATAAATAGAATTCCCTGTATAGTCAATTGGTATTTAATGAAATAGTGGTACTTGATTTTCCAAGATAGAAAGCTTTGGCTTTTATCTGTTTGGCATTGCAAGTAATAGGAGTTGTCCATTCCGGAGAATTCTCGGTAGGTTCACTACCATCGGTGGTATAGCGTATTATTGCATTAGGAATGGTAGTATTGGCATATAATAAACCGTCTTGTAGTACGATACCGGGAGCGGCTATTCTGAAATTTACTCCTCTTTTGGCTAAACGAGGTAATTCGTGGTAAACAATCTGTGCGTTATATTTCTGCTTAGCGGTTTCGTATGCTTGTTCTCCCTTTTGCTGCGACCAGGTAGGTTGTATGTTCCATGCTCGTTCTATTAGACCGAACATTTTAGGAAACAGATAATATTCTACTTGTTCAAAGCTCCGGATAGTCTCGCCCCATACTTGACCTTGTATACCTTTTATCTGAGCACGAGCTTCTTTTCTTAACGGAGTTTTATGCATAGAAACTGTACGGGGATTCACCGGTTCTCCTTTAAGTGTTTGCTTGACAGAACTGTAAATGTCGTAAGGAAGCATGTCGAATGAGTTGTACTCATTTACATAACCACCCCAGCTTAATCCGTTTTCCTGCTGGTGATTACAGTAGGCCATATCCATATAAAGGTTAGTTACATTACAAAGTATAACCGGATAACCAGCGTTAGCCAATATGTAGGGAACTTCATCACCTTTCCATTCGGGAACGGTATTCCAACAATAACTCAATATGTTGTCGTTTTTGAAATGTTCGTTGGCTTTATTATCGGGCTTCATGGCTACTTCTTCCCAACCTGCCGGCTGAATATTACGTTTAGATAGCATAGATATGACTTGCTCCAGAAAATAATCTTTCAGCTCTCGTATTTCAGTCATTCCTTTTTCTTGCATAAGGTCATGGCAAATTGTAGAACCCGTCCAGGCACCACGCGCAACTTCATCGCCTCCAATATGAAGAACGGTCAGTTTCAATCCTGCATCCTGATATATTTTATCGAATTCATCGATCACTTTCTCTACAAACCTGTAAGTGGAAGGCATGGCTACATTCACCACATTGTCGGTATAATGTTGGGCCGAAATATAGTGGGATGTGTCGGAAAAATCTGTTAAAAGGAATTCTTCGGCTTTGGTTTTGTCTATGTCGATATACTTTTTATAACGTGCATTCATGGCTTTGATAGCTGCTCGTGAATGTCCTGGAATGTCCACCTCAGGAATTATTTTTATATGTCGTTTCTGTGCATATTGTAGTATATCGATAAAGTCGTTCCGTGTGTAATAGCCATTTGCGAGACTTGTTGTATCGGTGGCATCACAACCCCAGGCATAAGCTGGAAATAGGCATTCTGATTCATCCGGCGTATGCCCCCTACGAGAAGCCACTTCAGTTAATTCTTCTAATCCCGGGATTTCAATTCTCCATGCTTCGTCGTCGGTGAGGTGCAGGTGTAATACGCTTATTTTATATGAGGCCAGATAATCTATCAATTTCAATATGTTTCCTTTTTTAGTGAAATTTCGAGCTACATCCAGCATCAGTCCCCTGTAGTCGGTATCGGGGTAATCAGCTATTTGTATGTTGGAAAATGTTACGGGTAATTGAGAAGCATTTCCAAGCATGTTGAGTAACGTCTGGCAAGCATTGAAGAGGCCATGGGCTGAGTGTGAAGAGAGAATAAAACGATTATCTTGAACTGTTATTTCATAATATTCATCCGGATAATCTTTGTTTCTGTCTGTCAGTTGGGTTAATTCTATAATCGTTTTACCAGTATCTGAAAAGGTACAATTAAAGTCTGCACTTAGATTGTTTTTCAATAATGTGGCTTCATTTTTGAATTCCGGTTCCCAACTTAAATTTACATCCGGTGTAAAGTTAGACTCACCAGTTTTTTTCTCTAACTGTTTGACAGAAGGGAAAATGTCAGTCAATTCCAACTCTGTGTTTTTGTTGAAATAAGCATTTTGTTTATACATATACGTGCCATCAGCATATGGATAGTTCTTTCCGGGACGTTTGTATTGGTACTCTTGGTTAAAAGGTAATGCTTCAAGAGGGATATCTTGTGGCTTCTGCTCTTTACCGTTTTTGTCTGTCATCACGATATAAGCTCCTTGAGGGGCTCCTGTTTCGCGGATGATTGAACCTTTTTGGCGATATGTAAATGTTAAAGTTTCTCCGGGGGCTAAAGGCTGGAAATGCTTCGTTGGTATCAGTTGATTATAGCTTGCGGATATTTGTTTGATCATGATCGGCGAATCTTCCTGAACAAGGGGAGGAGGTACCGATATTTGGGTGTAATATATGGTCCAATTACCGGTTAAGGTTTCTTTACCGGTGTTTTTAATGTAAAAGGTGCTTTCAAAGTAGCCCGGTTCAATTCCATTTTGTCCCATTTCCCAGATTAGAGAAATTGGAGGCGCAGTCGTGTTCTTGTTGGCACAAGAAATTAATATCGGGCATATCAGTATTATTAAAAACAGATTTTTCATATATATATTTATCTTAATGTTTAAAAGTGGGGATCAGGGCTCCATTATCGACAGAACACGGATTTATTTGTCCGTGTTCTGTATCTATTTTTGTTGCAAAGAATGGTTATTCTTCGTTCTTCGGGAATTCAATTAAAGCAAAACCTGCTTTAGGACCGGCTGTTAAGATAACGAGTTTGCTTTCTACTGTGGCCCATGCGGTGATACCCGAACAAGCTGCTTGCGTAGCTTCTCCTAATTTATAGGTGTATACTGGATCTGGACGTTTTTCATTGTAGGCGTTGAAAGCAGGTACTGTACTGAATCCTTCCGAAATGTCGTAAACATACAATGTCGGGAAATACCAGGAACTTTGTTGACGACCGGAGGTGAACATCAGATAACGTCCATTGTTGTAATTTACAACGTGGGCGTCTGTTCCATGTCCTGCATCTCCTAACTTATCAATCGAAGCCAATAATCCGCCATCTTTATCACGTAACTGAATCGGGGTCATTGTAGTACTTGTGAACAAGTAGGCATCTTCATTGTCTACCTTATTATAGCAGGCATAATAGGTTGCACTTGCAATGTCTGAAATAAATTTCGCTTCGCCTACTGTCTGGAAGTTCGTTATTGTGAATCGTAAGACACCCGCTCCTGTATGGTTTATAAAATAGACATATCCATTACCGTTTTCATCTAAATCGAGGGACATGTTATCTCCAAAACGTCCTGTAGCCTTGATGGATTCATCAATTATGCCGTTAAAGTCCAAAATGAGTTCCGGGCTTGAAGAGGCATCAGCATAATGGTAGAGTTTTAATTTTCCGGCATCGGTATCTGCTAAGCCGGTCGTAAGGTTACAAATATAGATGTGTCCTTGAGATAAACGTCCTGAAGAAATGACGTAAGTTCCACCGGCCATGCCATCTGTATTTAATGCAATAGGTGCGACCACTCCATCCGATAGGATATCACTTGCTTTGAGTAATTTAGGATTGAGCCCTCCTGAACGGGAAACAATTAAGACATGCTCTCCGTCGAAATCTGCACTTCGGGTATCTTCTGCGATGAAGTCCGGCCAAACGGTAGAGTTTGTTGTGAAGTCGTGAACGATAGGTGCGGAGAAATTAATGCCCGGTAATAATTTGCTGAAGCTGATTTCGTATGTATCGGTCATTCCTAAGAAATTTAGCTCTATGGTACCCGGATTGTCTTTGCTGATGAGGTTACCCTCTGCCGTTGTAAGAGTATAAGATGTACGTGTCGGGACGAGCAGAATGCTTTTCAAAGTAACCTGTTCTTCGTTTGGCGTATTGAGGTAAATCATTTTGTCTACCGGGTCAATCAGTCCGCTAATTACACTTCCTGTAGACGTTTCCACTTCTATTTTACTGACTAACGGTGCCGAAGCGGGATCGGACAGGTTGATAATAACGTTGTAATCGGTTATGTTCTCGCCACTGGTAAGGGTAATACCTCCCTTTAATGTTTTTTCATTGGGGGCATCCGGGTTGTAAAAATTATAAGAATCTGCATCAAAATGAGCTCCTAATGAAATTTTACCTCCGAACTTAATATGTTGAACATCAGTTTCTGCTGCTACGTCATTAAATGTAAGTGTACGGGTTGCATCGTTATAGACTGCGTTATAACGTATACCTCCGGATAACCCGCCATTGGCGATATACAGGTTATAAATCAAGGTTTCTCCAGAAGGATTCTCTATAATCGAGTCGTCATCCTTGCATGCTGTTATGCCCAATGCAGGCAATAACAGTAATAATATATATTTTATTCCTTTCATACGTATATTTAATTTTCAGATTGCCATTCTTTAGTTTGAGAAAGTGTGTAGCCATAGCTTTTGTATAAACTAATTTGGCTATTAGGAACCGGTTTAACATAGTTTTTCGGTTGTGGTAAGTTGCGCGCTGTTCCCGTATTTCGCAATATATACCCCTCGGACAAGCTTGCATCTTGTTGTGCATCGGGACTGATGACTCCTGTAAGAACGATACCGTCTTTTACGGCAGAAGGGAAATCGTCCAACACGATGTAGGCACCATAACGATAATCGGGATTGTGCTGATTGCACAAGTAATCGAGCTTTTTCCAACGTTTCAAATCTGCCGAACGCAAACCGTTCTCGTAACAAAGTTCTACGCGACGTTCGCGACGAATTTCCCATAGCATGGATGGTACATCATTGGCCGGTTCCCATTTAGTGCGTGCCGGGTCGTCGTAAACTACACCGTTAATCGCTGGTGCGCCACCGATTTCTTCTAAATTGGGCATATTGACACGTGCACGTAATTTATTGATGGTTGAATTCAATACCTCCTGATTGAATAGGTCCTTTCCGGTGATTGCTTCCAGCTCGTAACAAATCTCAGCGTAATTCAACAATACTTCACCCAAGCGAAGACAGGGCGCATCGGTAATGTTTTGCCCGCGATTTTTGAGATTGGGGTTACTGGTTTCCCATTCGTCATCTGTGAATTTCCGTAAAGAGTATCCTGAACGTGAATAACCATAAGGAGCATTACTTCCTCCTACAGGATAGTATTTGGGACGGAAATTGTATGATAATCGTGGGTCGCGATTCGTAAAGAAGTCGGTTGCGGTGGGAGCAAACCAGTATTCGTTATTGTAATAAACCGGGAATCCGTCACTGCGCAAAAAGCTTTCAAGCAGGGATTTGCTTGCACCGTTCTGTTCTATGTCATAACATTGGTTTACCATGTAGTGTTTCACGGTTTTATCAGAATATTCACGATACATGATTATTTCCGGATTATCGGATAAATCATCGGAAGTAAATAGTGATTTATAGTTGGGGGCTAACTGATAGGGCCCTGCCATTACTATTTCAGAAGCGGTTTTTGCTAACTCAAGACATTTCTCTGCCATTTCCGGATTTTGAAGGTAATATTTCTGAAAAGTACCTTCGCGTAACATAAGTCTGGAAACGAGTGCTGCTACCACATATCGGTTGATTTGTAACTTACCGTCGTTTACCCGTACTGTATTATTCAATGCAAATTTGAAATCTTCTATGTTTTTTTCTACTACAAAGTTACGGGGATCACGGTCTTTGTATAGGTAGTCCATATCTTCTTTCTCATCGCTTTGCTGCATGACTCTGTCGAACCATGGTACATCGCCATATTGGAAAGTCAGGCTGCTATAGAAATAACCTCTTAAAAAATGACCGATACCTAACCAATGGTTAATAGTGGCTTCCGGTTCATTCAGACGCGGAGCACTGGCTATTACATAATTGGCTTTCCGAATATTGGTAAATCCCCAACCACCGTCAGTTTCGGGTATGATATTGGGAGCATAGGGATTCTGTATGGGGGCGGATATAGCATCATCGCCGACATCTTCCAACCACGATGGGTTTTGAGTTGTTCCGAATCCTCCGAACAGAGTAGGATAAATGCTGTATAAAAAGAGCCGTGCTTGTGTTTCGGTCTGCCAAAACTCCTCGTCGGTGAATTTGTCAACAGGAGGACGATCGAGAAAATCGTTGCAAGAAACGAATAACGCGCATCCTAATAGTAATAATAATTTATATGTTTTCATATACTATAATATTTTTAATTAGTGATTTATTAGAATGATACTTGAAGTCCGAATGACCATGTTCTTACGTACGGATAAATACGACCGAACCCTTGTGTACCACCGTCGCCGGAAGTAGTGTTGGTTTCGGGGTCAAGAGGGATATCTCCCAATTTGTCGATAGTGAATAGGTTTTCACCACTGACATATACACGGACTTTGTTTAAATAAGCTTTCCGTATAAGGTTTGTCGGCAATGAATATCCGAGGGTCAAACTTTTTAGGCGGCAATACGACATGTTAAGCAAATATTTACTCTGTGGCATATAGTTACCTCCGCTTTCGGCATAACGGGACGGTTGGTTCATTTTAGACAAACGTGCATAAAAAGCATCCGGATTTTCGGGTGTCCAGTAGTCGGTTTGGTGTGCATAATATACTCCGTCTCCAAATTGGAATCCCGGGATGACTAAGTTTCCACTCGCCCAGATTTGGCGGCTTCCTACTCCTTGGAAGAATATATCCAAATCAAAGCCTTTGTAGTCCAGCCCAATACGACCACTGTATTCATAACGTGGAGTTGAGTTTCCAATTACTTTCAAGTCACCATGATTGTCGGCTGTAAAATCACCACGGTCAATCACTCCATTACCGTCCAAATCTTTATATTTGATATCACCGGGTAGGTAACTCGCGATTCCGCTTGTGGAATATCTTTCTTTGATGATACATTGATC
>OGEM01000592.1_pt1 | contig 22743 bp, 19 predicted proteins | sample 1570741 | NCBI WGS metagenome assembly OGEM01 (sample SAMEA2582141, study PRJEB24529) | metagenome | biome: Human gut stool | place: China | collected 2011
GGCAAAAATGGCGGTGATCTCATTACGACCATATACCGCAATCGGACGCGCCAGATTCCCCGCAGCAATGCTGTCAAAATGGCTACCGATAATGGCCAGTGGTTGAACAATCATCTTGCGCGTCCACCACAGCGCACTGCTGATGTAGATCGCCGCAACAATAATCATGCTGATAAACACCAGTGCCGAAATCTGATAGTTACGCTGGCTTTGCGCACTGGCGGCTTCCAGCCATGGTTGATCTCCAGCTGCCAGGCCTCAAAGTTAACGTCAAACGCATTCTGTGATCCCTGCACCGGCGCAGTGAGGAAATCCGAAAGTTGATTACTTTCAAGCCAGGTCGCCTGATGTTCGAGATCGTTGTGCCAGCGGGCAAAACTTTTCTCCGTCTCTTTTTGCAATGCCCTGACGTGCTCGTTGCCCGCAGTCATCGCCATAAAACTTTTAAACAGCGTGGTGGATTGCGTCAGACTGGCGCGCGCCGTCGTCATCAACGTTTTAATGTCATCCGCCGGATAGCTAAGTGCCGTCAGAGTGCCCGCTTTGTTCAGCGCGGTACTGGCCTGTAACATTACCGCCCGAGTTTGCGCTAATGCCGCACGTTGCTGATTGCTCTGCTCGACCTGATTCAGTCGTTGCAAATCGTCGCGAAATGCCCAAAAAGACATGCCGTTACTGCCAATCTGCAAGATCCCGCAGAGAATCAAAATTAAAAACAGCGTGGTCGAAATTCGAATACGATTAAACATCAACGCTCCCCATCAGGCGGCAATGACCGCGTTAGTAAATACTCGTCAAAATGTTTCCCAGTTTGGATCTTGTTCAGCAATTCGCAGTCGTGGCTGTGCCGGTGGTTGCTCACTGGCAGGACGGGATGGTGTTTGCGGTTTATTGGTGAGTGGGCTGGCTGCCAGACGAAACGCGGAAACCGCTTGCGTTAAACGACTGGCCTGTTCTTCCAGCGCAGCTGCGGCGGCAGCTGATTCCTGCACCAGCGATGCGTTCTGTTGCGTGACGCGATCCATTTCCGAAACCGCCAATGCGACTTGATCGATGCCACGGCTCTGTTCATCCGATGCCGATGCAATCTCGCCCATAATGTCAGTCACGCGAGTGACAGCATTGACGATATTGTTCATTGTTTCCCCGGCGCTTTCGACCAGCACCGAACCGGTATCAACGCGCGAGACGGAGTCTTCAATGAGGGCTTTGATCTCTTTTGCCGCCTGGGCGCTGCGACTGGCAAGATTACGCACTTCACCCGCCACCACGGCAAAACCACGGCCCTGTTCACCCGCACGCGCGGCTTCAACCGCGGCATTCAGCGCGAGGATATTAGTCTGGAAGGCAATACCGTCGATAACGCTGATAATGTCGGCAATTTTCTTCGAACTATCGGCGATCTCATGCATCGTTTTCACTACGCCATCCACCACTTTGCCGCCGTGCTGGGCGGTGTCGGAGGCACTTTGCGCCAGTTGCGAGGCCTGGCGGGCGTTATCGGCGTTTTGCTTCACTGTCGCGGTGAGCTGCTCCATGCTGGCGGCAGTTTCTTCCAGCGCGGATGCCTGCTGTTCAGAACGGGCGGAAAGATCGGTGTTGCCCGCCGCAATTTCACGGGTACCGGCATAGATGGCATCTGAACCTTCGCGGACATGAGTGACGGTGTCAGTCAAAGAGCGTTGCATATGTGAAACGCTCTGCGCCAGGTCGCCCATTTCACTGCGCCCGTCAATGGTCAGGGTATTCGCCAGGTTACCACTGGCGATTTCGCGAATGTGAGCAATAATTTTTGCCAGCGGTGTAAGCAACATACGGCGAATGCCGTACCACGCCACCAGCAGAATCAATACCACCACCAGCGCGATAACCGCCAGTTGCCACTGGGCAAATCGGTAATCATCTGCGTTGTCAGTGACGATATCGCGATACAGTTTTTCACTGCTGAGGGCGTACTGAGCAAACGCTTCGCCCATTGCATTTTGCATTCCCTGGGTTGGCTGAGCGAAATAAGCTCCAGTATTGCCATAATCTAGATAATCAATCAGTTCAGTTAACGCTGTGTAATAGTTTTTATATTTTTCATCAATATTACGACTGGTAGCGACCATTTCAGGTAACGGTGCCATGCTTTTGAATTTTTTATAATGCGTCGCGGCCTGGGCCAATGTTTTCCTGGCGCTATCGAGCAATTCAACTTTGGCGTTACTTTGTTGATTGGAGGAATCCATCATCATCCGTACCGCTGAACGACTCAGGTTAATGCGCGTTTGCAGCATTAAATCCCAGGTTGACGTCAGCTCGCCCTGCTGTTCCCGTAATTGATTGGAAACCACAAAGCTCTTCTGGCTATGGTGAAGGGAAGAAAAAAACAGACTGCCGGAAATAAGCTGTAACAGTGCGAATACCCCCAGCACCATTACCAACAGCGTGACTACGCGGATACGGTTAATCATAAGGCACCTTCCTGAAAACAAGTTGATCTCGTTATCGGCAAGGAGGGGGGAAACTTTATTGCTGATGCCACCCGCCGCGAAATTGAAATAAAAAACCCGATGCGCAGATCATCGGGTTCATTTCAATTGAGGAAATCGGGAGAATTACGCCACTTCTGACGCCGCGCTATCTAACAGCGCCATCTCTTCGCTGTTCAGCAGTTTTTCGATGTTCACCAGAATCAACATCCGGTCGCCCAGTGCGCCCAGTCAAGTGAGATATTCTGTTGAAAGCGTCACGGCAAATTCCGGTGCCGGACGAATTTGCTCCGCCGTCAATGAAAGCACGTCTGAGACGCCGTCAACCACGATGCCGACCACCCGCTGTCCGAGATTCAGGACGATAACTACCGTGTTGTCGTTATAGTCCACATCCACCTGGCTGAACTTAATTCGTAAGTCAACAATCGGCACAATAACGCCGCGCAGATTCGTGACGCCTTTGATAAACGCTGGCGTGTTCGCAATCCGTGTTACCTGATCGTAGCCACGGATCTCCTGCACTTTCAGGATATCAATACCGTACTCTTCATCACCAAGGGTAAATACCAGAAATTCCTGGCCTGACGGCTCGCTGGCCAGCTTTGTTACATTCGTCATACCGGTCATATTGTTACCTTTTTACTCATTCAGGCGGCGGTGTTCGCCATACGTTGTTCGCGGTTTATCGCCTGCAAGGCGGAGACATCAACAATCAGTGCCACGCTGCCGTCGCCAAGAATGGTCGCAGCAGAAATGCCGGGGACTTTGCGATAGTTACTTTCAAGGTTTTTAACCACAACCTGGTGTTGACCAATTAATTGATCCACCAGCAAGGCGTAGCGGCGACCGCCACTTTGTAAGATCACCACAATTCCCTGGGTGGCTTCGGTTTTCGCGCCCGCGACGTTGAACACTTTCCACAGTTCGACGATGGGCAGATATTCACCCCGCACTTCCAGCACCCGCTCGCCGCCTGCCAGTGGATGCAGATCGGCTTCACGGGGTTGCAGTGATTCCATAACAGCATTCAGCGGCAGAATGAAAACTTCATCCGCAACGCGTACGGACATGCCGTCGAGGATGGCCAGCGTCAGCGGCAGTAAAATGCGGATCGTAGTGCCAGTACCCTGCTTCGACTGGATTTCGACATGACCGCCCATCTCCTGGATATTACGTTTAACGACGTCCATGCCGACGCCGCGCCCAGAGACGTCGGTGACCTGCTCTGCCGTGGAGAAGCCTGGTGCAAATATCAGCATCGCGACTTCGTCGTCGCTCATGTTTTCGCTGACAGTCAAACCTTGCGAGGCCGCTTTTGCCAGAATTCGCTCACGGTTTAGCCCTGCACCATCGTCGGTCACTTCAATGCAAATGTTGCCGCCCTGATGTTCGGCAGACAGAATTAAATTTCCGACGCTGTTTTTACCTGCGGCGAGCCGTTTTTCTGGCAGTTCAATACCGTGATCGAGGCTATTGCGTACCAGGTGGGTCAGCGGGTCGATAATGCGTTCTATCAGGCTTTTGTCGAGTTCAGTAGAACTGCCCACCAGCGTCAGTTCTACCTGCTTGCCGAGTTTTCCCGCCAGATCACGCACCAGCCGGGGATAGCGACTAAAAACATATTCCATCGGCATCATGCGAATCGACATCACTGATTCCTGCAAATCACGGGCGTTACGTTGTAACTGCCCCATGCTGGTTATCAAATCACCATGATTAACCGGGTCCAGTTCGCTGGAACGCTGGGCAAGCATGGACTGGGTGATAACCAGCTCGCCGACGAGGTTAATTAATTGATCAACCTTTTCTACCGCTACACGGATGCTGGTGGATTCACTGCTGCGCGTCGTTTTTTCCCGCTCCACGCGGACGGTTGGCGCTTGTTCGGCTGCCAGTTTAAGCACTGGTGGGGTGGATATTTTTGGCGAGACTTCTACTGTTTCAAAGGTAATCTGATCGGCTTCAATCACAAAACAGAGTACCGCTGTGATGTCATCTTCGGCGATGTCGCCCGTTAATATTGCCGAGAGAGAATCCGCCCCTTTCACCACGTCAGTTAACGTTGTCAGATGTCCCAGTTCTTCTTCCAGCAGGTCGACTTCCCCGGCCTTCAGGCGCGAAAGGATAATTCGTCGCGGCGACTGACTGCGACTCTGCTCATCTTGCGGTTCACTTTTGGCAACCACACTTAATCGGGTCACTGCGGATGGCGTTTCGCCTTTCGCTTCTAATGCCAGTTGACGCAAGGCCTGGCAGATATAATCGAAGCTGGCGGCATCCGGCTCTTGCGACTGTTTATAAGCGTCGAGCTGTTCTTGCATGATGTCCTTCGTTTCCAAAAACAGATTGATAATGTCGGTGTTGAGTTGCATCTCACCTCGTCTGGCTTCGTCGAGCAGGTTTTCCATCAGATGCGTGGTTTCCTGCAAAACGCTGAAGCCAAAAGTTCCTGCCCCTCCTTTGATCGAGTGGGCAGCCCGAAAGATGGCATTCAATTGTTCGGCATCTGGCGCTTCCGGCTGCAAAACCAGCAGATGCTGCTCCATATCAGCCAACAGTTCGTCCGCTTCATCAAAAAATGTCTGATAAAAATCGCTTATATCCATGCTCACGCTGTCACCTCGGTTCGGCTGATGGCATTGTGGGAACACTGACCTGTGGTGCAACCTCAGGTTTTTCCAGGGCGCTTACTGGCTCATTCTGGCTTTCGGCGTTTTCATGCAAAATGGCCTGTTCGGCTTGTTTGTTCAGTACCAGCAGGCTGATGCGACGGTTGACGGCATCATCAGGTCCGCGATCGCTTAAGCGCATCGTTGCCGCCATGCCGACGACACGTAACACTTTGCCGCTATCCAACCCTCCGACCATCAGTTCGCGGCGGGATGCATTGGCCCGATCGGCAGAAAGCTCCCAGTTGCTATATCCTTTCTCACCGCTGGCGTAGGGAAAATCATCGGTATGACCTGAAAGGCTAATACGGTTGGGAATACCGTTCAGTACAGGCGCGATGGCGCGCAGAATGTCGCGCATATAGGGTTCGACATCGGCACTGCCGGTTCTAAACATCGGGCGATTCTGGCTATCGATGATCTGAATACGTAGACCTTCCTGGACCAGATCGATTTTGAGATGGGGACGTAACGCCCGCAGTTTCGGATCGGACTCTATCAACTGGTCGAGATCACCCCGCAATTTCCGCAATCGACTTTGCTCCATGCGTTTTTTCAGCTCTTCGATGTTCGGCTGCTTATTCACTTCCCCCTGGCTTTGGGTGTAATCATCACCACCGCCGGGAATTGGGCTTTCACTATTAGAAATGCGATCGCCGCCCGTAACCGCAGTCGCCAGTGGAGTCCGGAAGTACTCCGCAATCTGAATCAGCTCTTTTGGGCTGGAGATGGAGATCAGCCACATCACCAGAAAAAAGGCCATCATCGCAGTCATAAAGTCGGCATAAGCAATCTTCCACGATCCATGTGCTGCCCCGTGGCTTTTGGCTTTGCGTCGTTTGACGACAATAATCGGATGCGCTTGATTCTTCATGCTTCCTCGGTTGTCGTCTGTTGTTGCGGATTTTTCACCGCACGCACATGCTCTTCCAGTTCAATAAACGACGGACGTTCGCTGGAATAGAGCGTTTTGCGACCAAACTCAACGGCGATAGGCGGTGCGTAACCGTTCAGATTAGAAAGCAGAGTGACTTTGACGCACTGCATCATTTTGCTGGTTTCGGCGCTTTTCTGACGTAAAACAGTCGCTAATGGGGAAATAAATCCGTAAGCCAATAAAATGCCGAGGAAAGTCCCCACCATCGCATGTGCGATAAGCGCACCCAGCTCGGCGGCAGGACGATCGGCTGAACCTAACGCGTGAACGACCCCCATTACAGCCGCAACAATACCAAACGCCGGAAGTGAGTCCCCGACCAGCGCCAGACTGTTCGCCGGGACTTCTGCCTCGCTTTCGTGCGTCTCAATCTCTTCATCCATCAGGGCTTCGATTTCGAAGGTGTTCATGTGACCGCTGATAATCAGGCGCAGATAATCGACGATAAAATCAAGCATGACGCTATCCGCGAGGATGCGTGGGTAGCTGGCGAAGATCTCGCTCTCACGGGGATTTTCAATATCACGTTCCAGCGAAAACATCCCCATCTGCCGCGATTTTGCCATCAACCGATAAAGCAGAGCCAGCAGATCCATATACATTGCTTTGGTGTATTTGGAGCGACGAAACAGCAACGGCAGCGCCTTCAGCGTGCCTTTAATCGCTTTGCCATTATTGCCGACGATAAACGACCCAATCCCTGCACCGGCAATAATCACCAGTTCAGCGGGTTGATAGAGTGCTCCAAGGCTTCCACCGGTCATCAAATAACCGCCGAAAACTGTACCGAGAACAACCAGGTAACCTAATAAGATAAGCACGACATCATCCTTCCACTGTTGACCATGACAGGATGTTCAGTCGTCAGGCGTTAACGCGCGATTGGGGCAAAAAAAAGCAGCGGTACGTCGTTACCGCTGCTGGAATGTTGCGCCTCACCGTATCAGTTAAACAGCCTGTACTCTCTGTTCATCCAGCAGTTGTGGGATAATATCGGCAGGATTCTGGGAAAGTTTACGTCTTTTTACTGCCCTGGATGGCGGTTGACATAAGCTGCAGGCAAAGCTGCCAACAGGCTGGTGAGCGTGGGTAATAAAATTGCCGCCGCAGCAGTTGCAGCTGGAAAGTTGCAGTAATCCACTTTCAACAAACCGCACCAATGTCCAGGCACGGGTTAATGCCAGCAGTGGTCCTTCTTCTGCTTGTGGGCACTGTTCAAGGTATAAACGGTAGGCTTTGATCACCGCATCGACGCCATTACACAAACCGGTTTTCAGTAAAAACTGCCATGCATTACAGAACATCGAAGCATGAACGTTTTGTTCCCAGGTCATAAACCAGTCGGTTGAGAATGGCAGCATGCCTTTCGGCGGTGGGCTTCCGCGCAGTTCTTTATAAAGTTTTATCAGGCGTCCGCGACTTAACTGTGTTTCGCTTTCCAGCATCTGCAAACGAGCGCCCAGGGTGATCAATTCCATTGCCAGCTGAATATCCCGCGCTTCCTGAACAATGCTTTTTTCACTCATGATCAGGCCCTTTTCTTGCGCAGCGCTTCTTCAGGCTGATTAACATCATTCAGCAAGCGTGTTGAGAGCATGATGCCGGTATGAATTTGCTGGAGATCGTCAACGCGGGAATCTTGCGTCAACTGAGTAATCGTCTGGTGGCTGTCAAAACGGAAGTGACAAACCAGCTGATTGGTTTCTGCCAGCTTAACCATTTGCGGAAGAGTCAGTGCCGCTAACGTTGTCGCCATTTCTTCATTTATGCCGAGACGAAACATAGCGGACGCTTTGTCCTGAACAATCAAACGCTGTGCAAGTAGTAAATATGACAAGTTGATGTCATAAATGTGTTTCAGCAACTCGGAGGTATGCATTATTCCCACCCAGAATAACCAACTTTATTTTTATGCGGTTTCACCGCACCCTGTGATGTCGCCGGGAAGCCCCGGTAAAAATAATTAGCATTAGAATAGTTGCGATAAGCTGCAATAAGCAGAACCACCTTTTTGGTTTAATATGTCCTTACAAATAGAAATGGGTCTTTACACTTATCTAAGATTTTTCCTAAATCGACGCAACTGTACTCGTCACTACACGCACATACAACGGAGGGGGGCTGCGATTTTCAATAATGTGTGATGCAGATCACACAAGACACTCAATTACTTAACATAAATGTATAAGTCATACTTTTGTTTTGGGTGTATTTCAATCTGTTAAAAAGTTTTTCGCTACGCTAGCAAGCAAAAATGAAACAGGAATAATCGAAATGGGATGTTGCGCACAGTCAAAATAACTCACCGTAAATAATCATCTGCTATAAATAATCACTTTCATGCAATACCAGATAAGCTATTTTTAAACAGACACTTACCGCACAACAAACTAATTAAATACAAAGAAAGGCAACAATCAACATAATGTTAATGAAATGTTTTACATATATTAACCACTTGTTTAATGCGGAGAATCAGTACACTATTTTCTTATAATTACATTTGAAATTATATGATCACCGGGAGTGATTGATTAATTGTCTTTACTAATAATCAGACTAATATTTACCTGTTTGACCGAGTTGGGATTGCGTCGTTTCTCCATTAGGAGTAAAGCTTTAATGTCACCTGAAGTTCACAGAATAAGGAACAGGTTATGAGCTATAGCAATATTCTTGTCGCTGTTGCGGTTACACCGGAAAGTCAGCAACTGCTGGCAAAAGCGGTATCTATCGCCAGGCCAGTAAAGGGACACATCAGTTTAATTACTCTCGCTTCCGACCCGGAAATGTACAATCAATTAGCCGCGCCGATGCTTGAAGATTTACGCAGCGTGATGCAGGAAGAAACGCAAAGCTTTCTTGATAAGTTAATTCAGGATGCGGGGTATCCCGTTGACAAGACGTTTATTGCCTACGGTGAGTTAAGCGAACATATTCTGGAAGTATGTCACAAACATCATTTCGATTTGGTGATTTGCGGTAATCACAATCACAGTTTCTTTTCGCGAGCATCCTGCTCGGCGAAAAGAGTGATTGCCTCAAGTGAGGTCGATGTGCTGTTAGTTCCACTTACGGGTGATTAACCGCTCCTACGCAAGCTTTGGAAAGGTAGCAACTTTATCGCGCTGCTGGCTTTCCGCGCTTCGCGGAACTATCTGCTTTAGGTCGCTAATGAAGCACTCCTGCCAGTGGTTAATATCGTTTTTCACGATAACGTCCAGCATTTCTGCATGACGGGAAATACGTTCCGCCAGCGACATAGTCAATGCACGATCCAGCGCAGCTGCAACTTCGTCACGATCGTAGGGGTTAACAATTAACGCCGACGTTAACTCGTTTGCCGCTCCCGCAAATTGCGAAAGAACAAGAACGCCCGGGTTGGCTGGGTCCTGAGCAGCAACATACTCTTTTGCTACCAAGTTCATCCCGTCACGCAGTGGCGTCACTAAGCCCACGTCAGAGTAGCGGAATATTTTCATCAGTAATTTACGGTCAAAATGCTGATTCAAATAATAAAGCGGCGTCCAGCCTAATTGCCCGTATTTACCATTAATTCGTCCAGCTTCATTTTCGAGCTGATGACGAATATCCTGATAGGCTTGCACATCACCACGCGACGTTGGTGCAATCTGGGTATAACGAATTTTACCATGATGCTGCGGATATTTTTCCAGCAACGCTTCATAGGCGAGAAAACGCTCTGGCAAACCTTTGGAATAATCCAGCCGTTCGACAGAAAAGATATTTTGTACGTTTTTCAGTTCCGCTTTAAGTTGCGCCAGTTTTGGCGGCAGTGGCCCGGCAGCCTGTTTGGCTATTTCTTTCGGTTCAATGCCGATCGGGTAGACTTCTGTTCGAAATGCTTTGCCCCAGGCTGTATGGCTTTTTGCGCTACGTGTCGTGACGCGGGTCAGGTTAGAAAGACAATCCAGGAACGCCAGACGATCGTTTTCTGTCTGGAAACCCAGCAAATCATAATCACAAAGCTGTTCAAGCAAGGTGTCATATGTCGGCAGCGCGTTGAAGATTTCCGGTGTCGGGAAAGGAATATGCAGAAAGAAACCAATGCGATTATTCACTCCCCGTTTGCGTAATTCATGCGCAAATGGCAACAGGTGATAATCGTGGATCCAGATAATGTCATCGTCTTGCAACAGCGGCAGTAATTTATCTGCCAGCAACGCATTTACGCGTAGATAGCCGTCCCAGGCAGGACGCTGAAATTGCACCAGATCGAGCCGATAATGAAAAGCGGGCCAGAGAACGGCATTGGAGAATTGGTTGTAGTATTCGTCAAGGTCCTGTTCGCTGAGGTTAAAAGAGGCCCACGTAATGTTACCTTTTTTCACCTTTTTTAGCGGCTGATCCTCATTCCCTGTTTCGCCACTCCAGCCAAACCACAGTCCGCCTGCGGCTTTCAGTGCCCCCAGTATGCCAACGGCAAGGCCACCGGCACTGGCGGCGTGCTCGTCTGGTGGTGCAATCCGGTTAGATACTACGACTAAACGACTCATAGTCATCACTCCTGTTATTTTCTCTTTTTTGTTGTAATGCGGTGGTTATCATTTCAAGCCAGCTCCAGACATCCGGCACACCCGCCAGTCGCCATGATGCCTGAGTTGCACCTGTGCCAATTTTTACTGACATTCCGCCCAGTCGGTTAACGACTGCGAAGCCAGATTCATCGGTTAAATCATCGCCCAGAAATACGGGCGTTCGCCCGATAAAGGGAGCTTCCTGCATAAAAGCTGCAATCGCCTCACCTTTACTGGTACCTCTCGGTTTGATCTCGACAACACACTTTCCCTGCTGTAACGCCATTTGTGGCCAGATCTGAGTAATACGTTGCGCTAATGTCATTAATGCGTCTTCATGCTGCGGAGCCTGACGATAATGCAGCGCAAAAGCCATCCCTTTCGCCTCCAGCTCCGCGCCGGGATACTGAGCGATGACTGTATGCAGTTGCACGCTAATATCACGCGCAATCGCATCCGGCAGATGAACGATATGTGTTTTACCATTGATGTCACGGCGCTCCGCCCCATGCACGCCCGCTAACGGGAAGCGATAAGGTTTTGCCAGTGCGTCAAGCTCCACCATTGAGCGCCCTGATATCAATGCCAATGCACCATCACTTGCGGTTGCCAGTAGCTGTAGTCCTTGCAGAATGTTGTCAGGCACGACGACCTGATCGGGATGCGGTTTGATTTCCGCCAGCGTTCCATCGAGATCAAAAAACCAGGCATATTTCGCGGATAGTTCAGGGGTTTCGGTTAACGGTTCTGTCACCCGGTTCTCCTCCTTCTCTTTTCTTATTGTGTTGCGCAGAACGCGCTTTACAGACATGTAAGTATAGACAGTGTGACGGGGGTCGCCATTTGCAACGAAGAACAGCCAACCGTTATGGCGGTTGGCTATGGTGGGAAAAAACGCTAAAGTGTTGCAGAAAAAAGCATCAGACAGTGCGTTTCGCTTTTTGCTTGTAACGGTCGAAGATCACCGCTGCCAGCAGGATTAAGCCGCGAACCACGTACTGCGCGAAAGGAGAAATATTAAGCAGGTTCATGGCGTTTTCCACGGTGCCTAAAATTAAGATACCCGCCACCACATATGAGATTTTTCCGATGCCACCTTTCAGAGAAACGCCACCTAAAACGCAGGCGGAGATAACAATCAGCTCATAACCAATCGACGTCATTGGCTGCCCACTGGTCATACGTGAAGCCAGAATAATTCCGGCTATCGCTGATACCAGGCCTGAGAGAACAAAGATAATAATTTTGGTGCGAACAACCGGTACACCCGCCAGACGCGCGGCCTCTTCGTTCCCGCCAATCGCCAGGGTGTTACGACCAAAGGTGGTTTTATTCAGCAGCAAACCAAAGATAATCAGACACGCGACGGTGAGCCAGATTGGCGCAGGCAGACCGAACCAGTTGGCGTAACCAAGGGCAAAGAAGCTTTCATCTTCGATACCGACCGCTTTACCGTCTGAAATGATGTACGCCAGACCTCGAACAATCTGCATCGTTGCCAATGTCGTGATCAGAGCATTTATTTTCAGTTTGGCGATAACAAAGCCATTGACCAGGCCACAGAGAACGCCCAGCAACAACCCCGCTGCCACGCCAATCCACAGGCTTTCAGTCAGGTTAATAACCACCGCCGTGGTGACACCCGCACAGGCAATTACGGAGGCGACAGAAAGGTCAAAGTCACCGGAAGCGAGGCAGAACAACATGCCACAAGCCACCATCCCCGACATGGAAATTGCCAGGCCCAACCCTTTCATATTAATGAAGGTGGCAAAATTTGGGACAAAAATGGCACAGGCGATAAAGAGCACCGCAAACACCACCAGCATGCCGTACTGATCCCAGATACGCCCGAAGCTGAATGACGACTTAGGTGCGCCAGACCCCGATGTAGAAACAGAAGACATCATACTCTCCTTACTCAGGCAACAGCCTGGCTGACTTTAGGCATCGCAAGGCTCAGTGCCTGACGCTCATCTGCCTGCTCGTGTAACAATTCACCGGCGATTTCACCTTCCCGCATCACCACAATCCGGTCGGCAACGCCGAGGACTTCAGGTAAGTCGCTGGAGGCAAACAGCACCGCCACGCCCTGCGCCGCCAGCGCATAAATTACGTTATATATTTCGTGCTTAGCGCCAACATCAATGCCGCGCGTAGGTTCATCCAGCAAAATGACCTTCATCTCTTCCGATAACCAGCGGCCCAGAATGGCTTTTTGCTGATTTCCGCCTGAGAGATTCATGATCAGTTGCTCCGCGCCCGGCGTTTTGATGTTGAGCGAACGAATGTGGTGATCGGCATTGTTTTCTTCCCAACCGTTGTTGATTACACAACCGCCGAGCACATGTTTACGTCTGGCACTGATGTTGATATTGTCGCGAACGGAGTGCACGGGAATAATGCCTTCCGCTTTGCGATCTTCCGGGCAGAGCATCATGCCTGCGGCAATGGCGTGGCTCGGTTTACGAATATCGATCGGCTGTTGGTCGATATAAACCTGACCGGCGGTGATTTGCGTCCCGCCAAACATGCCTTTCATTAATTCGCTACGCCCCGCCCCTACCAGACCAAACAGCCCAACAATTTCACCACTGCGAACCGCCAGACTTATTGGCGTACGCACGCCTGGTGCTTTCACAGCATCAAGACGTAGGCGCTCCTCGCCATAACTACGCGGTTGCCAGCCGTAGATATCGCCAATGTCGCGCCCGACCATCGCCTGCACCAGCGCGTCGTGGTCAACCTGCTGCATATCGGTAAAGGTTTTGACATAACGTCCATCTTTAAAGACAGTAATGGCATCGCTGAGGGCAAATATTTCTTCCATACGGTGAGAAACGTATAAGATTACCCGCCCCTCTTTTCGCAGTTCACGAATAACGCGGAAAAGATTGTCGATTTCACGGGCAGAGAGGGAGCTGGTTGGCTCATCAAAGGCGATAATTTTGGCGTTACGCGCCAGCGCTTTGGCGATTTCAACCATCTGCCACTGACCAATGGAGAGATATTTCAGCGGCGTGTCCGGGTCAATATCCATACCAAGATGTTTAAGTTGTAAACCCGCCTCATAATTCAGCAATGAGCGATTCACAATGCCGCCTTTATGCGGCAGCTGGCCGAGATAGATGTTTTCCGCGACGGTCATTTCCGGCACGAGATGCAGTTCCTGGTAAATAATCGCCACGCCCGCGTTAAGTGCTGCGGTCGTGTCGGAAAAGGACATTTCCTGCCCATTAATCACTACAGAACCCGTGGTTGGCGCATAGTTGCCGCTGAGGATTTTTAAGAGAGTTGATTTTCCTGCGCCATTTTCACCCATCAACGCATGAACCTGACCGGCATAGCAGTCAAAACTAATATCCGTCAGCGCCTTAACGCCGGGAAACGTTTTACCGATGCCGCGAAATGAGAGATACGGGGTAGACTGTTGCATAACGTCTCCGTGAATCACTGGTCGTTCACACCCCCTCTGCATCATGCAGAGGGGAATTTTTCCGGCAAATTACTTACCGCCTAAACCTTTTTTCTCCAGTTCTTCTTTAAAGTTGTCACGCGTGATCAGTACCACGTCGGTAACTTCGGTAAATTTTGGCGGTTCAACGTCTTTTGCTACCCAGTTGTAAAGCATTTCGCTGGATTTATAGCCATGTACGTCCGGGCTTGGCAGCAGGGAACCGTAGAAGCCGGTTGCCTGTGCTTTAGACAGTTCGCTCACCGCATCCACACCGTTAATGCCAATGCCGATGATATCGGCCGCTTTAAAGCCCTGACCTTCCGTCGCGCGTACGCCGCCCAGCACGGTGCTGTCGTTCATACCGACGATCAGCCAATGTTTAACTTCCGGATGTTGAACCAGCATTGAGTTGGCAGCGTCAAATGCCCCCGGGATGTCGTTAGATTTGGTAGGTACCTGATAAATTTGTTTTTCCGGGAATCCGGCCGCTTTCAGCGCATCCATAGATCCCGTAGTACGGCGGCGGGCGGTATCCAGTTCGTTGGCGGTAATCGCCATCACCGCGCTTTCTTTGCCCTCCCAGCCACGTTTCTGCATCTCTTTATACAGTTCCTGGCCCTGACGTTCGCCAATTTTAGTCGCCGCCATCATCACCAGCGGAACGGTATCCATTGGCTTACCTTTGGCGTTAACAAACTGGTCATCCACGGCAATGACTTTCATATCGTAGCCACGCGCTTTCGCGACGATGGCAGAGCCGAGTTTGGGGTCCGGAGTACAAATAACGAAACCTTTTGCGCCACTGGCAGCCAGGCTGTCGATCGCGTTCAATGTTTTTTCGCCATCCGGCACGGCAATCTTAATAACCTCAAACCCTAAATCCTTCCCGGCTTTATCGGCAAACTTCCATTCGGTCTGGAACCACGGCTCTTCCGGTTGCTTCACCAGAAAACCGAGCTTCAGGTTCTCCGCCATAGCGGATTGTGACATAACGGCTGCCAGACCAATGGCTGCCAGGGCTTTAGTAAATTTGTGCATGGTTCTCTCCAGCTTTAGTGTCGTTTTGTGTAGGGCAAAAACGAATGACATTCGTTAAATTAATCGGAAAACAAAGCATTACCTTTTAACTAAAAGATAAGTGACTGTGTTGACATAGTTTTAGCGAGAAATTAATTCTCCATAGGAGAGCAATATCACATCGCAGAATTACAGTGAGAACGTGCATAAATTTAGCGGGAAAAGACATAAGGGAAAGCCAATTTGTCAGACAAATTGTCGAATGCACAGCAGATTAATCCATAAGATTAGCCTGGAAATCCTTGTTGTCTTTGGTACCCATGCGGGATGTCTTCTTTTTAACCAGTCAATAGGCCGCATTACCTGGCGTTGAGTTTTTGAAATGGTGTAATAACCGCAACTCAAAGATGTGGAAAATGCACGTCATTCATTTCGTCATTAATTATCACTGTGCTCATTAATTAACAGAACACGTATAATGAGAGCCATCTCGCAAAAATGAAAAAACGTTTTATAAAATCATCACTTCATCATGAATTCAAATTCATTGATTAATATCAACAAGATACAAAAAGCACTATCATTAAAATTCATTGCAGTTACATTGATTTCATCAATGAAATGTAAAAATATATAAACTTGATGATTTAAGCATTTTCTTATACCCGTTCAGACGTTATTCTTATTTCAGATCATCGTCAGAATTGACTCCACGATCACATTTCGGACCGGCAGAAAGGAATTATTCTGCAAACAGTAATTATGGTGTTTTGATTTATCTTGCACCTCTCCACTTCTGGATATAAGGATATTAGGTATGGCAACCGCTGGAATGCTTCTCAAACTCAACTCTCAAATGAACCGCGAGTTTTACGCATCCAATCTCTACCTTCACCTGAGTAACTGGTGTTCTGAACAGAGTCTGAACGGCACCGCCACTTTCCTTCGCGCCCAGGCACAGAGTAATGTGACCCAAATGATGCGCATGTTTAACTTTATGAAGAGTGTCGGCGCTACCCCCATCGTTAAAGCCATTGATGTTCCCGGTGAAAAACTGAACTCTCTGGAAGAACTGTTCCAAAAAACGATGGAAGAATACGAGCAACGTTCTAGTACGTTGGCACAGTTAGCCGATGAAGCGAAAGAACTGAATGATGATTCAACCGTCAATTTCCTGCGCGATCTGGAAAAAGAACAGCAGCATGATGGTCTGTTGCTGCAAACCATTCTTGATGAAGTGCGCAGTGCGAAACTTGCGGGTATGTGCCCTGTGCAGACCGACCAACATGTTCTGAATGTCGTGTCACACCAGCTGCATTGATCATCATCGGCGCTAATGCATTGCGCCGATGAAGGTTTTGAGAAACCGCTGCCTCATCTGTTTGAAGCAGCGGTTTTTTTAATGGGATTCACCCTGTGGGGTAAACTTGAGTTCAATAAGCGCGATGGCTTTTTGGATTGCCCGCATGGTGACCGGGTCTGCGGCGGCGGGATGGTTAGTAAAGTCGATATTCTTCAGCTGACTGGACATTTTTTCACGAACTTCAACGGGCGCGATTACATCGAGAACATCCAGAATTTGTTTGATAACCAACTGGCAAGCAACCACATCAGAAACCAGTTCCTGATCGGCATTCAGCGGCTGGGACATCGTAAACTCCTGATAGCATTTTGAAAGCCGTTATAGTAGCGGCTTCACATCTTCAGCGATAGTCACATCCACCGTCATCAGGACACAAAAAAACCTGCCGGAGCAGGTTTTTTGTTATCGGAACATATTGCCTGGCGGTACGTCTTTGAACGTCTTGCAATAGTTATTGAACATACTTTTCAGTATTTTGCGCAGTTTCATCGCGGCACTCCGACCATTTGTTATACAGGTGTTATTGTCTTTGCGCTTATAATATGACAACCATCACAAAAATCAATCTTTATGTGATGCAAATCACATAAATACCCCTTTAATGTTATAAAAATGATAATCAAAAAGCAGCTACCCCATTTCTGACACCTACAGATGGCAAGAAATAGCGCCTGCCAGGCGTCTTTTCCGGCCATTGTCGCAGCGCTGTAACGCGTAAAATAGTGCTTTCTTTTACTCTTCTGGCTGGACCATGAGACTTCTGATTCTGACTCTTTCATTAATAACGCTGGCGGGGTGTACGGTTACTCGCCAGGCCCATGTGAGCGAAGTTGACGCGGCAACAGGTATTGTACGGTTGGTTTATGACCAGGCTTTTTTGCAGCATGCCCGTACCGATCGTTATGTCAGTCGCGGGATCGCCGATCGCGCATGCCACTTTGTAGGCTATACCCACGCTATCCCCTTTGGTCAGCCAGTAGGCAACTGTAGCCTTTTTGCGGGTTCCTTATGTTTAAATACGGAATTCACTTTGTCATATCAGTGCCATCATTCCGCCTTCCCTGTCTTTCTCTAAATGTTTTAATCAGCGAGGGGGATCTTCGCTGATTAAATAAATAGCGGTAATGCGTTTTATTCCCATTCGTATTTTTAATAAATGAAGTTTATATTTTACCTTTTGCAAATAATAAAATAACAAATTATAGTGACGCCACAGCAACAAATATAACCTTTGTGGAGCACTATCATGCTGAAACCAGAAATGATTGAAAAACTTAATGAGCAGATGAACCTGGAACTGTACTCTTCACTGCTTTATCAGCAAATGAGCGCCTGGTGCAGCTATCATACCTTCGAAGGTGCTGCCGCGTTCCTGCGCCGCCACGCCCAGGAAGAGATGACACATATGCAGCGTCTGTTTGATTACCTGACTGATACCGGAAACTTACCACGTATTAATACCGTTGAATCTCCGTTTGCTGAATATTCTTCACTTGATGAATTATTCCAGGAAACCTATAAACACGAACAATTAATCACGCAGAAAATTAACGAACTGGCTCATGCTGCAATGACCAATCAGGACTACCCAACATTTAATTTCCTGCAATGGTATGTTTCTGAGCAGCATGAAGAAGAGAAACTGTTCAAATCGATTATTGATAAATTAAGCCTGGCAGGCAAAAGCGGCGAAGGTCTGTATTTTATCGACAAAGAACTCTCTACCCTCGACACACAAAACTAATGCTCTCCGGCGGCAGGTTTTCTGCCGCCGTTTCAAATCAGTGACGGCAAATCTTACTCTGATCGGTCGAAAAACCGTCTTCAGAAGGAATAAATTTGCCTTTTGCTGCCAGAAACGCCACCAGCTCTCCCGCTGTCATCCCTTCTGCCGAGCAGGTGTGAAAACGTGCCTGTTCACCAAAACGCGCTTTAATCGCAGCTTCCAGACTGGCATGCGTATATTGCTCGCCTGATTCAATCATCATATTTAACACTTCATGACCGTGAATAGAGTCCATCGTTCCTCCTCAAAAAAAGCCTAGCGTAGCGATTGCCGCTTATGAAGACTTTGCGCCAGCGCAGGACTGAATGCTTTTTATTGTACATTTATATTTACACCATATGTAACGTCGGTTTGACGAAGCAGCCGTTATGCCTTAACCTGCGCCGCAGATATCACTCATAAAGATCGTCAGGACAGAAGAAAGCGTGAAAAACAGAACTCTGGGAAGTGTTTTTATCGTGGCGGGAACCACAATTGGCGCAGGCATGCTGGCAATGCCGCTGGCTGCGGCCGGTGTTGGTTTTAGCGTTACGTTAATCTTGTTGATTGGGCTTTGGGCGTTGATGTGCTACACGGCGCTATTACTGCTGGAGGTGTACCAGCATGTTCCGGCAGATACCGGCTTGGGCACGCTGGCAAAACGCTATCTGGGACGCTACGGTCAATGGCTGACGGGCTTCAGTATGATGTTCTTAATGTATGCTCTGACTGCGGCATACATCAGCGGTGCCGGTGAATTGTTGGCCTCCAGCATCAGCGACTGGACAGGTATTTCAATGTCGGCAACCGCTGGCGTGCTGTTGTTCACTTTTGTTGCCGGTGGCGTGGTTTGTGTCGGGACATCGCTGGTCGATTTGTTTAACCGTTTTCTGTTCAGCGCCAAGATTATTTTTCTGGTGGTAATGCTGGTACTACTGCTGCCGCATATTCACAAAGTGAATCTTTTAACCCTGCCGTTGCAACAGGGGCTGGCTCTGTCTGCAATCCCGGTGATTTTTACGTCGTTTGGTTTTCACGGTAGCGTGCCGAGTATTGTCAGCTATATGGATGGCAACATTCGTAAGCTACGCTGGGTGTTTATAACCGGTAGTGCGATCCCCCTGGTGGCATATATTTTCTGGCAGGTGGCGACGCTTGGCAGCATTGATTCAACAACCTTTATGGGATTGCTGGCTAATCATGCTGGATTAAACGGGCTGTTACAGGCGTTACGCGAAATGGTGGCCTCTCCGCATGTTGAGCTGGCAGTGCATTTATTTGCTGATTTAGCCCTCGCCACGTCATTTCTCGGCGTTGCGTTAGGCTTATTTGATTATCTGGCTGATTTATTTCAGCGTTCAAATACCGTTGGTGGACGGTTGCAAACTGGTGCAATTACGTTTCTGCCGCCGTTGGCGTTTGCACTGTTTTATCCACGAGGATTTGTGATGGCGCTGGGTTACGCCGGTGTGGCGCTGGCGGTACTGGCATTGATTATCCCTTCACTATTGACCTGGCAAAGCAGAAAGCACAATCCTCAGGCGGGTTACCGGGTGAAAGGTGGTCGTCCGGCGCTGGTGGTGGTGTTTCTCTGTGGTATTGCTGTGATTGGCGTGCAATTTTTGATTGCGGCAGGGTTGTTACCAGAAGTGGGGTGATCAGATAGCCTCAAATTCCTTATTGGGTGCCAGAATTAACGCTGACACCCAATTTGACTTCTTAATGCAGGCAGCACTGCTTAAATTTCTTACCACTGCCGCACGGACAAGGATCGTTACGCCCCGGTTTCTCTTCTGCTTTGATCGGTTGCTGAACAGCTTTTTCCTGCGGATGCGCCATCCAGTACGCATGTAGATCAAGCGCCGCCAGTCGAATGGCATCTACGCTCTCTTCAAACGCTTCTGGCGACATCTTCTCTACCCGCTCGAAGTTTTCCTCAGTACCGTGCAGCGCAATCGCCTCCAGCGCTGGTTTTAACGAATCGGGCAACGTTGACCAGTCAGAAAGTGCCACGCCCCGCATATAGCCAAAGCACCACTCCTCAACAATCGTCAGCTCGCTGCCATCAACTTCTCGCAAGCCGAATAGCGGCTCAAACTGCTCCGGGAATTCGTTCAGACGCTCTGCGGTATCGGCCATATGTTGAAAGGCCAGGTTCATAAAGCGTGTCATCTCTTTCTCAGACGCCCAGCGCGGCACATAGTCAGCCCCACCCCACACGGCAACCAGCCACTGTTCCGGTTCAATCTCTTGCGGAGAACTCAACACCGCCGTCAATAAACCGTCCAGCTCCGCCACATCAAGGATGGCGTGGTCAGTGTTGTATTTGGTCAGAATATCGTCCAGCCATTCCAACTCACTTTCGTTTAACGGTCCCGTTTTCATACGCTTTTCCTTGTGGATCTCAACTCGCCAGCACCTATCTTACATGCCGGTCCGTATCAGAGATACTTTTTGAGTGGCTTTGCCGGTGATTAAAAATTAAGGAGGGTGTAACGACAAGTTGCAGGCACAAAAAAACCACCCGAAGGTGGTTTCACGACACTGCTTATTGCTTTGATTTTATTCTTATCTTTCCCATGGTACCCGGAGCGGGACTTGAACCCGCACAGCGCGAACGCCGAGGGATTTTAAATCCCTTGTGTCTACCGATTCCACCATCCGGGCTCGGGAAGAAAGTGGAGGCGCGTTCCGGAGTCGAACCGGACTAGACGGATTTGCAATCCGCTACATAACCGCTTTGTTAACGCGCCAAATTCTTCAGGCCTTTCAGCCAGACATCCGCTTGACGCCGATGTCTTTTAAACTGGAGCGGGAAACGAGACTCGAACTCGCGACCCCGACCTTGGCAAGGTCGTGCTCTACCAACTGAGCTATTCCCGCATTCATCAAGCAATCAGTTAATCACTTGATTTTATTATCGTCTGGCAATCAGTGCCGCCGTTCGATGCGTTGCATTCTACTTACCTGGCGCGATGAGTCAACGATATTTTTCACCACTTTTGATCGTTTGCTGAAAATTACGCCGAAACGATCACTGATCAAGCAAATCTGCACGCGCAGCGCTCAAATATTGCAACATTGACCACAGAGTCAGTACCGCAGCCACAAAGAAAAGTGCAATACCGGCGTACTCAACCCAAATGTTCGGACGCCACAGCAGCCATGCCAACGCCACCATCTGGGCAGTGGTTTTCACTTTCCCAATCCAGGAGACAGCCACGCTACTGCGTTTACCCAACTCCGCCATCCATTCGCGTAGCGCAGAAATAATAATTTCACGGGCGATCATCGTTGCCGCCGGTAATGTCACCCACCAGCTGTGATAATGCTCGGTTACCAGCACCATGGCGATAGCCACGAGAACTTTATCTGCCACAGGGTCAAGGAAAGCACCAAACCGGGTACTCTGGTTCCAGCGGCGTGCCAGAAAACCATCGAACCAGTCAGTCACCGCCGCGACGCAGAAAATGAGCGCGGCGGCAAACGGCGACCAGGTGACAGGCAGATAAAAGACCAATACAAAGAATGGGATAAGGATGACACGGAACAGTGTAAGCAACGTAGGGATATTAAATTGCATAATGACGGGTAACTATCTGTTGTCAGTAAGATTACCCCTATGTTGCTACAGAGACATCAATGTTTCAACGACCAGAAGATCTTTTCTGCCAGACCTTGCGAAATACCCGGCACTTTTGCAATTTCCTCGACGCTGGCGTTACGTAAACCTTGCAAACCGCCCATATATTTCAACAACATTTGCCGACGTTTTGGCCCGACGCCTTCAATGGTTTCCAGGGAACTGGTATTTTTGACCTTCGCCCGTTTTTTACGGTGCCCGCCAATCGCGTGATCGTGTGATTCATCGCGAATATGCTGGATAACATGCAGCGCGGGAGAATCTGGCGGCAAACTGAATCCCTCACCTTCCGGCTCAAAGAACAGCGTTTCCAGCCCAGCCTTACGATCTGCTCCTTTGGCAACGCCAAGTAGCAGCGGATGATTTTTATCCCATGAGACATCCAGTTCGGCGAAGACATTTTTCGCCTGCGCAAGCTGGCCTTTGCCGCCGTCGATAAGGATCACATCCGGGATCTTACTGTCGTCAATGGCTTTACCATAACGCCGACGCAGCACCTGATTCATCGCCGCATAATCATCGCCCGGCGTGATGCCAGTAATGTTATAGCGCCGATACTCCGCACGCAGCGGGCCGTTAGCATCAAACACCACACAGGAAGCGACGGTTTGTTCGCCCATGGTATGGCTGATGTCAAAGCACTCCATCCGCTTCACTTCCGGCAATTTCAACACGCTGGCAAGCGCGGTCAGTCGCTGGTGAACGGTAGATTGCTGCGAAAGTTTGCTGGTTAAGGCCGTCGCCGCATTGGTGCGCGCGAGTTTCAGATAACGCGCCCTATCGCCGCGAGGTTTGGTTTGAACATTAATCTTGCGTCCCGCCAGTTCTGAAAGGGAATCGGCGAGCAGCGTTTTATCGCTAAGATTAAAATCGAGCA
>OGEM01000600.1_pt1 | contig 22455 bp, 20 predicted proteins | sample 1570741 | NCBI WGS metagenome assembly OGEM01 (sample SAMEA2582141, study PRJEB24529) | metagenome | biome: Human gut stool | place: China | collected 2011
GCTCGACAATCCAAAAATAATTGAGAGGCTAGGACTTTTGTCCCAGCCTCTTTTTCGTCTTAAACAAGATGACGTTCAAATGGAACGTCCGAAATTCCTTGATCTAGAATCAGGCGACACCATTCTTTGGCTGAGAAGAGACTGTGATCCTTGTAATTTCCACAAGACTCAATGGTTGTGCCTGGTACATCCTCCCAAGTGCTGACAGATGCAATTTCTTCTAAAGATTCTTTAATCACCTTAGCAATTTCCGTACTTGAATGCTGTCCCCACATGATCATATGAAAACCGGTGCGACATCCAAATGGGGAACAGTCAATCATACCATCTATGCGTTTGCGAATGAGCATCGCAAGAAGATGCTCGATTGTGTGGAGCCCCGCCGTTGGAATCGCATTTTCATTCGGCTGCACTAGGCGAATATCAAAGTTAGAGATGATATCTCCTTTTGGTCCAGTTTCCTCACCAATCAAGCGTACATAAGGAGCCTTCACGGCTGTGTGGTCCAATTCAAAACTTTCAACAATTACTTCTTTTGTCATACTCAAATCCTTCTTTGTTTTTCTTGATTATAGCATAAAAAGCAGATTCAACAAAGTGGAAATAGATGAATTTCTCACAGGTGTTCCATGAAAGAAACGTGGATAAAAGAATAAGGGCTAAGCAAAAATATAAAAGGTTTTTCCTGTTTTTTTAGATTGTTAATTTTAGTAATTTATGGTAAAATGTAAAAGAATTTTTAATTCAACTAATTAAATAGATTTGGGGTAAAAGCATGAATTTTGTATTTACAGGTGTTTTTGCCGCGGTCATTGGTTTAGTCATTGGATATGTGGGAACTGCTCTTAAAATGAAAGCTTCAAAAGAAGCTGCGGAACTCACCCTTTTAAATGCTGAACAAGAAGCAACGAATTTACGTGGACAGGCAGAACGTGAAGCCGATTTGATTTTAAAAGAGGCGAAGCATGAGTCAAGTTCACTTAAAAAAGAAGCACTTTTGGAGGCAAAGGAAGAAGCCAGAAAATATCGTGAAGAGGTCGATGCTGAGTTTAAGTCAGAACGACAAGAATTGAAGCAATTAGAAAGCCGTTTGGCAGAACGTGCTAGCAATCTTGATCGCAAAGACGACATTTTAACAAGCAAAGAACAGTCTCTTGAACACAAAGAGCAAAGTCTTACAGATAGAACTAAACACATTGATACGCGTGAACAACAGCTGGAAGAGCTTGAACACAAGAAAGTAGAAGAACTGGAACGTGTCGCTGCTCTAAGTCAAGGAGAAGCGCGTGACATTATTTTGAATCAGACGGAAGAGCAACTTTCAAAAGAAATTGCATCGCGGATTCGTGAAGCAGAACTGGAAGTGAAAGAACGTTCTGATAAAATTGCAAAAGACATTCTCGTGCAAGCTATGCAGCGAATGGCTGGTGATTTTGTTGCTGAGCAAACAAACTCAACCGTTCATTTGCCGGACGATAGTATGAAGGGTCGGATTATCGGTCGTGAAGGTCGCAATATTCGTACCTTTGAGAGTTTGACAGGTGTCGATGTGATTATTGATGATACGCCTGAAGTGGTGACCTTGTCAGGGTTTGATCCGATTCGTCGTGAAATCGCCCGCATGACAATGGAGAGCCTTCTCAAAGATGGTCGGATCCATCCAGCCCGCATCGAAGAGCTGGTTGAGAAGAACCGTCAGGAAATTGACAATCGTATTCGTGAATACGGTGAGGCGGCTGCCTATGAAATCGGTGCGCCAAACCTCCATCCAGATTTGATGAAAATCATGGGACGGTTGCAATTCCGTACTTCTTATGGTCAAAACGTTTTGCGTCACTCCATTGAAGTTGCTAAACTTTCTGGTATTATTGCTAGCGAGTTGGGTGAAAATGCTACCTTGGCACGACGTGCAGGATTCTTACATGATATCGGTAAAGCGATTGACCGTGAAGTGGAAGGAAGTCACGTCGAGATTGGAACTGAATTGGCACGGAAGTACAAGGAACACCCAGTGGTGGTCAATACCATTGCCAGTCACCATGGGGACGTGGAACCAGAAAGTGTCATTGCAGTCATTGTCGCTGCGGCGGATGCCTTGAGTGCAGCTCGACCTGGAGCACGAAGTGAGTCACTTGAAAGCTACATCAAACGCTTGCAAGATCTTGAAGAAATTGCAAATAGTTTTGAAGGAGTTAAGACAAGTTTCGCCCTTCAAGCGGGTCGTGAAATCCGTATTATGGTTAGCCCTGAGGCAATTAAGGATGATAAAGTGACGATCTTGGCTCATGATATTCGTGAGAAGATCGAGTCCAATCTTGAATATCCTGGAAACATTAAGGTTACCGTTATTCGAGAATTGCGTGCAGTCGATTACGCAAAATAAACAAAAAGCTTGAGATCTAGCATCTCAAGCTTTTTGAATGAAAAAATCAGTTGAAAATTAGGCCGATTTTTGTTACACTAGATAGAAAGACATTGAAGGAGAAATCATGGCGGATCGTGGCTTATTAATCGTATTTTCTGGCCCTTCGGGGGTTGGAAAAGGAACGGTCAGACGAGAAATTTTTGAAAACTCGGACAATCAGTTTCAGTATTCTGTATCGATGACGACGCGTGCACAACGTCCAGGTGAAGTGGATGGTGTTGATTATTTTTTCCGTACACGTGAAGAATTTGAAGATTTGATCCGTCAAGGGCAAATGTTGGAGTATGCTGAGTACGTTGGAAATTACTATGGGACTCCTTTAACCTATGTGAATGAAACCTTGGACAAGGGAATCGATGTATTCCTTGAAATTGAAGTTCAGGGTGCACTTCAAGTAAAGAAGAAAGTTCCAGATGCAGTTTTTATTTTCTTAACTCCGCCTGATTTGGATGAATTGCAAGATCGATTAGTTGGTCGCGGGACAGATAGTGCAGAAGTCATTGCGCAACGGATTGAAAAAGCAAAAGAAGAAATCGCCATGATGCGTGAATATGACTACGCCATTGTGAACGACGAGGTTCCTCTTGCTGCAGAGCGTGTCAAACGTGTGATCGAAGCAGAGCATTTCCGTGTAGACCGTGTCATTGGCCATTATCTGGATATGTTACCAAAAACACAAACTATTGTGAAGAGATAAATAATTAGAAATTAGGTATAGGAATATGATGTTAAAACCTTCTATTGATACATTGCTTGACAAAGTACCATCAAAATATTCATTGGTCATTCTTGAGGCAAAACGGGCCCACGAATTGGAAAGTGGTGCAGTACCAACTCAAGAATTCCAATCAGTCAAATCAACATTACAAGCGCTTGAAGAAATCGAGTCTGGAAACGTAGTTGTTCACCCGGATCCAGAAGCAAAACGTGAAGCGCTTCGTCGTCGGATTGAAGCAGAGCGGATTCGTAAAGAAGAAGAAGAGCGCAAAATTAAGGAACAAATTGCCAAAGAAAAAGAAGATGGTGAAAAAATTTAAGGTTGGGGCTTCTCAATCTTATTTTTTGCTATTTAAAGGGTTCCGTGATAAAGTAAAGCTCATATGATAGAGGCTGGAGGTGAAAATGTGATAGCAAAAGTCATCGTAGATGTCCCATTGATGCAGACAGATAAACCCTATTCGTATCAGATTCCATTAGAATTTGAGGATATGGTAGAGGCAGGTATGCGAGTTCATGTCCCCTTTGGTAAAGGGAATCGCCTCATTCAAGGGATTGTGGTAGATGTTTTAGAAGAGGCAGACACAAGCGAGGAATTAAAAGCGATTGTGGAGGTCTTGGATTACACTCCGGTCTTAAATCAAGAGCAGTTCTGGTTGGCAGATCAATTACGAAAAAGTGTTTTTTCTTATAAGATCACGATTTTAAAAACCATGCTTCCTTCTCTCCTCAATTCGAGTTATGATAAGATTTTGTATCCTCAACCTTCTTTAGATCCAACTCTCAAAGTGAAACTTTTTGGTGAAAAAAATGAAGTTTCTTTTTCTTCTCTAGATGCGGCCGATCAAGCCCAAGTGATGCGGTTGGTCAGAAAAGGAGATTTGGTACTTGAATACAAGGCCAAGGATAAGAAACAAATTAAAACAGAAAAATGGTATCGCGTTAACCAGGAAGGATTAAAAGAACTTCAACCATCAGCGAGAGCTAAAAAAAGGCTAGCATTGAAAGAGCGCCTGTTACTAGAGCAAGGGGAGCAACCCTTAGCAGGATTGTATCAGGATTTTTCACGAGAAGTAGTGGCTTATTTTATTGATCAGGGTGTTTTAGAAATTACAGAACGAGAAGTGAATCGGGCGGCTGCATATTATGAAGGAAAAGAACAGACCCAGGCCCTGCTTTTAAATTCAGAGCAAGCAAAAGCTGTCGAAACAGTAGTTTCTCAAATTGGGAAAACATCAAAGCCTTTTTTATTAGAAGGAGTGACTGGAAGTGGGAAAACGGAAGTTTATCTGCAGATTATTCAGGAAGTTCTAAATAAGGGGAAAACGGCTATCATGTTGGTCCCTGAGATTTCCCTGACGCCACAGATGACGGATCGTTTTATCTCGCGTTTTGGCCAGGAAGTAGCCATTCTACACTCGGGCTTATCAAACGGTGAGAAGTATGATCAATGGCGAAAAGTTGAACGTGGGGAGGCCAAGGTAGTCGTTGGAGCGCGCTCAGCCATCTTTGCTCCTTTAAAAAACATCGGAGCCATTATCATTGATGAGGAGCACGAGGCTTCCTACAAACAAGATAGTAACCCACGCTACCACGCAAGGGATGTCGCAGTCTTAAGGGCTCAGTACAATCAAGCAGTCTTGCTTCTTGGATCTGCTACACCAAGTTTAGAATCGCGGGCTCGTGCAACAAAAGGGGTTTATGAATTAATTCGTCTCACCCAACGGGCCAATCCGGCAGCCAAAATTCCAGAAGTTAAAGTCGTTGATTTTCGTGATTATATTGGCCAAAATGAAGCTGGTAACTTCACTCCGGTTCTAGTGGAAGCTATTGCTGATCGCTTGCAGAAAAAAGAGCAGGTTGTCTTGATGTTGAACCGCCGTGGTTATTCCAGCTTTGTCATGTGTCGCGAGTGTGGAACTGTAGATACTTGTCCCAATTGTGATATCTCACTGACCCTCCACATGGATACTAAAACCATGAACTGTCATTATTGTGGCTATAGCAAAGCGATTCCTCGACACTGTCCAAATTGCCAAAGTCCTTCCATTCGTTATTACGGGACAGGAACGCAAAAAGCCTATGATGAATTACAAGAGATCTTTCCTGAAGCTAAAATTCTGCGCATGGATGTGGATACCACTCGAAAAAAAGGGAGCCACGCAGCGATATTAGATGCTTTCGGGAATGGAGAAGCGGATATTTTGTTAGGGACGCAAATGATTGCGAAGGGCTTGGATTTTCCAAATGTGACGTTAGTGGGTGTCTTGAATGCGGATACTTCTTTAAATTTACCGGATTATCGATCCTCAGAGCGAACCTTTCAACTCTTGACTCAGGTGGCAGGAAGGGCCGGACGAGCAGAGAAAGAAGGAGAGGTTATCATTCAGAGCTACAACCCCAATCATTATGCGATTCGATTTGCCAAAGACCAAGATTATGAAGGTTTTTTTGCCTATGAAATGCAGATTCGCCGGCAGTTAGGCTATACACCTTATTACTTCACAGTTGGGTTAACCCTATCCCATAAGAGTGAGGAAATTGTGATGGAGAAGTCACATCAGGTCATGGAAATTCTCCGATCTGGCTTATCTGATCAGGTCCAAATCTTAGGACCAACACCTAAACCAATTGCACGCACACATAATTTGTATCATTATCAAATCATTGTGAAATATCGTTTTGAAGAAGGCATGACACAGGTCTTGAATCAAATCTTAGAATTTACACAAGAAAGAGGCAACCAAGATTTACGTGTCAGTATTGATAATGAACCTCAAAGTTTTATGTAAGGAAGAAAGAAATGACAAAATTAATATTTATGGGAACGCCTGATTTTTCAGCGACGGTTTTAAAGGGATTGTTAGCAGCAGATTCGCGCTATGAAATTTTGGCAGTTGTGACGCAACCAGACCGCAAAGTAGGTCGCAAAAAAGAGATTCGAATGACCCCAGTGAAGCAGGTAGCTTTGGAACATCAACTACCGGTTCTTCAGCCAGAGAAATTATCGGGTAGTCCAGAAATGGAAACTCTCTTATCCCTAGATGCAGATGGAATTGTGACCGCTGCTTTTGGACAATTTTTACCGACAAAATTGTTGAAGAACTTCCAATTTGCGGTGAATGTCCACGCGTCTTTATTGCCTAAATATAGAGGTGGGGCTCCCATTCACTATGCCCTGATCAATGGTGATGAAGAAGCTGGAGTTACAATTATGGAAATGGTCAAGGAAATGGATGCCGGAGACATGATTGCAGCTCGTTCTCTCCCAATTTTAGATGAGGACAATGTGGGAACTTTGTTTGAAAAATTGGCTGTTCTTGGACGTGACTTACTCCTAGATACTTTGCCAGCTTACCTGGCAGGGGAGATCAAGCCAAGTCCACAAGATCCAAGTTTGGTCACATTTTCACCGAATATTTTACCGGAAGAAGAAGTTTTGGACTGGACCAAAACCAATCGCCAAGTCTTTAATCAGATCCGAGGGATGAATCCTTGGCCGGTCGCTCATACGTTATTAAATGGGCAACGCTTTAAAGTTTATGAAGCAGAGCTATGCGAAGGAAATGGAAATCCAGGAGAAGTGATTGCTTTGAGCAAAAAAGAGTTGCTGGTAGCTGCTGGAGAAGGTGCACTGTCCCTTAAAGTTGTGCAGCCAGCAGGAAAACCTAAAATGTCCATCACAGACTTTTTGAATGGCGCGGGTCGTCAATTGAAAGTAGGAGATCACTTTGGAAGTTAAACAAATGAATGCGCGTGAACAGATCGTTCGAGTGTTAGAAGAGGTTTTTGAGCAGGGAGCTTATTCTAATATTGCCCTAAATCAAGCGTTAGAACACTCTCAACTTTCAGATAAAGATAGAAGCTTTGTTACGGAAGTTGTTTACGGTACTGTAGCACGAAAGATAACACTCGAGTGGTATCTCGCCCACGTGATTGAAGACCGGACGAAATTAGATCCTTGGCTCTATTATCTTTTGATGATGAGTTTGTATCAACTTGTCTATTTAGACCGCATTCCCGATCATGCCATCGTCAATGAAGCTGTCCGGATAGCAAAACGTCGTAAAGAAGGCAGTGAGAAGTTTGTCAATGCTATTCTTAGAAAGCTCCTCCGCGAGGGGCTACCAGCTGTTGATACGATCAAGCGAAAGAACAAACGTTATTCGGTAGAGTATTCCCTACCTGTATGGTTGGTCAAAGCATTGATCGAAGAATACGGTGAAGAACGTGCTTGCGCTATTTTTAAGAGTCTCTATCAGCGTAATAAATCCAGTATTCGTGTGATTGATCTGGACGAAAAAGAAGAGTTGGCTCAGCTACTCGAAGCAACCTCCTCTCTACTTGCTTCGTCCGCTCTCGTGAAAGAGCAGGGACATTTTGCGGCGCATTCCTTGTTTAAAGAAGGGCGCATTACTATTCAAGACGAGTCCAGCCAATTGGTGGCACCAGCTTTGGATTTGCAAGGAGATGAGTGTGTTTTAGATGCCTGTGCGGCGCCAGGTGGAAAGACGACCCACCTGGCTTCTTATCTCACAACTGGGAAAGTCACAGCCTTGGATCTCTATGACCATAAGCTCAAATTGATTCAAGAAAATGCTAATCGGCTCCATGTTGCGGACAAAATTTTGACAAAGAAGTTAGATGCGACAAAAGTCTTTGAAACATTTGGACCTGATGCTTTCGATAAAATTTTGGTGGATGCGCCTTGTTCAGGGATTGGTTTGATACGGAGAAAGCCTGATATCAAGTACAATAAAGAGAGTGCAGATTTTGTATCTTTACAAGCTATTCAATTGGCAATCCTGGATAGTGTTTGTCAAAGTGTGCGTAAAGGTGGTATAATAGTGTACAGTACGTGTACAATTATGGGCAAAGAGAATTTTGAAGTGGTGGACCAATTTTTGAAAAACCATCCAAATTTCGAACAAGTCCCATTGGATCACGAAAGAAAAGATATTCTTAAAAATGATTGTATCCTTATTACACCCGAATTATATGGAAGCGACGGCTTCTTTATTAGTCGTTTTAAGAGAATCTCATAATATCAGGAGGAAACTGACAGTATGGATATGACGATCTTAACCGATGTAGGTCAAAGACGGACAAATAACCAAGACTATGCAAATCAATATACAAACAAGGCAGGAAAACCGATGGTTTTTCTTGCTGATGGTATGGGAGGACACCGTGCCGGAAATATTGCTAGTGAAATGGCAGTCACAGACCTAGGTGCGGCTTGGGTTTCTTCTGAGATCGAGACGGTTAATCAAGTACGGGAATGGTTTGCAGAACATTTAGAAGCTGTGAATCGTCGGATTCATTTGGCTGGGCAAGATGATGAGCACAAAGGAATGGGAACGACACTAGAAGCCTTGGCTTTTGTAGAAGGACAAGTGATTTATGCCCACGTTGGGGATTCACGGATTGGCCTCATTCGTCAGGGCGAATACCAGCAGTTGACCAGTGACCATTCTCTTGTAAATGCTCTTTTGCGAGCTGGTCAAATTACAGAGGAAGAAGCTGCCCATCATCCTCAACGTAACATCATCACTCAGTCCATTGGTCAAAAAGATGAGTTAGAGCCGGATTATGGTTTGGTGACGGTTGAAGCAGATGATTATATTTTGATCAATAGTGACGGTTTAACCAATATGATTGGCCCGGATGAAATCAGAGATATTGTCTTGAGTGATGTTTCACTGGACGAAAAAGCTCAAACCTTGATTCGTTTTGCCAATAATGCTGGAGGTTTGGATAATATCACTGTTGTACTGCTCCACTTTACTGAGGAGGACGCAGCATGATTCAAATCGGCAAAATTTTTGCCGGGCGATATAAAATCATCCAACAAATTGGACGTGGCGGGATGGCAGATGTTTATCTTGCGCGTGATTTGATTTTAGATGGGGAAGAAGTTGCAGTCAAGGTACTGCGTACGAATTACCAGACGGATCCCATTGCAGTTGCACGTTTTCAGCGTGAAGCAAAGGCGATGGCAGAGCTGGACCATCCAAATATCGTTCGGATTACAGACATTGGCGAAGAAGAAGGACAACAATACCTTGCAATGGAATATGTTGCAGGTTTAGACTTAAAACGCTATATCAAAGAAAATGCTCCTTTATCAAATGAAGAAGCTGTTCGTTTGATGGGGCAGATCCTTCTAGCTATGCGTCTTGCCCATACGCGTGGCATTATCCATAGAGATTTAAAACCACAGAATGTCCTCTTGACACCAGATGGAACAGCAAAAGTTTCAGACTTTGGGATTGCAGTGGCCTTTGCAGAGACTAGCTTGACCCAGACCAACTCGATGTTGGGGTCGGTTCATTATTTGTCCCCTGAGCAGGCGCGTGGTTCAAAAGCTACGGTGCAAAGTGACATCTACGCGATGGGGATCATTTTCTATGAGATGTTGACAGGACACATTCCTTATGATGGAGATAGTGCAGTTACAATCGCTTTGCAGCATTTTCAAAAGCCACTCCCATCTATTCGGGAAGAGAATAAGAATGTTCCACAAGCTTTAGAAAATGTGGTGATCAAAGCGACAGCTAAAAAACTGACGGATCGCTATAAATCAGTGGCAGAGATGTATGTGGACCTTTCAAGTTGCTTGTCCTACGAGAGAAGAAATGAGAAAAAACTGATTTTTGAAGATCAATCGAAAGCTGATACAAAGACTCTTCCAAAAGTGAGTCCAACTCCAAAGACGGCTCCTGTTCCAATCTCTGAGGTACGCAGTGAAATCAGTTCGGTAGATCCTAATCGACCATTATCTGACCAGCAGACAATGGCACCAAGTAAAAAGCCAAGAAGACGCTTGCGGGCGCGCTACAAGGTATTGTTTGTTGCCATTGCACTAGTTCTTGCAGCCTTTACTTTCTTGTTGTATATGAGCCCAGCCAATAAAACAGTTCCAGATGTTTCCGGCAAAACCATTGCCGAAGCTAGAGCGGTTATTGAGGGACAAGACCTTCAAGTCGGTGAAGAGAAAGAAGAGTACAGTGATTCGGTTGCAGAAGGCTATGTGATTCGGACCAATCCAAATGCAGGTGCTCAAAAGAAAGAACAAAGTCGCATTGATTTGATTGTTTCAAAAGGTCCAAATAGTTTTGAAATGCCAAACTATGTAGGAGAAACACGAGCTAAAGCAGAGGAAGATCTGAAAAATACTTATAAAGTATCAAGCAAAATGATCACGATTGAAGAAGTTGAGACCTTCGATTATGCTGCAGGGACAGTTCTTGAACAAACCCCAGCTCCAGGAGAGCAATATTCTCTGAATTCAAAAACCAAGATTGTTTTGAAAGTAGCGAAAGAAACGACTTCAATTGAAATGCCAAACTATGTTGGATCAACTTATGATTTTGCTAGAAGTAATTTGATTGAGATCTATGGTATTAAAGAAGCCAATATCGAATTAAGAAAAACGGAACATCTCCCTGATGGGGTAGTTGTTTCTGCCGGTCAAATTGTCAGTCAAACTCCAGAAGTTTCGAGTACGGTGGATATTAACCGAACACGAATTGCTTTGACTGTATATGAGCCTAAAGTGACGGCTTCTTCAAGTACGAAAGCCTCATCAAGTTCAGATGCATCTAGTTCATCCTCTGCTGAACGATCAGATACAGAAAGCTCCAGCAGTAGTGCAACTGGTGGAGATTAATAAATCAGTCTAAGACTCAGATGAATTTCTGAGTCTTTTTGTATTTTTTTGTTGCTATGTCGTGATTTTTTTTTTCCCTGTAGAGGGAAAAACTTTGAGGTCGCTTCAAGAAACTATTTTTCTACAGATGAATAGATTATGTGAATCCCTTAACAAACAAGGGGTTTTAAGTCCGGTAAAATAAAATAGTCAATTAAACATAAGGTAATTTGAAGTTGAAAATAGATTGAATATCAAATTATTTGCCTTTGTTTTAGCCCACATGCTATAATCTGCGTGAAAGGAGATCAAAGAGTAAAAATGTCGTTCAGACCTGATTTGATAGGAAATTGGTAAACGAATAGATTTTTTTCTACTAGTTGAATAGGCCTTGACAACTGGTGGAGATAAATATCGTGAACTAAGAAACAGGGAGGTAGAATGACTTTTGAAATATGTGCACATAGTTGATGTATCTTTCGCCTATACTTTCCCAATGGAGATTATTTAAATGGACAGAAAATATAGAGTGGTTAGTCGAGCAATCTTAGCAACAGCTATGATTGTCCCGGCATTTATAGCAACAAAAGTAGCTGCAGAAAATAGAGGATGGAATACCTCCCCTTATCGTTCAAACTATTATAACTATGGTTACAATAATTGGAACGGTTATAATGGCTATAATTCATGGACCTATAGTTATGGCTATGGATATCCAAATTGGAACTATTATTATGGCTATAACTATGGTTATCCTAGCTGGAATAATTATTATGGTTATAATGGTTGGAACTATGGTTATTCCTTGGAAAATGATGTAAACTACATTTATTGGAATGGCAATCATTATTATCGGATGAGTGATGGGACTTACCGGATCTACCGCAATGGTGAGTGGAAGCCTCTAACTAATCGGAATAACTCTACTAATAACCTTGCCAATGACCCTCATTATGTATATGAAAATGGCTACCATTATTATGTATTGGATAATGGGGATTATTACTACTATAAAAATGGCAAATGGGTATTTGTGAAGAATTCAACGGAAAATCCTGATACTCCTGATCCGGTTCCAACACCGACTCCGGATCCAACTCCAACACCTGAAGAGCCAGATCCAAGCGATAAACCGGATCAACCAGTTAATCCATCAGAACCATCTACACCAGAAGATCACGGCAACTTGATCTTCCCAGAAAATCCTCCATTTGTAGGAGCAGATGGAGAGTTTGATCCTTTCGCACCAACCCCAGAAAATCCAAGTGAACCAAAACCAGAAGAACCGGTGCAACCTGAAGTGCCTGGAAATGATGGTTTGGTATCAACAGATCAGCCTAGTGAAAACCAAATTCCTCCATACGTTGAGACACCAGCAGAAGGATTAGAACATCTTCCATGGGCTCCAAATGGACGAGCACCTAAGATAGTCTATCCTCCTGGAAAACCTGGATCAGCAGCTTTGCGTCGAGATAAGAACTACTACTTTGACGGGTCGACTCACTATTACTACGTTCCTTCTGATACGGAAGCAACTGGTTACTCTGCTTATTGGAAATGGAATGGAGATAAATGGAAACTTTATGGAATGACAGATCCGAAAGATCCTGAGATCGATCCAAAATTCCACGAAGATGCCAAAGATGATGAATATGCTTATAGCGATCGTGACTCAAGCGTGAAGCTCTACTCTACAAATCTGGTAGAAACAGCTAAAGCAGGTCAAGCTCTTCCATTTAAGAATGTGGATGAATTTAAGGACTATGTCATTAAGAAAATGAATCCTAAATTTATTGATAATGCTGGATGGGATGCCAAAGTAGAATGGGAAATCGAGGACCCAGAACTCTTTGAGCAATCTAAAGAAAACCCATGGGCTAAAGACTATGTTTTAATCGCTAACTTGAAGAGTGGAGTAGATGACAAGAACTATAAAGATGTTGAGTTTGGCTATGTGAAATTCGTTTATCGTGTAGAAGCGACAGACAATACAAACTATATCGAGTTAGATAAAGCGAAAGAAGCTTTTGCTAAGATTAACGAATTACGAAAGGCACAAGGCTTAAAAGAATTGACTTGGTCAGATGATGTCTACAACTCACGTGCCTTGCCAAAAGCCCATACTATTTCACGTCAGTACGATAGCACAGGGTTTGTAGCTCGCCGTGAAGACAATGCAACAACAGTCGCAACGAAATGGTATAACAGTGGATTGAGAGAATTAATGCTCGATCCAAATGCCACAGAAGGTGCGGTAGCAGCAGTCATCAATGGCGACGGTAACTATTACTGGGCATTCATGTATAAATAATGCCTCTAGACAACTGTTATCGGAAAGAACTTATTTAATAACAATTCATTCCGATACCAAGGACACCCAAAGGATTTCTTTCTTTTGGGTGTTTTTTTGCTCTTCTTATTATCCAACCACAGACGGAAGTCAAATGAGGAAAAATTTGATAAAATAGGAAAAGATGAGGTAGACTATGTGGAAAATACAAATTTTTATTTTCGTTGAAGCCGTTTTGTTAACATTAGCAGCGATCACCATTTTATCAATCGATTTTTCCAGATTTGTTGTCTTGATGGTTCTCTTTTTGCTCCTTTTGTATTACTATTTTGGCAAACAAAAAGCAAATTTTCTATTAATCGCGCTGAGTGTGCTCTTATTTTTTATCGTGATGCTGAATCCTTTTGTGATTGCAGCCATTTTATTTGCGGTGGTTTATGGTTTATTGATTGCCTACCCTTATATGTATAAGGAAAATGAAGCCGTTGTGTTTGATGTTGAAGAGGATACGAAAATTCGTCAGGAAAAAACTCGATGGATTGGTGATTTACAACATTTTTCAAAGCAAAGTCGAGGGTATCGAGATCTGAATGTGATCCGAGTTTTTGGGAATGACACCCTCCATTTAGAGGAGGTAGCCATTTGCAATTGGGACAATGTAGTGATCATTCGGAAAGGGTTTGGAAATACAAAAATTATCTTACCGATTGATTTGGAATTGCATTTACAAATTAACACCCTGTATGGAGATCTGAAGTTTTTGGATCTTCCTGTCCGTAAAATGAGGAATGAAACCATAGACATTGAAACGGCACATTATCGGAGATCGCACCGTTCTATAAAAATTGTGTTAGTTGGTATTGTTGGGGATGTTGAGGTGATTCGCGCATGAAGAAATTAGACTATCTCCTATTGTATTTCTATTCCCTAATGGTGGTTGCGGTCATTTGTCATACCATTTTCCATTTTGTTGGTTTTCAGTGGGGCAAACTTCTTTCAGATCTTTCCTTGCTTCAGTCATTCCTATTTTTGGTTTTTAGTCTGACGCTTGCATTGACGGCTTTGGTTGTCTTAATTATTAAAATCACGCAATTTGTAACGGTTCATGCAGTACAACAAAAGGTAGAATCTATCCTGACTGCTTCACAGAGAAAAGAAATTGCCCCCAAAGAATTGAATCAACAGTTAGATTTATTGGACAGCAAATTGCTTCGACTAGAAGAAAATTTACAAAAAAGTGAAAATCGTGTGATGCGAAATGAGGAAGAAATTGTGGAAATCGAGCGTAAGAGAATTGCGCGTGATCTACATGATACGGTTAGTCAAGAATTGTTTGCAGCCAATATGATTTTATCTGGAGTAGCAGCGCAGGCCCTTGAGTTAGAGAAAAGTCAGATCCAGCAGCAACTAAATGGTGTATCGGATATTCTAGGTACAGCCCAAAATGATTTACGCGTCTTGCTCCTACATCTTCGTCCTACAGAATTGGAAGGAAAAAGTTTGGTAGAAGGTATGGAGATGATTTTTAGAGAATTGAAGGAAAAGAGTAACCTAACAGTTGTCTTCCATCATAATGACGTGAGTATTCCAAAAGAAATGGAAGAACATCTATTTCGAATCGTCCAAGAAATTGTCAGCAATACCTTGAAACACGCTAGAGCTCAACAAATGGATGTCTTTTTGCATCAGGAAGGAAAACAACTTCATTTACGGATGGTAGATGATGGAATCGGCTTTGAGCAGGAAAAATTGGAACGATTGAGTTATGGGTTGAAAAATATTCAAGAACGTGTAGAGGACATGGCGGGAACCATTAAAATAAGAACGAGTCCTCAAAAGGGAGTGGCTGTGGATATTCGTGTTCCCCTCCTTGTAAAAGAGAAAAATGAAAAGGAAACTGTATGAAAGTATTATTAGTAGATGATCATGAAATGGTCCGGTTGGGATTGAAAAGCTTTTTGTCCATGCAAACCGATATTGAGCAGGTCTTAGAGGCGAAAAATGGGCATGAAGGGGTGGAGTTGGCGCTGAAAGAAAGACCAGACGTCATCATCATGGATATTGTGATGCCAGAGCTAAATGGAATCGATGCGACTCTAGCCATCCTAAAAGAGTGGCCGGAAGCTAAAATTGTCATTTTGACGTCTTATTTAGATAACGAAAAGATTTACCCTGTCTTAGATGCCGGTGCAAAAGGGTATATTTTAAAGACCTCGTCAGCAACTGAGATCTTACAGGCTGTCAGAAAGGTTGCAAAGGGAGAATTTGCAATTGAGACAGAAGTTAGTCAAAAAGTTGAGTCACGAAAGAACCATGCTGAATTGCATGATGATTTGACAGCTAGAGAACGAGATATTCTGGCTTTATTGACGAAAGGATATGAAAATCAACGAATAGCAGATGAACTCTTCATTTCTTTAAAAACAGTGAAGACCCATGTCTCCAACATCTTATCCAAATTAGAAGTCAGTGATCGGACGCAAGCAGTCGTCTATGCCTTTCGACACCATCTGGTGAATCAAGAAGATTTTTAAAAGGAAACATGCTATAATAGAGCATGATCATAAGGGAGAGACAAGTGGACGCAAAATTACGTTATAAAGCCAAAAAAGTTAAAATCGTCTTTTTTGATATTGATGATACATTACGTGCAAAAGAAACAGGATTGATCCCAGAATCTGTCAAAGACGTCTTTCATCAGTTGAAAGAAAAAGGAATCCGAACAGGGATTGCAACCGGCAGAGGGATTTTTGGGGTTGTTCCTGAAATCATGGACTTAAAGCCTGATTTTCTAGTAACCTTAAACGGTGCCTATATAGAAGATACAAAAGGAACTGTGATCTACCAATCACCAATCAATGAAGCAATCGTTTCTTCTTTTGTGGATTGGGCCAAAGAATCCGAGATTGATTATGGATTAGTGGCTAGTCATCAAGCTGCCCTGTCTAATCGGACACCCTTGATCAGTGATGCTATTGACATCATTTATCCAAACTTACCAGTAGATCCAGATCTGCATTTGAAAGAACCTATTTTCCAAATGTGGACCTTTGATGAACAGGATAGTGAGCTAGAGTTGCCCCCTTCTTTGCAAGAGAACTTGCGCCTAGTTTCGTGGCATCCCCATTCGTCAGATGTTGTTCGCTTTGAAGCTTCAAAAGCTTCAGGAGTTTCTCATCTTGTAAATCATTTGGGCTTGAAGCCAGAGAATGTTTTAGTATTTGGGGATGGATTAAATGATCTAGAACTGTTTGATTATGCTGGAATTAGTATCGCAATGGGAAAATCTGCCCCAGAGTTACAAGAAAAAGCTGATTATATCACTAAGAATTTAGAAGAAGATGGCATATTCTATGCCTTAGAGGAGTTAAATATGGTTGAAAAAGAATTGACGTTACCACAGTTAGAACTTGCTACGGCTGACGGTCCTGTCGCTGTGATCAAAACCAATCACGGTAAGATGAACATTCAATTGTTCCCGGATCAAGCGCCAAAAACAGTTGCAAACTTTGTAGCTCTTGCTAAGTCTGGTTATTATGATGGTGTCATTTTCCATCGGATTATTAAAGATTTTATGATCCAAGGGGGAGATCCTACTGGTACAGGTATGGGTGGTGAATCCATCTATGGGGAGAGCTTCGAAGACGAATTTTCAAAAGAACTGTACAATATTCGTGGAGCCCTTTCGATGGCAAATGCTGGACCAAACACAAATGGTAGCCAATTCTTTATTGTACAAAATCAACATCTCCCATATTCGAAAAAGGAATTGGTCCGCGGTGGCTGGCCTGAAGAAATTGCTGAAATCTATACGACAGAAGGGGGAACTCCTCACCTAGATCAACGCCATACCGTATTTGGACAATTGATGGATGAAGCTTCTTTTGCTGTGTTGGATGAGATCGCGGCTGTTGAGACAGGGATGATGGATAAGCCAGTAGAAGATGTGGTGATTGAAACCATCGAAATTGAGGACTAATATGAAAATTGGAGATAAGTTAGAAGGAACCATCACAGGAATTCAACCTTACGGCGCCTTTGTCGAACTAGAGTCGGGTGTGACGGGCTTGATTCATATCTCAGAGATTCGAAGTGGTTATGTAAGTAATATTCAGGATATTCTGTCGATTGGGGAGAAGGTCTTTGTCCAAGTCATCGATGTTGATGAATATTCTAAGAAAGCTAGCCTCTCTCTGAGAACACTAGAAGAAACACCACAACGAAGCATTCGACACCATCGTTTTTCAAATGACCGCTACAAGAGTGGTTTTGCGCCCTTAGCTCAACAGATGCCGACCTGGGTTAAAGAAGGAAAGGTATTCTTTAGCAAACAAGAAAAGAAATAAAAACTTCGATAGGTTGATGAAACCTATCGAAGTTTTTTTGATATAGAGAATTATTCAAATTCGTAAAGGGTAGTAGAAAGATAACGTTCTCCATTATCTGGTGCAAGAGCAAGAACTTTTTTACCGCTACCCAATTCTTTTGCGACTTCAATAGCAGCATAGATAGCAGCTGCGCTTGAGATACCGACTAAGAATCCTTCAGCTCCCCCGATAGCGCGTGCAAGTTCGAAAGCTTCTTCTGAAGATACGCGACGAACACCATCATATGCATTAGTGTCTAAAGTATTTGGGATAAAACCAGCTGAAATCCCTTGGATTTTATGTGGTCCAGGTTTTTCGCCAGAAAGGACTGCGGATTCATTGGCCTCAACGGCATAGACTTTGACAGCAGGATTATTCTTTTTCAAAGTATGAGAAATACCAGAAACAGTACCACCAGTACCAACACCTGCGACAAAAGCATCTAAACCATCTTTTCCAAAGGCATCAACGATTTCTTGTCCTGTTGTTCTTTCATGTACCTCTGGGTTAGCAGGGTTTTCAAATTGAAGAGGAAGGAAGCCATTTCTTTCTGCAGCGATTGCTTCAGCTTTAGCGATAGCGCCTTTCATTCCTTCACTTCCAGGAGTCAAAACGAGTTCAGCTCCATAGGCTTGGATGATTTTACGACGTTCCACACTCATGGTTTCAGGCATGACAATCACAACTTTGTAGCCTTTAGCTGCGCCGACCCATGACAAGCCAATCCCTGTGTTCCCACTAGTTGCTTCGACAATGGTATCACCTGGTTTGATCAAGCCATCCGCTTCAGCTTTTTCAATCATGCTCAAAGCAATCCGGTCTTTAACAGATGATCCAGGATTGAAGGCTTCGAGTTTGACATAGACATCTGCAGCTCCTTCAGGAACAAGACGGTTCAATTTGACAATAGGAGTGTTCCCGATCAATTCTGTAATATTTTCATAAATAGCCATAATATACCTCAGTTCTAGGTTTTCTTGATACTAACAAGTATAGTCCCTTGCGGGAAGAATGTAAAATATAGAAATTTTATGGGTGTGATAAAAAAAAACTATCGTTGCCGATAGCTTCTTTGGTTATTTTTCTACAGAAAGTAGGGGTACTTCAACCTCACGAATTCCTTGGTCCTCAATAATGACTTTGCCATTGTAAAATTCGACTAAAGCTGCTGTGATAGAGTTTGTGTTTTCTTTATCTACAAAAATAGTTGTCATCACCTGATCTGTAAACATCGGATCTTGTTCCGCCAATTGATGGTCTTTTAAGAAATTAGCAAATTCTTGGTATTGGGAATAAGAAAGTGTGATCCCAAGTACCACTTGCTCTTTGATTTCTACCAGTCCAATCTCTCGAACTGCTTGTGCAACACTTCCAGCATAAGCACGAATCAGACCGCCAGCGCCTAATTTAATACCTCCGAAATAGCGGGTAACCACGACACAACTATTAGTGATGCGATGATTCTCCAAAACTCCTAACATCGGTACCCCAGCGGTTCCACTAGGCTCTCCATCGTCACTGGTCCGTTTGATGTCACTTTGTTCCCCAATGATGAAAGCAGAGCAGTTATGTGTAGCCTTATAGTGTTCCTTTTTGATGGCATTGATAAAATCTCTAGCTTCCTCTTCAGAGGAGACTCGCTTGACATGACAAATGAATTTTGATTTTTTGATTTCTTCTTGAACAGTGCCGTTCTCTTTAAATGTAACATATTCCATATTCTTATTTTACAAAAAAAGAATGATTTTCTCCAACTTTTGCGAATTAATAAGTATGAAGATAGAAGATTCTTATGGAAGACTCTTAACGGAGAGTCAAATGACAAATGATCTGAAAGAAATTGCCCAAGAACTTCCAGCTATGGAAAAACAGAATGGAAGGTACCAATGTTTTCGATGTGGCAGTTTGATTGATCAAAAACTTTGGAAGTTGAGTGAGGAGGTGCTGTATTGTAGAGCCTGTATCCAATTGGGAAGGATCCGGAGTGATCAAAAACTTTATGCTATTGCACAGAAAGACTTTGAAGGACAGGAGGTGTTAAACTGGAAGGGAACCTTGACTTCCTATCAACAAGAGGTATCTGAAGGACTTATCCAAGCAGTTAAAGCAGGAAAACATGCCTTGGTACATGCTGTGACAGGAGCTGGAAAAACAGAAATGATGTATCAGGTTGTAGCAACAGCGATCAAGGCAGGAAAAGCAGTCTGTATTGCTACCCCAAGAATCGATGTCTGTATAGAATTGTACGGAAGAATGAAGGAAGATTTTTCCTGCCCCATCTCTTTGCTTCATGGAGAATCGGAACCCTATTTTAGAACACCCTTGGTGATCGCTACAACCCACCAATTGCTAAAGTTTTATCAGGCCTTTGATCTCCTTATTATAGATGAAGTAGATTCTTTTCCCTATGTAGACAATCCAATCTTATATAAAGCAGCTCAGAATGCAATAAAAAAAGAGGGGAATACCCTATATTTAACAGCAACCTCTACAGATGAGTTAGATAAAAAGGTCAAGAAAAAAGAAATAATTCGTTATAGCCTTCCAAGAAGATTTCATGGGAACCCACTAGTGGTCCCTGAAATAAAATGGGTGCCGAAAATGAGAGAAAAAATAGAAAAAGGAAGAATCCCTTACCAACTATTGCAACTGATCAAGAAACAAAGACAGACTCACTACCCATTGTTAATCTTTGTATCTGAAATAGAATTAGGACAACAATTCACTGAGAACTTAAAAAAATACTTTCCAAAAGATACAGTAGGTTTTGTATCCTCACAGACAACAGACCGTCTACGAATGGTAGAAGAGTTTAGAAACAGAGCCATAACTATGCTAGTCTCGACAACTATTTTAGAAAGAGGAGTGACCTTTCCGTTTGTAGATGTTTTTGTTTTAGAAAGTAATCACAAATTATTTACTAAAAGTGCCCTCGTACAAATTTCAGGGAGAGTCGGTCGAAGTAAAGAAAGACCAACAGGTGAACTACTTTTTCTATCAGATGGCATAACACGAGAAATGAAGAAAGCGATTAAAGAAATAAAGGAAATGAATCAGGAGGCTGGATTTTGAAAGAATGTCTGCTTTGTACGAAAGAGTTGAAAACTGGTGAACATTTCACAGACCTTATTTTTATGAATAAACAAGAAGAATGGATTTGTAAAGAATGCAAAGAAGACTTCGAACAAATTGGCGAAATCCATTGTCCTAGATGTTATAAAGATAAAGAGGAGAAAGTATGTAAAGATTGCGAATACTGGATACAAAAGGGGAATATAGTAGAACATGAAGCATTATATAGATATAATGCAGCAATGAAGGACTATTTCAAGCGATATAAATTTGAAGGCGATCGTTTATTAGGAATGGTATTTACATGTGACATCAAAAAAGCCTTGAAAAAGTATAAAAGCTATACGATAATACCGACTCCAATCAGCCATGAAAAAAAGCAGGAGAGAGGATTCAATCAAGTATCGACTATACTAGATTTTGTAGAGATAAAGTATAACAGTCTATTCCAAAAAGAAGACACTTTAGCCCAATCAAAAAAAACAAGAGAAGAACGATTAAAAACCTCTCAAAACTTTCAATTAAAAGGAGAAGTTTCAAAAAAGCAGAAATATCTTATCTTTGATGATGTCTACACAACGGGCAAAACAATCGAATTAATGAAGCGCCTACTAATTGAAAAAGGTGTGAAAGAAATAAAGACATTTTCAATAGCAAGGTAAAAAAAGATTTGCAAAAACTTTATGAAAGCGTTATAATATACATATAAATAAAAACGTAATGTTTAGAAAGTAGGTACTAATATGATTAAATATAGTATCCGTGGTGAAAACCTAGAAGTAACAGAAGCCATTCGCGACTATGTCGTTTCTAAACTCGAAAAGATTGAAAAATATTTTCAGGCAGATCAAGAGCTAGACGCTCGAGTAAACTTAAAAGTTTACCGTGAAAAGACCGCAAAAGTAGAAGTAACCATTCCGCTTGGATCTATCACACTTCGTGCAGAAGATGTCTCTCAAGATATGTACGGTTCAATTGATCTAGTTGTAGATAAAATTGAACGTCAAATTCGTAAAAATAAAACAAAAATCGAAAAGAAAAATCGTGTTAAATCTGGTGCAGGTAAATTGTTTACCGATGCAGTTGTAGAAGAAGCAGCAACCACAGAAAAAGTTGTTCGCTCAAAAACAATTGATCTAGAACCAATGGATTTAGATGAAGCGATCCTTCAAATGGATCTATTAGCACACGATTTCTTCATTTATCGTGATGCAGAGGATAACACAACAAATGTGATCTACCGTAGAGAAGATGGAGATATTGGTCTATTGGAAGTAAAAGAATAGAGATCAAAAAAAGAGATTGAAACCATCAATTAAATTATAGAGGAATCAGGAGCATTTATGCTCCTGATTTTTTTATATAAACCAAAAAAGTAAAAAAACTTTCAAAAAAATAAAAAATTTTAAAAAAAAAGTGTTGACAGTAAGGCTAGGTCATGATATACTAATATAGTTGTCGCGAGAGAGCGACAAAGACCTTTGAAAACTGAACAAGACGAACCAATGTGCAGGGCGCTATAACGAAAGTTATAGTAACTGAACAATAAAAAAACAATAAATCTGTCAGTGACAGAATGAGTTTAAGACAAACAATTATTTTAATGAGAGTTTGATCCTGGCTCAGGATGAACGCTGGCGGCGTGCCTAATACATGCAAGTAGAACGCTGAAGCTTGGTGCTTGCACCGAGCGGATGAGTTGCGAACGGGTGAGTAACGCGTAGGTAACCTGCCTCTTAGCGGGGGATAACTATTGGAAACGATAGCTAATACCGCATAAAAGTCGACATTGCATGATGTTGATTTGAAAGGTGCAATTGCATCACTAAGAGATGGACCTGCGTTGTATTAGCTAGTTGGTGAGGTAACGGCTCACCAAGGCGACGATACATAGCCGACCTGAGAGGGTGATCGGCCACACTGGGACTGAGAC
>OGEM01000626.1_pt1 | contig 21440 bp, 19 predicted proteins | sample 1570741 | NCBI WGS metagenome assembly OGEM01 (sample SAMEA2582141, study PRJEB24529) | metagenome | biome: Human gut stool | place: China | collected 2011
TTATCTCTTTATATTCAGTTTTTGTAGAAAATCTTGAACTTAAAAATGCAAATTTTTTAGTTTGTTCATCTTTAGCAATATATACATTTTCTTCTAATTCTTCTATATGACTATAAAATTTGGTTAGCTGTTTTCTTTCAGTTAAGCTATATATTGTATACTTCCCTCTTTTCTTTCCTATATATGTTTTTTCACTTACTATCATTATCCCCATTATCACTATTTTATAAAAAATTTGTATTATAATTATAACCTTATTTCCCGTAGTTATTTTTTTGGAGAGAAGGCTCAGATCACTCTGAGCTCCCACTCTCTACTTATATGTTAATTAAGGATTGGAAGGCTTTTCTAATATATCTACTATTACCTCTATTGTTCCTTGATAAGAACCTGGCTGAGTATCTTTATTTAAGACTGCTGTAGCTCCTAGTTCAAATTCAGTATTACTTTTCTTTTCTACTCCTATATTAATTAATTGTACTTCGCTTTTTGAACCATCTGTATTAATCATTTTTGAAGTAGTAGTATTATCTTTTATTTTAAAAGTAACATTTTTACTCTCTGTATTTTTCATTTTAAATCTTTTTACTCTAGTTTCATAAGTTACTCCACCATCTCTTGAATCATAGAACATCTTTCCAAAATCTAAAGCTTGGTTAGCTGGATCTAATTCAAATATAGAATCATTAATATTTAAAATAAAGCTTCCTAATTTAATCTTTGTACTATTTGTATTACCCTTCTCAGAGAAATAGAAGTAATCTATAGTTACACTGTTTTTAGTTATTTTTTCACTACCTATTCTCTCTAAAATAATATCTCCATTACTATCTAATATTATTTTTAATTTATCTGCTTCTACTTCTGTCTCTGTATCAAGTTTTATATAATCAGTTCCATTAATACTATAATGAGTTGCTATTATATCTTTTGTAACCAATCCTGTTAATACTGGAAAATGTCCAGAGTAACTTTCTACTTCTAAATCAGTAATACTATTAGCTAGTGGAGATGGTTTTTGTGGTTTTACTATTCTATACTTACCAGCACCTTTATTTGATAAATCTACTGTTCCACTTCCTGAATATCCATCTTTATCAGTAAAATTATCAGTTGGTCCTTCTACAAGTTTCAATTTATGAATAAAAGATTTTTTAGTAGCTGTAGTTCCACTTCCATCTACATACTTAATAGTTAAATCTCCATTTTCATTATCACTATATTTTCTAGCAATTGTTCCTCCAGAGGAAATATTTTCTCCTAATTTTACTGCAAAATTTTGCCCTGATAATTGATTACCTATATAATATTTTGTGTATCCTCCTACTTTTCCAGTTACTTTTTTATAAATTTCACTCTTACTATTTTTAATCTCAATAACTTCAGATATAGTACTTATTCCAGAAGGTAAAGTACTTTTAATTATACCACTCATATTATGAACTAAATTTGTACTTTCTAAATTATTTCCTACAATATCATTTGTAGCCAACCAGTAAGATCTATATTTATTACTTTCTAAAGCTACTTGTACAAATCTAGGATCCACTTTTGTTGTAATAGTTCCATTTGCTGTAGCAGTAGAACTGTTAGAAATAGTTAGTGTATACTCTCCTAATTGAATTCCACTTGAGTGATAATATTTTATTGTTACTGGTGTTGGTGTAACATCTTCATCAGTAAGTTTCTTTATCTTTAACTGCTTTCCATCTATTCCACTTTCAAGCTTAATTTTTACTTGATTAGGGACAATCTCTACTTCATCTCCTAAGTTTTTCTTTTGCTCCTCTTTTCCATTTATAGTTACTGTATATTTAGAAACAATAACTTCATTTTTATATTCTTTTATTAATCCAGTTAAATTTGGAAGTGTTCCTGTAGAACTATCTAATTGAAGTTCCTCTTCAATATTATTATTTCTAGGGGATTTAGTTGTCTTTGGTACTAATACATAATAATTTTCTGAAATTGGAGTTTTACTTAAATCTATACTTCCTGTTCCTACATATCCCTTATCCTTCTCATATCCTAATATTGGGACAAGTGCAATAGTTAAGTTATGTTTGAAAGAATATCTCTGATTTAAATCTCCTTCAGCTTCTACTATTACTGCTCCAATATCACTTACTTTTCTTACAAAGTTTTTATTAGAAGTTAAATTACTTGTATTTAAGGAAGAATCTTTAGCTATTTTCTTTATTGCTACATAAGGTATAGAATCCTTTCCATATCTATTATAATTATTAGAACCACCATTTATAAGTTTATACTCTTCTTGTCCTTTAAGTACACTTATTATTTTTGATATATTTACTGGAGTTAAAGTTCCTGTCGTCATCGAAATCAATTTTAGATGCTTATTTTCCATACTACTATCTAAATTAGTACCAGTATATCCATCTAAAGTTAACCACTCTTTATTTGCTACATTCTCACCATTACTATTCTTTAAATTTCCTAATCTTGGATCTATAACAGTTGTTAGAGTTCCTAAATCTGTTACTGGATTTGCATTAGTTATATTTAAAGTAAATGTTCCTAAAGTAACTGCTTTAGTACTTACTTCTCCTGCTTCTTGTGGGTCATAATAGTATGTAATAATAACTTGAGTTACATTAGAACCACCTTTTCTAGTTAAAGTAAGCCCTCCACTTGCCGTATCTATTCCTACTGATAAATTATGCTCAGTTACCTCTAACGTATTAGATGCTAAAGTTGTAGTTCTTGATTGTCTAGTATTTCCATTTGTAGTAAATGTAACTTTCAATTTATTAGCTATATTAGTACTATCTCCAAATATATCTAAAGAATTTACTGGATCATCACTAGCTCCTGTAATTTTTATATTTGGATTATTACTTTCAATACTTCTATTAGAAACAGTTGTTTTAAAAATATATGGTTCATCAATTGTACTGTTTCCTAAATCTATATCCCCACTTCCTGAGTAATTTTTCTTACCTAGATATATCTCTTTAATTGCTCCACTATACAAAATATTTCTAGGAGTTGCCTTAGCTACTAAAACAAAGTTATTAGTTACTTCTTGACTTGAAGCTCTTCTTGCATTTGTAGATATATCTCTTTTAGATATAAATATCAAACTTTTATTATCAATACCATAATTTTCTAATGTTACTGGCTTTCCAGATGTACTATAAGGTAAAACAGCTATGTTATTTCCATTTACTAAATACTTATATGTAGCCTTTGTTCCTGCTCTATCATCTAAATTTGTATTACCATTAATTGATTCTATAGTAATTACTTCATTTGTTCCTAAAGTAGAAACTGTATTATCTGTAGCCTTTATCAATTTAGAATAATCTCCATATTCTCCAGTAGAGTCATGTAGAATTCCATTTGCTCTTACCCACTCAGCTGCTGAAATATTTGCTAATCTACTGTCTATCCTAACTTCTATATCTCCCATAGGAGTTATTATTCTTTCATTTGTAACTATTAATTTAAAATTTCCTAAGTGAATACTTGTTCCATTTACATCATAATAATAGTCAATACTTAATTCTTTATCCTTTATCTCTATATCTTCTGTCTTAGTTACTGTTAATTCACCCTTTTCATTAATCCCTATATCTACTCCTATAACAACTAATGATTGTGATAAATTTCCTGTTGCTTTTCCTCTTATTTCTAATGAATTTTTTCCATTTTGTACTACCAGTCTATTTGCTATTCTATTACTACTATTGTTAGTTAGAACTCCAGTAGCATCCAATGTTTTTCCTTCTGTTATTTTTAAAGTTACATTTTGGTTACTAGAATTTGTTGTAATCCCTGTTATTTCTCCTTCTCTTCCTGCTGCAAATGCATATTTTTCTCCAATTATAGCATTAGTTAAGTTTAATGTTCCTTTTCCAATATGACCATCTTTACCTACTTGATTACTTTTGCTCATCACAAAATTTACATTATAAGTTTTTCCATTACTATCTTGAATTTTCGATTCATATGTTGCTGGATTTAATATTGAAATTAATGTATCTTTATTATTGCCACTATAGTAATTTAAAGCCCCTGGATTCTTTTTCAAAATTATCTCTGCTGATCCACTAGTACCAAATCCTGCATAACTTCCTCCAGTATTAATATTTATATTTTGCTTATCTTTAATAGAAATAATAGAAACATTTGTTGCAGTATCTGCTCCATTCTGATAATTTGGAGTAACTTCAACTAATTCTGAAAAAACTTTACTATGACTACTTAAACTCTCATTTCCTAAAGTTTTCTCTCCAGTTATATAAGTACCTATACTTGAAGAAGCTTGTTCTAGCCTAGGATCTATTTTAAAAGTAATATTTCCACCATCAACTTCATTGCTTTTTATTTTTAGTCTAAATGTTCCCAATATTACATCTTTATACTTATATTTTATAACAATATCATTTTGTGGGTTACCAGTATCATAATCAAATTCTGAAGTCAGTTTTACTATTTTTATTCTACCATCTGGCATTAATCCTACTTTTAAATTTCCATCAACACTATATATCTTATTTCCTATAACTTCATTATCAGTTTCTTGCGATATTCCTTGATTGCCGTTTCTTACAGTAACTTCTATATTATCTGCTATATTCACTCCTGTTGTTCCAGTTACTACACCTTTTGTATTTGGAAAATCTCCACTAATATTCATAGTCATTCCTGAAACTGTTGTTGTATTTCCATTTGTAGGTACTGGAAATATATAAGGTTGTCCTAATTCTGCAGCTCCTACATTTACAGTTCCTTTACCTGAATAACCATCCTCTAAAACTCCACTAGCATAATTTAAAGCGAAATTTAAATTATAGGCTTCTTCACTTCCATTATTTAAATGTTTCAATTTTCCTTTTAAATTTCTTATACTTGCAAAAGATATTAAAGTATCTCTAGAACTTCCATAATAACTCAACTCTCCAGTTCCATTTTTTAAAATTATATCTGCTGTTACATTTAAATCATCAGCAAATCCAATATAGTTACTATCTATTCCACTATTTGTACCACTTTTATCTACTGCTACTTTTCCTTCAATATAATATATTCCAGCTACACTTTTATTAGCTGAATTATTTGTATAACTTGTTGCAACATTAATCATTTTTGAGTAATCATTATTACTATTATGACTTGCTACATTATTTCCACCTATAGTCTTAGAACTAGTTATGTAATTTCCTTTTGAGTCAACTAACTGTTTTAATCTTGGGTCTACTTGGAAAGTAATGCTTCCAGCATCCGTTTCCTTACTTTTTACTTTTAAAGTAAATGTTCCTAACACTATATCATTATATTTATATTTTATTTTGATATGATCATTTTCAGTTAAAGTATAATCAAAAGTACTATTTAGCTTTTTTATTTGAACTGCTCCTGAAGAAGTCAATCCTACTTCCAAATTACTATCTACAGATATCATATCCCCTAAATTTCCAATTTTTCTCATATTTCTATATGATATCTCTATACTATTTGCTATATTGGTTCCTGTTTTTCCTTCTACTATTCCTTTAATATTTGGAAAGTTATTTAGAACTTGCATTGTCATTCCATTTGTACTACTATTTCCATTTTGAGGGGAATCAAATGTATATACTGTACCTATCTTAGCTCCTGACATATTTAATGTACCTGTTCCTGAATAACCATCTTTTGTCACTCCAGTAGCATAATTTACATTAATATCTAAATTATATTTTACTTTATTTTCTCCAACTAATTTAACTTGATATTGTCTATTAGCATTAGGCGAAACAACTAAATCATTACCAAGAGCATAATAATTTAATTTATCTGTTGCATTTTTCAATCCAATTTCTCTAATAGAATTAGTTCCAAAAAATTTATAATTTGTAGCTCCACCACCAATTGGATCTTTTCCACCTACTACTTCAACACTAGTAACCTTTTTTTCTTTAAAATTTGCTACAAGACTATTTGTTACTTTAAGCATATTTAAGTAATTTTTATCTTTAGTAATATTTGTATTAACTATATCACCACCAGCTCCTATAAGTTTTTCATTTCCTACAATTTGTTGTAATCTAGGATCTAGTTGCATAGTAATACTTCCTACATTTTCCACTGGGATTTTATTAACCTTTATACTATAATTAACCGTTCTAACAACATCCATTCCACTTCCATTAGGTACTTTTTGTTGTAGTTTAAAATCAAATGTATCGCTTGCACTTAATTTTAAAACATCTAATTTTATACCTACATATTTACCACTAGTTTGTATTAAATTAACTCTTACTTGGTTGTTTGTATTATATCCATTAACTTCAAATGAACCACCACTTATTGTATCATTATATATTACTTTTGCTCCATTTCCTCTGTATATTCCTGTATTTGCTGCATTTTTTTTCATAAAACTTAAACTATTATTATTATAGTTATCAGTTCCTAGATTTGTACCATTTAATGTAACCGTTCCACCTTCATATGTTTCAACTGTTTCACTATAACTTCTTTCAACTGGATCTTTTTGTGTAATTATTAAATCCATACTTCCCTTCAAATTAAGATTCTCAGTAAAACTTTCTCTTCCTAATATCCATGTAAAATTAGTTTGTTTATAAATACCTACTCTAGATTTAGTATGCCATACAGATGTTGATACTTTTTCTATTTTTCTTCTAAATAAATTATCATTAATAGAACAACTATTCCTTACTTCGTCTGATAATCCAGTTATTTTTGAAAACCAAACTTGGTCATAACTCTGTAAACCATTACTATCTAAGTTTACTTGCATCCAGTAACTAAAACTTATTGCTGTTCCTGATTCATGCTTAATATCATCAATCGTAGATGAAAAATATATTCCGTCTTTATAAAGTCTATATCTATCACTCAAAGAGCCTATACTATTATCTTCTTTTACTTTTAATGCTATTGATTTTCCAATATTTGTTTGTGCTGATACAAACTCATCATCAAGTTCTATATTAGTACTAGGATTTTTTACTTCAGCATAATTAACATATTGAGTATCTACTGAATAAGCCCAATCACCACTAGTAATATTCCTAAAAAGAAATTTTCCCCCACTCTCATTATCATTATAACTTATTGATACTCTTTTTGTACCAGCATTTTTTACACCAGCTTGGATAGTTCCGCTACAACTAATTCTAGTATTTAAACTACTCACATCTCCAATCCTATAAGACTTAACTACACTCTCTCCATCCATAACAGAGATATATACCTTTTCATTCTCTTGTACATCCTCTACCTCTAATCTTACATACTCTGGAGTGTCCTCTACTATATTTATTTTTTTCTCTTTAGAAACTGCTCCACTGTTCATCATATTTCTTATATCATCAGCAGATAGATTTTGAGCCATATTTTTACCATTATTTGCACTTCTTGTTCTTAGCACCATTGGTTTATCATTTTTTGTATTAGTATAAGCCTTCAATTTAAAGTTACTTATATCTATATCTTTTGTACTTGCACTTCTAGCCATTTTTCTAGCCTGCTTTTTATAAATAAACACAGAAAGCTTTCCATCTTCAGAAAGACTTCCCATTATCTCCTCTGGTTTACTTTTAGTTACACTTAGAGACATAGTAGCATGATCTCTTACCTTCATACTCTCTACAGTTGTAACCTCTTTTTTAGGATTATCTTTTATTATCTCATTTGGAGCTTTTGTTTCTTCAGCTGCAAATAGAGTTACCCCAAAGATAATAGCTATAAACATTATCAGTTTTTTTAGCTTATCTATCATAAAAATCCTCCTCTTACTCTTTTTTCTCTTCTATCTTATAATATTGATTTTCTATTAATTTTTCTAAATTCTCTCTTTCTATCTGTCCCACGATAGACTGTACTACCTTTCCATCTTCATTTATCACATACAGAGTTGGGACTCCATCTATATAGTATTTATAAAATATTATCTCATCATTCATAACTGGAAATTTATATCCACGCTCTTTTAAAACTTCTTGTAATACATCTGCTTCTTCATTATTGAAAGTTAGAAATATTATATCCTTTTTATTTTCTCCTGTTTTCTCATATAGTTTTTCTATATCTTTTAACTCTTCAGTACAATATCCACACCAAGTATTCCAAAATACTACAAATACTTTTTTTCCTCTATATTTTTCAAGATTATGCTCTATCTTATACTGATCTTTCAATTCAAAATCTGTTGCACTGACTAATTCAGCAAATAGATTAACAGTTAGATTAAAAAGTAAGAAGATATAGATAAAATACTTTTTCATAAATTTTCCTCCTACTCAACAACATATTTTTGCTCTATTCTATATTTCATCTTTATCTTAGCACTAGAACCACCTTGATTTAGATTCAAAGCATCCTCTTCTAGTATCAGCTTATATTTTTTCTCTCCCTTATCCTTTCCTACCACAGATATCTTAAAATCTTTCTTTTCAAATGCTGGTATCAATAGAGTAGTTGGAGTAACACTCTCTGCTCCACTACCATTTGCTATACTGAGCTTATATCTCAAAGGATAGTTTTTATCATTTATCAATGTAAATTTTTTCTCTCTCTTCTCTCCTACCTTTACATTGATATCCATATCTATATCTGGAGATTTCAATGCAAAGGTTGATAAACTAAGTATTAAAAATAGTAAAATCTTTTTTATCATCATTCCTCACTCTCCAATATATAGAATCTTTGTTCCATTTTATCTCTCACTATCACTACCTCTTTGTTGTAGTAAAGGAGATCATCTTTTTTACAAGTTACTATCTCTTTTCCTGTTTTATCTAATAGTGTATACTTATCTTCAACCATTCCTATATAGTAATTTTCAGATATCTCTATGAAGTTTTCATATTTCTCTTCAGCTATCTTTTTATCATCTACTACTAGAGCAAACAATCCAACCTCATCTGTTCCAGCTATAAAGGAGTTTCTTCCCAATTTATTTATATAGTCAAATTCGTAGTTACTCCCTTTTTCAGTATACTTATCTATAATTCCATATTTTCCACCTTTTCCTACTATTACATATCTGTCATAATTAGGTGCTACCTCATCATATGGCTCCTTTGAGAAACTTCCATCCTTTAGATCAAATAATCCAAATCCCTCTCCTAAATCATAGATAACTACATCACTCATTGTAGGGTAGACTCTCTTTATATCTAACTCTTTATCATTAAAGTAGTACTTCCCATCTCTTTTTATTAGTAAGTTATTATCAGCAAAATATATCTCTTGATTATTCTCCTCTACATACTTTTTATTTTCTACATCATACATTCCAAATAATCCATTTTTTTCTGTTACTGCTACTGCCCCTCTAAAAAATAGTATATTTTTTTCATCTAGCCCTTGAATCTTATTCCCTTTTTCATCCAGATAAGATGTTCCATTTGTATCTGTAGCTACTATTATCTCTCCATTGCTTACACCATACAGATTTTTATATGGTCCTAACATGGAATATTTCTCTATATCTATAAGGTAGAACTCTCCATCTCTTTCTCCCCTTATAAATTCATCATTTATTTTTTCTAAAGAATCATAGTTGAAAGCTATAACTTCTTTTAATTCTCTATTTATAATTCCTACCTTACCATTGCTTTCAGCTATGTAATACTCCTTATCCTTTGCTTTAAAATTAGAAAAAATTCTAAACTTTATAGGTATTTTTTCTCCATCCTTATCTATATAGCTCTCCTTTCCAGCTGTATAGATAAGATTCTCTCCTTTATTATCTAAATCTAAAAAACTTATTACCTTTATCTGCTCCTCTGGAATAGTGAGCTCTTTCTTACTTTGAAAGTAGCATCCTCCTAATAATGCTATCCCTAAAATTGTTCCTACTACCTTTTTATTCATAATTAACTCTTCCCTTCAATCTAAGTTTTACCATTGTCATCACTCTAGTCTTTTTTTCCTGCTCCTCTTTATCCTGTTGTGGTGTTGGAAGTGCTACCTCTTTTATCACGAGATTTGCTTGATACTCTCCTTGAGGTGTATTGGCTGGAGGAGTTACATAAACTCTTACTGCCTTTTCTCTCAGTGGTTGTAAAGATATACTCTTAGGATATACCTCTATCCAATCTGCCATAGATTCTTTTCCCTCCACACTCTCTACATATATCCTATATCTTCTATCCTTAGTACTTCTATTGTAGAGAACAAATCTCTCTCCTGCACCTTGAGTTATATCCTTATTAAACTCTAATGGGTATAAATTTATATAGGCATAGCTAATGCTACTTACTAACAACATTACTACTGCTATGATCTTTTTCATAGTTCATCTACCTCATCAACTAAGATTACCATTCCGATTTTCAACTCATCTTCAGCACCTAGTCTATTTCTTCTTCTCAACTCCTCTACACTCATCATAAATTTTTTTGCCACTGACTCTAAAGTGTCTCCCTGTTTAACAATATAGTGTCTATATCTTGGTTTCAATGTTATTATCAACTCTTTATTCTCATTTTTTGTCAATTCAGGGACTATATATTTATTGGCTCCTAAGGAAAAAGTTGTTAATAGCAAAAATAGAATAGCTTTTATCATACTACTTTCCTCCTTCTAGAGGTAGTGGTGTTGGTCTATCTCCTGTCTCTGGTAAAACTGTTGGTCTGTCCTCATCTGGTAGTATTGGTAGTGGTACTGGTCTATTTGGTACAGGATTTAATGGTTTACCATACTGCTCTATCAAAATAGGTGTGTACCCTAAGTACTCTCCCTCTACTCTTGCTCCATCTAAGTCTGTTTTATTTAACTCTCTTCTTCTAATGAAAGCGTAGAAGTTTACTATTCTCTTCTCTCTATCTATTACAAACTCTTCATCAATTTTAGCTATTTTATACTTTTCTACCTTCAGCCATCTTTTCTGATTTGTCATAAGCCCTTGTTCTGGAAATCTTATCTTTATTTTCTTTCCTAAATCTTCCTCTATAGCTGTAGAATACACCTCTATAGCCCCCTGTCCTACTACTACCTCTCCATAGGCTTTCGTATTTATATTCTTAAATCTCACAGGCTCATGTATTTTCACTCTTACCTCTGCAAATGCTGCCATATTCAAACACATCATTGTCATTAAAATTAACCTCTTCATAAACTTACCTCCTATTCACACGAAAAGGAAGGAGAATCTCCCCTTCCTAATATTAGCTTCCTACCTCTACAGTGATATATACATCCTTCTTATGCGTTCCCTCTTTCGAGATATTTTCTCCATATATTCTCACAAAGTTATCTTTTGATACCTTATCATTTATATATTTAGGGGAAAATATATATGTATCTGGTGTTCCATCTCCATCAATGTCTATTATATTTTCACTGTATTTGATAGAATAATAATTCTCTTTTTCTGGCTTTCTATTCAATTCTATTTCGAATGGAATATCCACTATCTGATCTCCAACTACTGTTGTCTCTATATCTATATCTGTAATTACCTCAAGTGGTACAAAAATATTTACTTTTGACTCTAACATAACTGTGTAAGTCTTTTCTAGTAGTCTCACCTGTCCAAGCTCATCTACATCTCTACCAGTTGTTGGTACAGTAGGTCCTAATGGTATCTCAGGAATCTCTCCCTCTGGGAAGGTAAAGTCAGGAGGAAAGGGATTGAACCCTCCCTCTCCACTGTTATTTCCACTAATGATACCACCTGAAGAACTATTTCCTCCTGAAGTACTATCCTCTCCTAATGTTAAGAGGGTATTAAATATAACTAAAATCATTACTATTAATTTTTTCATTACTTTCTAGCCCCCTCTTCCTGTTTTAGTTTTGCTACTCTCTCTTCTTCTAATTGAGCCAAGTTTTGTTTATCTAACATCTCAATCTGTTCATTTGTTATATTAAATTGAATGTCGAAGTCAAATCCATTTTCTTCATCATATTTCAATACGATTTTTTCGTTTAAGTTTAAAATATTGTAGTTATCTCCAATATAGTATACCTTGATTAAATATTCCTCTGGGAAAAGTCCACTGATATCAAAGTATCCAGTATTATCTGGAGATGCAAGGTCTATCTCCTTACCTTTCATATCTAGTATTTGAATTATTATATTGCTATAGAACTCATCTCTCTCATTCTCTTTTATTCCTAATGTCTCATCTAGATTTACATATCCAGTTAAGTTCATCATAGGTTTTATAGGAATGAGTACATCTACATCTGAACTAAAATTACTTTGTAGCTTAATAACATTATTTCCCATTGTATATGATGGCTTTTTAATAGTTGGTTGTAACTCGTAAATTATTCCATTGGATAGGTTGTATAGATTTGCCTCTCCATTTTTATCAGTAACTACTCTATGAGTTCCAAGCTTTACCTCTACTCCCTCTACTCTTGGTTCTCCCTTGTCATACATATTGTTATTGTTTTGGTCTACAAATGTGATTATCTTAGCTCTTGAAACATCAATATTATCTACTTCTAATTTTGGATTTTTTAAATCTATGATTCTATCAATTCCCACTCTTACAGTATTGTTTCCATGTTCATCTCCATCTACATCAAACTTAAACCAAGAATCCAATGTCATACTAAATGTAAGTCCAAATGTCTCTTTTTCTATATTAGAGTATCTAACTTCTGCTGATACATCTAAGAAACCTCCAAGGTTATTGTTATATAGATTTAAAGAAACTTCATAGTCCTCTCCATTGTTTGTCCAAGTATTTTCAAGTCTTGTAGTGAAAGATTTAAATCCTGAGTAATAAGCATTTATACTATACTCATTATTTTTACTATCTTCTAAATCCAAATCAATAGAGCTACCTATTAATACTCCTCCAATTGTTTTATCATAACTTACTCCTACAGTAGAACTTTTCTCTGTTGGATTTTTCTTTCCAAAGTCATCAACTCTATATTCAGTGCTACTATAGCTGTAATCTAATCTCAGAGAATCAGTTACATCATAAGATACTTCAAAGTTATTATCCTCTTTTTCATCATAGTACTCAGCGTATCTTGTCTGTTCAAACTTAGTTCTCCACTTGTTTTTTGTTACTTCTGCTAAATATCCCCATTGATTTCTATCTTCTAGATTTCTAAAGCTATCATCATAATAGTGATCTAATGTCCTCTCACCATTAAGTTGCAGTGTATATGAATACCCATTCAATGTATCTCCATAAGTAAGCTCTGTGTTTACAGTAGTCATATAATCTTTTTCTAAGCTATCATTTTTTATAATATCTCTATTTATCCCAGCACCAAAAGTAAATTTTTCAGTAACTCCATAGTAGAAATTAATATCTGTTGTATATCCATTTTCACTACTATTTTCATTTAAGCTGATATCATACTCTATCTCTCCCTTCTGTTGTCTATTGTAGTCTTCAGAAGTTCTGATAGCCTTCATTATGATTTTTCCATCTGGATAGTAGATTTTTAATTGATAATCTCTATCACTTCTAATCATATTATTAGAGAAGATTACTTCTCCATTCTCTTCATCTTCTATTGCTATAGGTGTTCCCATATACAATAACTCTGCTCTACTTCCTACTGGAACTCTCTCCCTAATAACTATTGTATCCCCTATGTTGTAGTATCCCTTATCTTTATAGAAATGGAATCCCCACTCTCCATCTGAATCAAAGTTGCTCTTACTAATCTCTAAGCTATGATTTTTCCAGATTTGGTCATAATCTAAACGGAAGTTAGAAAACTCCTTTTCTTTTAAATCATAATCAAATTGGAATCCACCATAAAGTAGTCCTCCTTGATAGCTTAGGCTACCATCCCATTCAGATTTATAGCTTTTCTCCTCTTCTGTACGTGCCCAAGTATTCCCTGCCTCTACTCTTAGATATCCAAGGTTGAACAACTCACGCTTACCTGTATAAATTATCTCATTTATATCATTTTCTTTTTCAAGTTTAGCCAGTGAAATATCTAAAAGTTGATTTATTGCTACTGGCGGAGTAAAAGCTAAGTACATATTCAATTCTAATCTACTTTGATTCTCTTCTAATTCATTTAAGAATAGCTTTTTAAAAACTCCTTTTTCAATGTATATATCCTCTCCCTCTCTTACAAATGGTGGATATTCTCCATCTACTTTTATCTCTTCTCCTCTTAGATAAATCTTATTTATTTTATAGTCTAACTTTATCTCCTCAAGACTCTCTCCTAAATATATAGTAAAAGAATTTTCTTTAGGATAAAAATTGGTAAAAGTCAGTACCTTAAAAAACTCTAAAATCTCTAAGTATACTCTTCCCTCTTTATTAATTACTTTATAAGTATTACTTAACTTTTTTCCATTTATTTTTAAGGAATACATATTATCCATTAGAGAAGAATCATGAAGAATTTCAGCTTTTAGAACTTCATAATCCTCTCTAGTAATAAGTTGTAAATCTCTCAATTGATTTAGCTCTTCTAATGTATAATCAGCTGATAAAGATGTGAGTTTACACATTAAGAATACAAATAAAGTAACTAGAGTCCTCCTTTTCTTCATAATTATCTCTCCTCTTTAAAACCCAAGTTTTTAATAAATAATTAAAATAAAAAAACTTTGTTTTTATATTCAAAATATCCATTAAAAATGTAAGGGGTCAGAGGGATATTCCCTCTGACATATAATATTATTTTATGGTCCTCCTACTGCTGGTGTAGAAATACTTAAATCATTTACACTTATCTTAACATATGCTCCAGTATCATAAAATGTTCCCTTTGTTTTATCATCTTGGTTTAAATTAATTTTTGAAGTAATTACTCCCTCATATGTCTTATCTGTATCTATAAATCCACTAGATCCAGCTTTCTCATATTTTATCTTTCCTACTACATCTCCCATAGTATTTTTTAATTCATTACTTGTTCTCCCAGCATCTACTACCTCTGTTGTTAATTTATCCCCAATACTAACTGGAACTTTATTATTTAATACTCTTGCTATAAACTTTCCAGTGTGAACAGCTGAATCCCCTGGTAACATATCTCCAAAATTAAACTCCAATGATGTTCCATCTATTCCTGCATTAACAGTAGGTATTATCTCTAATACTACCTTACTAGCTATATCCACAGCACTACCTCTAGCTACTAAACCTAAACTTCCTTTTCCTGTTCCTGTAGTTCCAGTAACTTCTAACTCATTAACTGAATCTCCAAATGAGACTGCTCCTAATATGAGCATTGCTCCTAATAATAGCAACTTTTTCATAACAAATCCTCCTTATATCACTTAAACTAATTAACTGTTAAATCTTTTACTCCTACATATAGATAAGCTGAGCTATCACTAAATGTTCCTGTTGCTACATCAGTAATTTCACTTCCATCAGCTTTCTTTATTCCTAGACTAACTTCTGTAGTTAATCTTCCTCTATATGTATACTGTCCTTGCACTCCACTAGATGGATTTATTGTATATACCACTGTACCAATTTCTTTTCTATTTCCATCAGTACCTTGACTTGAACTATATAGCTCTTTCTTTACTTGAGTATTTTGTCCTGCAACTGTACTTCCATTACCATTAATATTAACTACCATATTACTATCTTTTAAAGGAACTGGAGTTAACACAGCATTTGAACTTCCTCCACCTTTAAATACCTCTGCTGTAAACTCTCCTACCATTGACTTACTTTGTTTTTTAGTCATTCTTCCAAAGTCAAATTCCAATGATGTTCCATCTGCTCCTGCACTTATCGTAGGTTTTACTACTAGCAAGACTTTATTTGTTGGATCTATAATATTTCCTCTTGCTCTTAACTCTAAATTTCCACTCCCTGTATATGTATCACTCTTCCCAGCAGCTGGAGTATCTCCCAGCTCAATTGTATATCCAAAAGATGTTGCCCCTAATACGAGCATTGCCCCCAATAATAGCAACTTTTTCATAATAAACCTCCTTGATATTATCCTCTATTATTTTTTATTATTGTAAATTTATATTTGATATTGCTATATTTAGCTTACCTTGTGAGTTATGGAAGTTACCTGTATTTGTATCTCCCATAGTAACTGTTGCAGTAACTGTTCCCTCATAAGTCTTATCAGCATTTACTAATCCATTATTACCATTAGCTCCTGTACTTAACTCATAAGTTAAATCTCCTAAATCTTTTCCAGTTCCATTATTATCATTTTCTATGCTAGTTAGATTTAAATTGATTTTACTTTCAGTAGTTGAATTACTATCAGCACTTCCTACTACACCTACATTAATAGTACTTCCTGCTAAAGATATTGGATTGCTATGATCTCCAGATTTAAATACTTCTGCCTTAAATCTTCCTACCATAGTTGATGTTGACCCTAATGGCATAGCTCCAAAATTAAACTCTATAGTATTGTTATCAGCTCCTGCATTAGTTATAGGAGATACTACAAGGATATGTTTATTTTGGTCTACAACCTCCCCTCTTACCATAATATCTAACTTAGTTCCACCTGTTTTAGTTCCAGTTCCCAAATCAGCTACTCTTTCTCCAAAAGATGTTGCTCCTAATACGAGCATTGCTCCAATCAACAACATTTTTTTCATAAAATTTCCTCCTTTGTTAATTAATATAGACTTTATATATAAATTCTTTAGTCCCAACTTATCTTTCTATTACTTTTATCTCAGCAAAAGAATCATCATAAAAAATCACATATTTTATATCACTTTCCGAAGTAAAAGTACTTACATCTATTGTCACTTTTTTATTTGAATTAGCAGGTACTACCCCCATTCCCTTAGATACTAATATACTTCTATCTCTATTATAAAAATTCAATCCTATCTCTATAGCTCCATGTGAATTATTTACTACTTCAGCATCTAGCATAAGGTTTCCCTTTTCATCCTTATAAAATTTCATATTCTCTAAATTTAGAGCTTGAGAATAATCTATCACTCCACCATGTCCTTTCATCTCTACAGATGGTGCAAGTGACATTGTCGATGATCCTGATATTGTCTTTCCATCACTTTTACCTAAAGTAGGTATCACTATCTGTTGGAAATCTAAATAGAAAGGATACTCCTTATTTTCCAATTCTCTTTTTGCCTTACCAAACATCTTTAATACTTGAGAAGATTTTGGCTCTATTGTGATGATTTTAGGAAATACTTCTATACAATCTGTAATATCTTCTTTACCACTTGGTCTTACAAATACACGATATCTTATCTTTTTTGTTCCTTCATTGTGAATAATAAACTCTTTATACCCATCTTTTAAACTTTTATTAAATGTTATTCCCTCCATTTTAAAAGCCAAAGCACTATAGGATACCAACAAAAATATCAACATCAATTTAATTTTTTTCAATTAAGCCTTCCTCCTAATTCAATACTGGATTAATTACATATTGATTATATATCCTTTATTTTTTTTTTGATAGAATAATATTTTTTTATTTTTTCTATTTTTTTTTAATTTTGTACCTATTTTGCCTTATTTATTTTTTGAAAAATTCACAATTATTTAAAATTTTCTTAAATTTAATATAATCCTTAAAATATTAAAATTTTTATAAAAATTAAATTTAAATTATTATATTAATCACGTTAAAATAGAGTTTTTTTATTATTTTTTTTAGTATTTTTTTTAAAAGTCATCAAATTATATTTTTAAATTTTTTAATTTGCTATATAAAAAAACAAAAAAGATAACAATTTTGCTTTAAAAAACAAAACTATTATCTTTTACTTTTATATCTTATTTCTTAATTCTTTTATGGAAATTCCAAAATATTTCTTTAAATTGTAATAAAAATTATTATTATTTGTAATCTTATAATCAGAAATCAATTCATTTATATTTTGATTTCCATTATAATACTCATTTATAATATGTTTTATCTTCAAATTTAAAACATATTTTTTAAAAGTCATCTCATAATATTTTCCTATTATTTCCTCTAGCTTACTATTATTTATACAAAATTTACTAAATAATTTCTCTTTAATCTCTTCATCAGAGAGTTTGATATTATCCTCTATCTCAAAAAGAAAATCTCTTATTCTAAAATCCTCAACCCTATTTATATCTATCACTTTATTTGGTAGCAGATTATTTACTTGTAATACTAGAGTTAGCAGTTCTATAAAAAGACTCTTATTCTCCTCTATAAACTTTCTATCCAGTACTCTTTTAAAAAATTCCAATGGTATTGTTGACTTTATTTGAATTATCTCATTAAGATTTTTTATAGAAAACTCATCCAAAAATTTTTTCTTCAGAGTTATTGTTATCAATTCACAGTGCTTAGTTAGCAGCTTATGTTGGCTTAACTGATAGTTTTTATCAGTTATAAGGTACTCTCCCTCAGATAGTAATATCCCATTTTTATAATAAATCTGTCCTTTTATTACTAATCTTATTACCATGTCTGTAGAATTAGGCATAGTTATTAAGTATTTACTATTATACCTTTTTTTTACCCTCTCTATTTGGAAGTACTCATTTTTATATACTTCCTCTCTCATCTCCAATTTTGCAGTATTATAATAATAATCAATAATTTTTATAACAGAGTACTTTTCCTCTTTTAACCACTCTTTCACTTCTGGCTGGAAAACCTTTTTATCTAAGAGTAATTTATATCTTCTCTCTTCTCCTTCATTATACAAATCTATTATCTTATCAAAGAAATTAGTTGACTCATCAATAAAACTATTGTTATTTAGATCTAATTTCCCATCTTTTAAGAATGAAGAGAGTATCATTATCATATATTGATCTCCTACAGTGAAATTATTTCTCTCTGCTATAAATCTTAAAAGATTTTTTATCGCCTTATACCTTACATAGAGTTCAGGACTATTTTTTTCCAATACATTTTCCAGTAATCTTTTCATAAATTATTCCCCATTTTTCATCATTTTTCTAAAGGTACTTGGTAAATATCCTGTTTTTTCAAAAAATTTTTGTGAAAAAACCTTACCAGAGTATCCTAATTTTTCAGCTATCAGCTCTATCTTTATATCTGTTTCTGTCAATAGTCTAAATGCTTTTCTTAATTTTAAATCTTGTATATATTTATTAGGAGTAGTTGAAAATAGATCTTCAAATATCCTATACAATTTAGACTGTCCTACATCTAACTCAGCTAAAAACTTTTTGATTATCTCCTCCTCTTCAATTTCATCTGTTTGTTCTATAACTTTTAAAATTTTCTCCTTATACTCTAAAAGAGTACTATCTAAAAATTGAAAATTGACATCTTTCAAATATTCAGTTAAATAAACAGCACTTTTAAAAACTAAAAATTTATTTATCTCCTCTATTCCCCTTTCTTTCAATATGAAATCAAAAGGTTCTAATGAATAAATATGGAATTTTCTTTTCTCCAATATTGGATTAATATTCATATTATTTAAAAATCTATTCTTTATCTTTATTACTAAAATAGTCATTTCTGGAGAGATTAGCGCCAGAGGAGTAGAGAGTAAGTTTTGATATGTAAAGAAGCAATCTTTTTTACTTAAAATTTGATTTTCTAAAAACAAGGTTCCGTCAATTATTATATAAAAAGTTAAAACTTCAGCATCATAATAATCTTTATAGTCAAAGTTCTTTATATTTTTCTCATAAAATATTTCAAAATTTTCATCTTTGTATATGTAGTTTAACTTTAAATCTGATATTTTCATAAACATATCTTTTAGTTCAGAAAAATATTCCATAAGTAACTTAGATATTAGAGAATTAAATCCTTTATCCCTTAGATACTCCTCTATATTACCATCAATATTGTTAGAGAAAAATTCATAAGTTAATACACTAAATAGAAATATATCTTTAGGAATTGCATTCTTTCTCCAAATTTTTCCTAAGACTTCTTCATCATTGTTTTTAAAATATTCAAAAAAAACTTTCATCTCATAATTATTAATCTCATAGTTAAAGCTCATTATCTCTTTATTTAAAAATCTATAGCTTAGTAAAATATATCTTTCTCTTTTTTTTAAATATCGTTGAACTATATCTAAAATATTTTTGGTGTCCATCTTCTCCCTCCTTTTTTAATAGTACGCCTTTTGGATAAACATACCCCACTTTTGGATAAAATACACCCTAATTTAAGAAAAATATGTATAGAATTTTAGATTTTTTTAGCTATTTTCATCCTAAAAAGTTAAAAATACCTTGACATATTAGAAAAAAAAGGAGTAAAATTGGGATGAAAGTTGTTTGAAAATACGTCTTTTATCCAAAAAGCGTATTTAAAAAAAGGTAGTCAGTCCGTCAAAACTTTAACTACCTTTTCCATTGGCTATCCTAAGATATTTGGATAGCTTTTTTAATTATCTAACCCTTCTAAAAGTAATACCAAACTCTCTGTCAGTATCAAATATTTATTTCCAACCTTTTTAGCAAAAATCTCTTTAGAATTTATTTTCTCATATATTGTTGATACATACTTTGTTAAATATGCAGCTGCTTTTTTAGGGCTAGTCCATACCCCTAAATCTCTTACCATAGCTCTAGCTAATTTTTTATCTACCTTTGAGAGTCTAGATAGTTTATAGAAAATATACTCTTCATGATTCATTCCTACTGTTATTTTTCCTGTTTTTCTTCCACTTCTTTTATTTTTATTATCCATAGTTCTAAACCCCTCCTATTATTTTATCTCATCAACTTTTCTTCAATTCTTGTTATTCTTTCTTCTATTCTTCTAAGCCCTTCTACAAGATTTTTTCTATTTTCCTCCTCTATTCTTTCTAAAAGTTTTTTCTCCCTCTCCCAGATTTCTTTATCTAATTTTCTATCTAGTAAAGAGAGTATAAATTTATGATAACCTATAAATATTGCTAAAACTCCACTAATTATTTTTATATACTCCATATTTACCCCCACTCATTTGCTCTTTTTCCTATCCACATCATATACTTTATATAGCTATGTTTTTTCATTTTTAGCCCCCTTTTTCTATTACTTTTGTTACTTTATTTTTCTATACCTCCTTTTCTACTTCTTCAAATACTGCTTGATAGATTCTGTCATCTAGTTTACTATCTGTTCTTTTTACTAGTTCCTCTAGTAATAGTATCACTATCCTTTCTATTACCCTTGTTGCAAACCATTTACAGATAAAATACTTTACAAATTTGATTATCATATCCAATACTTTTCCCATTCTCTCCCTCCTCTCCTTTTTGACTTTCTGTTGACTTTATGCTATAATCTAATTACCTAGAACCCGTTGGGGTACTTATAGTGTTATTTGATTAAGCTTAGAATATTAGCCCTAATTTTTATTGGGGCTTTTATTCTGCCCTTAAGCAAGGTAGACAAATAACACTATAAGGAGGTACAGAAATGACTGTTACTATTGAACAGCTAACTATTAATTTTGATGGTGGAGTAATTCTTCTAGGTGGATTACTTATTATCGTTATTATATGGTTAGTTGGTAAGTACAGATAATTCTGACCTCATACCCTACGGGGTCTTTTTATATTCGGTACT
>OGEM01000640.1_pt1 | contig 21154 bp, 17 predicted proteins | sample 1570741 | NCBI WGS metagenome assembly OGEM01 (sample SAMEA2582141, study PRJEB24529) | metagenome | biome: Human gut stool | place: China | collected 2011
GAACCAGCCGCTGCGCCATCACACCTGTCAGACTGGAAGAGAGCAGGAAAGGCTCCACGCCCATATCCTGCAAACGCGTGATCGCCCCCACCGCCGTGTTGGTATGCAGCGTGGAAAGGACCAGGTGCCCTGTAAGCGATGCCTGGACAGCAATTTCTGCGGTTTCGGTATCGCGGATTTCACCGACCATCACCACATCCGGGTCCTGACGCAAAATCGCGCGCAGCCCACGGGCAAAGGTCATGCCGACGCGGGTGTTAACCTGCGTCTGACCGATCCCTTCAATCATGTATTCGATGGGGTCTTCAACCGTGAGAATGTTACGCGAATGGTTGTTCAGCTCCTGCAATCCGGCGTACAGCGTGGTGCTTTTGCCGGAACCCGTCGGCCCCGTCACCAGAAAGATGCCGTGCGGTTTGTGTAACAGCTGGCGCAACTGCGCGGTCAGTTGCTGGCTAAGCCCCAGACGCTCCAGCGTCAGGCGGGCCTGGTTTTTGTCCAGCAGTCGCAGCACCACGCGCTCGCCCCAGGCAGAAGGCATGGTGGAGACACGCACGTCAATCGCCCGGCCGCCCAGCAACAGCGCAATACGTCCATCCTGCGGCACGCGCTTTTCGGCGATATCCAGCCGTGCCATCACCTTGATACGCGATACCAGCAGCGAGGCCAGTTTGCGCCCCGGGCGCAGCATTTCATGTAATGTGCCGTCAACGCGAAAACGGATCACCAGACTCTTTTCAAACGTCTCGATGTGGATATCCGAAGCGCCTTCTTTAATCGCCTCTGCCAGCATGGCGTTGATCAGTTTGATGATCGGCGCATTGTCGTCGCTTTCCAGCAGATCTTCCGTTTCCGGCAGTTCTTCCGCGAGGGTAAAAAAGTCCTCGGCAGAACCGAGATCTTCCATCAGCTGGCGAGCCTCGGAAGAGTCCCGCTGCCAGACCGCATTCAGCCGCTGTTCAAATTCGGCCTCGTCGATTTGCCGCAGCGTAAAGGGCGCGTTCAGCCCCCGCTGCAGCTCCTGCAAAACAGAGAGCGATAGCGGATGAACGTGGAGGATCTCCAGCGACGCTTCGCACCATGCCACCAGGCTAAACCGACGGCTGAAACTGTAGGGCAGACGCACGGTGTTGGCGGTGGTTTCCTGTGCTACAGGCACCATTAACGCGTTCTCCCGGCATTGAGGAACGCGCGAACTTCCGGCGGTAAGGCCTGGTTTTGCGCTGGCAGTACCGGCTGTGCAGTGTGCGGCATCAGGCTTAAACCTTGCTCATCACGATAGATCTGTTCGGCGCGCATATAGTTATATTTGCGCTGCGACACGCCGTCTGCCGCCATACCGTCACGCAGAATGGTCGGACGGATAAACACCATCAGGTTACGTTTTTCTTTTTTATCCGCCGTCGATTTAAACAGGTTACCAATCAATGGGATATCGCCCAGCAGCGGCACTTTCGCCACGCTTTCTCCCGCCTGATCGTCCATCAGACCACCAAGCACAATCAGCTCACCATCGTTAGCCAGCACGGTGGTTTTCAGTTTGCGCTCACCAAACACCACGTCGAGGCTGGTCTGTCCTTCCACCTTCGAGACTTCCTGCTCAATCACCATCTGTACCGCGTTACCTTCGTTAATCTGCGGCGTGACTTTCAGCATGATGCCGACTTTTTTCCTTTCTACTGTATTGAAAGGATTGCTGTTATTGGAGCCAACGGTAGAGCCGGTTAATACCGGAACGTCCTGGCCCACCATGAAGAAGGCTTCCTGGTTGTCCAGCGTGGTGATGCTCGGCGTGGAGAGCACGTTAGAGCTGGAGTCGTTTTTAACCGCCTGCACCAGCGCCATCCAGTCGCCTTTCACCACACCAACCGCCGTACCGCTAAAGCCGGAAAGAAGCTGGGCGAGCGTGGAGAGATCGCCGTTGGTATCCGGATTAATGGTGGTAGCGCCGTTTTCACTGATCACCGTCGAGCCTTTCTGCGGTTTCGCCTGAGAAATGGCTGCGCCCAGCGTACCGATAGGGATCTGCGTACCATTAGCAAACTGCATTAATCCGGCATCTTTCGACGCCCACTGCACGCCGAAATTGATATTGCTACCTTCGGCAACTTCCACGATCAACGCCTCGACATGCACCTGAGCACGGCGAATATCCAGTTGTTCAATCACGCTTTGCAGCGATTGCATGATGTCCTGCGGCGCAGTAACAATCAGGGCATTACTGTGTTTGCTGGCGGCGATGGAGACAATCTCGCGCCCGCTACCGACCGTGCCTCCGCCTCTTCTTTAGCCGCCGTGAGCGTGCCGCTGACCTGCTTCAGTACATCGACCAGATCTTCGGCTTTGCTGTATTTGAGATAGAAAACCTGGCTGTTGCCGCTGCGCTCCATTTCTGAGTCCAGGCGACGGATCAGACGGCGCATTTTGTCCCGCGTGGCGGGGTCACCACTGACAATCACACTGTTGGTGCGTTCATCGGCGACAATTTGAGATTTCAGCGTCGCAGGCTGGTTCTCGCCGCTGTTTTTCGTCAGGCTTTCCAGCACGCGGGCGATTTCCGAAGCCGAGGCGTTATCCAGCGGGATCACCTCTTCAGTGCGATTACCCGCGTGATCCACACGCTGGATCACTTCCGTCAGCCGCTCCACGACGGAGGCGCGTCCGGTGAGCATAATCACGTTGGAGGGATCGTAATTAACAACGTTGCCTGAGCCTGCGCTGTCGATCATCTGGCGCAGAATCGGTGCCAGCTCGCGTACTGACACATTACGTACCGGCACTACTTTGGTGACCATTTCATCGCCCGCGTAGTTGTCGCTGCCTTCACCGACCCGCGGCAGCGGCTCGACTTTCGCAGCGCTGGATTTCACCACCTTCAGCACGTCGTTTTCCATCGGTACGACGGCATACCCCTGTGCTTCCAGCAGGTTAAGGAATAGCTGGTAATACTGGCGTTCATTGAGCGGGGTCATGGTGCGAATACTCACTTTCCCCTGTACGCCCGGCCCCATAATGATGGTTTTATTAAGGTTAGCGCCGACGGTTTCGATGAACGATTTCAGGTCGGTATCTTTAAAATTAGCGGTGAAAGTGGCTTCTTCCGCCCAGACCGGTGAACTGCATAATGCCGCTGCCAGCACCAGCGGCAGTAAACGCTTTTTTGTTTTGAGGCCAGTTGTCTTCTTACGCCAGACCGACAACGTAATATCACGCCAAAACACGATGAATGATTCTCCTGGATTAAATGCGGTTAGCGCAGCGCGATGGAAATGTCGTGGCGCGCACCCTTGCGTAAAACCGTAAGTTGAATGGAATCCATTGAAGGTAACTGCCGCATCAGAGCAATCATTGCTCGTGGATCAGTGAAATCCTGCTGATTTAGCGCAATGGCGATATCGCCTTCCTTGAAACCGCTGGCATCGAACAGAGAACGATCTGCCCCCGGCTTCACTGCATAACCGACAATCCCCTCCTTACGCACAGGCGTAAGCTGGATATAGTTAAAAATTTTCTGCGGATCTTTCGTCAGTGCCTGACGCACGGCAGTCGGGATCTCAACTGGCGCACTGGCAGCAGGCTCAGCAACAGCTTGCTTTGCTTCGTCACTGACGGCTTTTTTGTTGGTCACGGCTACGGTGGAATGCCCCTCTTCTGCCAGGCTCAGGCGCTCTATTTTTCCCTGATAGCGCAGCATCACATGGTCGCGGTTGATTTCCTCAATCACCGCGTTGTGAGAACCAAGCCGTTCCCCCTGCAAATAGACCTGCTGTTTGCCACCTTCTTCAATAACCGCGCCGGGTCTGGCACCAAAGGCGATCCCACGCAACACCACATTAAGACGCGTTTCTGCCACAGGCACAGGTTCGGGTTGTTTTACCGGCGTGGCGACGGGCTGATATTTGCCAAACCAGTTTTGCTGGCTGATTAATTGCACGTCATTTTTATCGAACGTTTTTGCATCCGCACGGGGCGGTTTATTCGCCGATGGGGAAACAGCCGTATATTCCGCAGAAAAGGAGAAATAGCGCCAGAGTGAATACGCCATTTTTGCAGAAATAATAAGCAGCATCAGCCAGAACATCCCGCGTGCAATTTTGCGCAGATGCTCTTTGTCTGTATTAAGAGATTGTCTCTGGTTAAGAGTGTGACGAATTTTTGTCAGCCATTGAATGAGATAAATTCGTGCGTCACGAAAAACAACCCGCGCCAATTTATATCTACCCGACGTTATGCTTTGACTATTCCACAGGTGGTACGATCCAGTTTCCGCTGATACTGGTTACCTGTACGTGTATCATTAATCGTTATGCTGTAATTAATTCCCTCAGTGAGCATTAATTTCACCGTTGGGTCATTGCACATTTGTCGTTGATAGCTGGTTAAAAAGGCGTCAGGCGTCTGCGTGGTCTGAGTCCCCGCTTCGCTGATAATGGTCATTTTTACCGTCGTGCCGCTACTTTGTGCCAGCACTAAGGTATATCCCGCAGATTTAATCGGCAGGTTTTGGCTGATATTTTGCGCCTGTTTTTTCGCCAGTAAACTGGCATTTTCATTATGGCTGGCACAGCCACTTAATAATCCTGTAACGCTCAACAATAGCGATATTAATACCCTCCCTGGCATTTGTTTTATCGACATGGTAAATAATCTCTAAGGTTATTAATAAGAGTTAAAATGTCACTTTGATAATGACGTTGTTATCATTAAAACAATGCCTGTAGATAAATTGTTGCTATACCGCCCAGACTTAAACACGGTCCAAAAGGCAGTGTGGTTGATCCTCTTTTTGTAATAACGGCATATATCAGGCCGCAGCATGATGCGATTAAAGCAACATTGGGTAGCGACAACGGCCCCACCCAACTACCTAACGCAGCGAACAATAATACATCGCCCATGCCTAATGCTTCTTTACGCAGAACTATTCCGGCTATCCAGCGCAGGGAGTAAAAAGCGATAAACCCCACCAGGACGCCGGTAACTGCATCTTGTAGCGTGAGCGGGCTCTGCTGCGCCCATGCCGCACTCAGTCCCGTCCACAATACGCCCTGAGTAAAAACATCGGGCAGCCATTGGTGATCGAGGTCAATGACGCTCGCGGCAATCAGCCAGGCGGATAATATCATCACCGCCAGCGCCCATCCACTTTCCGGCCAGACCAGACTCGCCAGCAAAAAAGCGAGTGCCGTCAATAACTCCACCAGCGGATAACGCTTGCTGATTTTCGCCTGACAGTCGCGGCAGCGCCCTTTGAGCATCAGCCAGGAGAACAGCTGTTACTGGACGTTACCAGCGAAACCGCATTGCTTTTCTTGTCATCGGAGCCCGCCAGTTCTTGCGCGTCCTCAAGGCTAAACGACACTTTTTCAACCGCACGCAAGCTACGCGCAGCTTCTGACTGAGTGTTGAAGGTGGCAATTGTCGTGTTACCCGCCACGCAAGTAACGTCCTCGCCAGGTTTAAATGTAAAGCCATCGCTGGATTCACCATTACAGGTAGCACCAGTTACCCGCTGGCTTCCGCCCAGGGTCAGATAACCCGTTTTCGTAGGAACAGGTTCTGGCTCCGGTTCTGGTGTTGGTTCAGGATCAGGTATCGGTTCTGGCGTAGGCTCTGGGTCCGGCGTTGGCTCAGGCGTCGGCTCCGGGTTTGGTGTTGGATCAGGTTTCACTTCCGGCAAAGACCCTGTTCCAGAATCTACAGGCGGCGTATCGGAGGAAGATCCGGAACCACCGCCATCACAACCGGCTAACAGGGTTGCGCTCAAAATAGCCGCTAAAAGCGATTTCTTATATTTAAATTTCTTATTCATTAATAACGCAAGTGACAAAACAATGTTAAAAAATTCGTAACTGGGAGAAATAGTTTTATGCTTTATCTTCTCTAATAACTTCCTCCATTCTTAAGAAAACGACATCATTGATAGAAAACAGGTGAAATTTATAAGAATAACCCCTATACGATGTCTATCTGGCTATTTTTACGAAATTTCAACAAACAAAAAATTAACAACATTTCACAACGTAACTATATAAATTTGTTGGTAGTTTTAACGATTAAGATTGCAAAAGCAACAGATAGAACGGTGTTTGCTCATCAAGCGAACATAATTAATACAGACTTGTTTTGCGTGATAAAAAAATAGATGTTCTCACGCTCTTAATTATTTAGCAGGTTATCTGAACGCAAAACATTATTGCTGCATGGATAATAAAGCGAGAAATGATTTTCAATTAATAAGACAGAATAATGTAAATGAAGCCGGATGATATTAACGATCATCCGGCTTTATTGATTTACGAGACTAACATCCCGGTAAACACATACGCCTGCAGCAGGGTGATAATGCCGATAACGCTGGCAAAAATCAGACTGTGCTTCACGGTGTAGCGGAACAGTTCAGATTCTCGGCCCACCATGCCCGTCGCGGCGCAGGCCACGGCGATAGATTGCGGGGAGATCATCTTGCCAGTTACGCCGCCGCTGGTGTTTGCTGCCACCAGCAGGGTGTCAGAGACGTTGATTTGCTGCGCCGTGGTCGATTGCAGTGAACCAAACAGGGCGTTTGAAGAAGTGTCCGAGCCGGTAAGGAATACGCCCAGCCAGCCGAGAAACGGTGAGAAGAATGGGAACATCACGCCTGTACCAGCCAGTACCAGCGCCAGCGTGGTGGACATGCCAGAATAGTTGGTGACGAAGGCGAACGCCAGCACCATGCCAATCGACAGTATCGGCCACTTCAAGCTAATTAGCGTTTCGGCAAAGACGCCAATACCTTTCTTGATCCCCACACCGAGGATGAAGATAGAGATAATCGCCGCAATAAAAATAGCGGTGCCACCAGCAGAGAGGGGGTCGAATTTAAACACCGCATCCATTGGCGTTGGTTGGGCGACAATGGGTGCCGCTTTCAACACTTGTTGATGCAAATGAGGGATCTGGAAATTAATCACCAGTGAATAAAACGCGCCGCCCGGAGCAAATAACGCTTTAAACGGCTTCATGGTCCAGATGGTGACCAGCACCGTTAAGATTAAAAACGGTGACCACGCTCGAATGATTTGCCCCAGACTATATTCTGAAGGCACGGGACCGCCAGAAGATGGCTTATTTACCACCATCGCACCTGCGGATTGTCCCATGCTGATTGCCGTTTCGGTATTTTTCGGCCGCCAGACTTTAAGGAATAAAGCGAGTGAGACGATACTCACCAGCGCCGAAGTAATATCCGACAGTATTGTCTATTTTGAGTAACCCTTCCAAAACTGAGTGACAGCGAAGCTTCCCCCAGCAACCAGCGCCGCTGGCCACGTCTCTTTCACCCCTTTCCAGCCGTCCATCATTGCTACCAGCCAGAACGGCACAAGAACCGACAGGAACGGTAACTGACGTCCCGCCATTGCGCCAATGTGGAACGGATCGATTCCCGTTACCTGACCGGCGACCAGAATCGGCACGCCCAACGCACCAAACGCCACCGGCGCAGTATTGGCAATCAGACACAGCCCCGCCGCGTATAACGGTTTGAAGCCCAGGCCCACCAGCAGCGCACCGGTAATCGCCACCGGCGCACCAAAGCCAGCCGCCCCTTCCAGCAGCGCGCCAAAGGAGAAACCAATCAGTAACACCTGCAAACGCTGATCGTCAGTGATGGAGATAACCGAGCTGCGGATAATATCAAACTGACCGCTGGCAACGGTTAATTTATACAGGAACACCGCCGCGACAATAATCCACGCTATTGGCCATAATCCATAAATAAAGCCATAGCCCGCAGCAGCAAATGCCATATCAATCGGCATTTTAAAGGCGAATATTGCAATCAGGATAGATAATATAAGGGTTATTGCTCCAGCGACATGTCCTTTCAGACGTAATACCGCGAGTGCAACGAAGAAGAATATTATCGGGATCAGGGCGACCAGAGCGGATAGCCCCAGTCCTCCCATCGGCATATACATTTGGGTCCAGGTAACCATATTGTTCAGTCTCTTATTATCTTTATATGCTTGATATACTTAAGGTTGTAATAAGCAAAAGAGGACTGAACTGTAAAATATAGGCGTTATACTTTACAGCAACAGTACGCTGCTAACGCAATTGCTACCTCTGGCATAACAAGTATATCGGATAAGGGTTTCTGTTCCGCACACGCAGGCGCAGAGTATCGTTAAGATGTCCATATTGTTGTTTTAGGCCCGCTAGTAATGCGCTACGGGTATTTAATATTGTTAAACCCTGATAATCGCTCCGGTTATTTCCGGGATAAATGTACTACCGCAGTTACTATCATAGCCCCGACAATAAAACTTGCCGGGGCTTTTTTGACGCTATTAATGACTTTCTTTTTCGCGTAAACGCCAGGCGTGTAATAACGGTTCGGTATAGCCGTTTGGCTGTTTCACGCCGAGGAAGATTAAATCGCTGGCAGCTTTAAAAGCACACGAGTTAGCGAAATTCCCCGCCATCGGACGATAAGCCGGATCGCCAGCGTTTTGCTGATCAACCACTTTCGCCATATTCTCCAGCGACGCCTGCACCTGTTCTTTGGTCAGAATACCGTGACGTAACCAGTTGGCGATATGCTGGCTGGAGATACGCAGCGTTGCGCGGTCTTCCATCAGCGCCACGTTATGAATATCCGGCACTTTTGAACAACCAATCCCCTGCTCCACCCAACGCACCACGTACCCCAGAATCCCCTGCACGTTGTTATCCAGCTCTTGTTGGATCTCTTGCGCCGACCAGTTAGCGTTTTCAGCAACCGGAATAGTCAGCAGATCGTCCAGCAGCGGTTCAAATTCAGCATTGAACGCGGTCTGGGCAATGTTGGCTTGTACGCTCTGTACGTTGGTTTGGTGGTAGTGCAGCGCATGGAGCGTAGCAGCGGTTGGTGACGGAACCCAGGCTGTGTTTGCCCCGGCACGCAGTTGGTCGCCCTTCTGGCTGTACATGTCTGCCATCAGGTCCGGCATTGCCCACATGCCTTTACCAATTTGCGCTTTACCGCGCAGCCCACAGAACAGACCGGAAAGCACGTTATTACGCTCGTAGGCTTTGATCCAAGGCGTCGATTTCATCTGATTTTTACGCAGCATCGGGCCAGCTTCCATCACCGAATGCATTTCATCGCCGGTACGGTCGAGGAAACCGGTATTGATGAACGCCACGCGGTTGCGCGCCTGAGCGATACAGCTACGCAAGTTCAGCGAGGTCCGACGTTCTTCATCCATAATGCCCATTTTCAGGGTATTCGGTGCCATACCGAGCATTGTCTCAATGCGGGTAAACAGTTTGTTGGCGAACGCCACTTCCTGCGGACCGTGCATTTTCGGTTTCACAATATAGACGCTGCCAGTGCGCGAGTTTTTCTGCACTTTTAAATCATAGAGGGCAATCGCGCCAGTCATGACGCCATCAAGAATGCCTTCCGGGATTTCATTGCCTTCGCTGTCCCAAATCACAGGAATGGTCATCAAATGACCCACGTTGCGGATAAACAGCAGCGAGCGTCCGTGCAGAGAAATTTCAGAGCCATCGGCGGCGGTGTAATGACGATCGTCATTCAGTTTACGCACGATTTGCCGACCGTTTTTTTCCATTTTCTCTTGCAGAGTCCCCTGCATCAGGCCCAGCAGGTTGCGGTACAGCAGGATTTTATCTTCCGCATCAACCGCCGCGACCGAATCTTCGCAGTCGAGAATGGTACTGATAGCAGCTTCGACGATAACATCGTTGATGTGCGCCGGATCGTCTTTGCCAATCCGCCCATTGGCATCGATTTGCAGCTCAATATGCAGGCCGTTATTTTTCAGCAAAATGCAGGTCGGCGCAGCGGCATCGCCACGGTAACCGACAAACTGTGCTGGAGTACGTAACGTGGTTTCTTTACCATTTTTCAACTGGATGCGTAATTGTTTATCAACCACCTTAAACGCCACCACATCCTGATAGCTGCCGTTTTCCAGCGGTAGAGATTCATCGAGGAAACGCCGAACCCAGGCGATAACCTGCTCACCGCGCTGCGGATCGTAGCCGCTGACCATCGCCCCTTCCTGCGGGATGATGTCGCTGCCGTATAACGCATCGTACAGTGAGCCCCAGCGAGCGTTCGCCGCGTTCAGCGCGTAGCGGGCGTTCATTGCCGGAACCACCAGCTGCGGCCCCGCCTGGCTGGTGATTTCGCTGTCAATGCCCGTGGTTTCCACCGTCACGCGCTCCGGTTGTGGCACCAGGTAGCCCAGTTCACGCAGGAAAGATTTATAGGCCGCTTTATCTTTTACCGGCCCCGGATTGCTGCGATGCCACTCATCAAGCGCTGCCTGAATGCGATCGCGTTCTGCCAGCAACTGACGATTTTCTGGTGCCAGATCATGAACGATCTCATCAAAATTGCGCCAGAACGCCGCAGCGTCCAGCCCTGTTCCCGGTAAAACTTCTTCATCCACAAAACGTTTAAAATTGGCGTCAATGCGTAAACGGCTCTGGGTTATGGTTTGACTCATTGTTTATCTCCTCGTTTTCGCTTATTTCGCCAACACCGCTGCTGCCGCTTTCGCGACCTGCGCATCCTGTGCTCCGGTTAAACCAGAAACGCCCACGGCACCAATAATTTGCCCATCCACAACAACCGGTACGCCGCCTTCCAGCGACGTTAATAACGGCGCAGTCACGAACGCGGTACGTCCGTTGTTCACCATCTCTTCATACCCCTTAGTTTCACGACGCCCCAGCGCGGCGGTACGCGCTTTCTCCTGGGAGATATAAGCCGCAATCGGCGCGCAATCGTCCATGCGACTTAACGCCAGCAGATGACCGCCGTCATCGGCAACAGCAATGGAAACAGACCAGTTATTTTTCTGCGCCTCTTCCTGACCTGCGGCAATAATTGCACTCGCCATTTGCTGGCTAAGAATGACTTTAGTTTTCATTTTGTTATTCCTTTTCAAGGGCTTGTTCTACAATTTCAATCCAGTGACGCACAGAGGTACGACCGGCGCTCGCCAGATGCGTCTGGCAACCAATGTTGGCGGTGACGATCATTTCCGGTTTGCCGCTTTCCAGCGCATTCATTTTGTTATCCCGCAGCTGGCGTGCCAGATCGGGATGCGTTAACGCATATGTTCCCGCTGAACCGCAGCACAGATGGCTGTCGGGAACGTCCGTTAAGGTAAATCCAAGACGAAGCAACACTTTTTCCACTTCGCCGTTCAGCTTTTGCGCATGTTGTAGGGTACACGGACAGTGGAAGGCCAGCTTTTTATCGCCGCGAATTGCCAGTTTTTCCAGCGGTTCCTCGCGCAGAAGTTCGACTAAATCGACCGCCAGTTCACTGACCTGACGCGCTTTATCGGCATATAACGCATCGTTTTTCAGCATCTGCCCATACTCTTTGACAAACGCGCCGCAGCCGCTGGCGGTTTGCAAAATTGCCTCGGCACCTGCTTCAATCGCGGGCCACCAGGCATCAATATTATTGCGCGCCCGTGCCAGCCCTTTCTCCTGCGCATTAAGATGATAGTCCACCGCGCCACAACAGCCTGCTTCGTTAGCTGGCATGACGCTGATCCCCAGACGATCCAGCACTCGCGCAGTTGCCGCGTTGGTGTTGGGCGAAAGCGTAGGCTGGGCGCAGCCTTCCAACATTAAAACCCGACGCTTATGGCGCAGCGGCGGACGCGGTTTAGCTTTCACCGTTTCAGCAGGCAGTTTTGCTCTGACCTGTTCCGGTAAAAACGGTCGCAGCACCAGCCCTACCTGCGTCAGCGCACGGAAGACCGCCGGACGCGGCACTACCTGGCGCAATCCTTCGCGCGGTATTCGCTCCGGCAGTGGGCGTTTCACTTTCTGCTCGACAATATCACGCCCGATATCCAGCAAATTGTGATAGCGCACACCAGAAGGACAGGTGGTTTCACAATTACGGCAAGTGAGGCAGCGATCGAGATGCTCCTGTGTTTTAAGCGTGACTTCGTTGCCTTCCAGCACCTGTTTAATCAGATAGATGCGCCCGCGCGGCCCGTCCAGTTCATCGCCCAGAAGCTGATAGGTTGGGCAGGTTGCGGTACAAAATCCGCAGTGAACACAGGCGCGCAGGATGCTGTCGGCTTCCAGCGCGCGCGCGTTCTGCCGCATCTCTTCAGTTAATTGGGTTTGCATAGCCTGCTCCTCAAAGTTCCGCGTACATGCGACCGGGGTTAAACACGCCGCAAGGGTCGAGCTGCTGTTTAAGCTGCTGGTGATAGCGGAATAAAGGAGCCGATAGCGGGGCAAAGCCACCATCTCCGGCACTAAAGCGGGTCGCATGACCGCCAGCGTTGCGGGCGATGCGATGGATTTGATTGTCCTCGGCTGTCGATTTCAGCCAGCGTAACGCCCCGCCCCAGTCGATCAGTTGCTCGCCGGGTAAATCCATCATCGGCGCATCACTGGGTAATGAAATGCGCCATAAGGTACCTGGTAACGAGAAGAACGGCAGTTGTTGTTCACGCAATTGCTGCCAGAACTGACCGGCAACCTCTTCGCCACCCAGCAGTTCACGCGCTGCTTTTACCGATCCTTCGCCGCCCTCAAGGCGGATCCACAACGCATTGTCGAAGTAACATAAGCCACTAATGGGTAGCGGCTGGAGTTGCCACTGGGCGATTTCGTTCATGGCTTCTTGCAGGCTGATTTCCCGACGCAGGCTCAGGGAGGCGCGCGGTCGCGGTAACACTTTCATTGAGATTTCAGTGAGCACGCCAAGACAACCGTAGCTTCCGACCATTAACCGTGAGAGATCGTATCCGGCAACGTTTTTCATCACTTCACCACCAAAACGCAGATGTTTTCCAGTGCCGGTAATGATGCGCGTGCCGAGGACAAAATCGCGGACCGAACCGCTCCACGGGCGACGCGGCCCCGCCAGCCCGCAGGCGACCATCCCGCCCCAGGTGGCTTCTTCACCATAATGCGGCGGCTCACAGGGGAGCATTTGCCCCGCGCTTTCCAGCGCCGCTTCAATTGTCACCAGCGGCGTTCCGACACGCGCGGTTATCACCAGCTCGGTCGGGTCGTAATTAACAATGCCGCGATGACAACGAACATCCAGCGTTTGCCCGGTGACAGGGCGACCTAAAAAGGCTTTGCTATTGCTGCCCTGAATCACCAGCGGCGTTTTATCGCTAATCGCCTGATTCACCTGCTCCAGCAGCGCCTGGCTGTAATCACACTCGCGTAGCATCAGAAACGCTCCAGTTCAGGGAAAGGTAAATGACCGTGATGCACATGCATGGCACCAAATTCAGCACAGCGGTGTAGCGTGGGAATGTTTTTCCCAGGGTTCAGCAAACCATCGGGGTCAAACGCCGCCTTGACCGCATGGAAGGTCGTGATTTCATCGCTGTTGAACTGGGCGCACATTTGATTGATTTTTTCTCGCCCGATGCCATGTTCGCCACTGATGCTGCCGCCAACTTCAACGCAGAGTTCGAGGATCTTCCCGCCCAGCTCTTCCGCGCGGGCAAATTCACCGGGTTCGTTGGCATCGAAAAGGATTAACGGGTGCATGTTGCCGTCTCCGGCATGAAAGACGTTGGCAACGCGTAAATCATATTGCTGCGATAAACGGGCAATGCCTTCCAGTACGCCAGGCAGCGCGCGGCGTGGGATGGTGCCATCCATACAGTAGTAATCCGGGGAAATGCGCCCCACTGCCGGGAATGCGTTCTTGCGGCCGGCCCAGAAACGTACGCGCTCTGCTTCGTCCTGTGCCAGACGGACGTCAGTCGCGCCCGCTTTCAACAAGATGTCGTTAACCCGCTCGCAGTCTTCCTGTACGTCAGACTCCACGCCGTCCAGCTCGCACAATAAAATCGCTTCGGCATCGACGGGATAACCGGCATGTATAAAATCTTCCGCAGCGCGGATCGACAGGTTATCCATCATCTCCAGCCCGCCGGGGATAATGCCATTGGCGATGATGTCACCAACCGCAAGTCCGGCTTTTTCTACCGAGTCAAAGCTGGCTAACAGAACCCGCGCCACGGGCGGCTTCGGCAGCAGTTTTACCGTCACTTCGGTGGTCACGCCGAGCATACCTTCCGATCCGGTGAACAGCGCCAGCAGGTCAAAACCAGGCGAATCCAGCGCGTCCGATCCCAGCGTCAGCGCCTCGCCATCCAGCGTTTGCACTTCAATTTTCAGCAGGTTATGTACGGTCAGACCATATTTCAGGCAGTGGACGCCGCCGGCATTTTCAGCCACATTGCCGCCAATGGAACAGGCGATTTGTGAGGAAGGGTCCGGTGCGTAGTAGAGATTATGCGGTGCAACGGCCTGGGAGATCGCCAGGTTACGCACGCCCGGCTGCACGCGCGCACGGCGACCAACGGGGCTAATGTCGAGGATCTCTTTAAAGCGCGCCATCACCAACAACACACCTTTTTCCAGCGGCAGCGCGCCACCAGAAAGCCCGGTGCCTGCACCACGGGTCACCACCGGTACACGCAGGCGATGGCAGACAGCCAGAATCGCTGTCACCTGTTCCATTTGCTTAGGCAGAACAACCAGTAATGGACGCGTGCGATACGCGCTCAACCCGTCACACTCGTAAGGAATGATCTCCTCATCGGTATGCAGGATCTCAAGTCCAGGGACATGCTCACGCAGTGCCATCAGTACCGATGTGCGGTCGACATCGGGTAAAGCGCCATCAAGACGCTCTTCGTACAAGATGCTCATGAGTAGGCTTCGCTTTGTTGTGTTGTGTGGCAGCTGATTTTTGCGCGCTGCTTCTGTGAACAGTTATTAAGCGGGCTTTTCGTTTTCGTCTATCTCTTTAGCTACCGGTCAGACCATTTTTTTTCCAGCTCTGTGACCTTGTCTTGGTTAACTCAATGTTAAATTGATGTAACATAATCACTTACGTGATGTGCGTGTTTTGCGAGTTAAGAACAGAAAAATTGGTCCTACCTGTGCACGAGGTCCGGGAATGAAAGATGAACGTCGCCCTATTTGCGAAGTGGTTGCAGAGAGTATCGAACGGTTAATTATCGACGGCGTACTGAAGGTCGGTCAGCCGCTTCCCTCGGAACGTCGACTGTGTGAAAAGCTCGGCTTCTCACGCTCCGCACTGCGTGAAGGGCTGACCGTGCTGCGCGGGCGCGGGATTATTGAAACGGCGCAGGGTCGCGATTCTCGTGTCGCACGGCTTAATCGGGTGCAGGACACCAGCCCGCTGATCCATCTGTTCAGTACGCAGCCGCGAACGCTGTACGATCTGCTCGACGTTCGCGCATTACTGGAGGGCGAATCGGCAAGGCTGGCGGCAACGCTGGGAACCCAGGCTGATTTTGTTGTGATAACCCGCTGTTATGAAAAAATGCTCGCCGCCAGTGAGAACAACAAAGAGATTTCGCTGATCGAACATGCGCAGTTGGATCACGCTTTCCATCTCGCCATTTGTCAGGCTTCTCACAATCAGGTGCTGGTGTTTACGCTGCAATCATTGACCGATCTGATGTTTAATTCAGTGTTTGCCAGCGTAAATAATCTCTACCATCGACCACAGCAAAAAAAGCAGATCGATCGCCAGCATGCGCGGATCTACAACGCGGTGTTGCAGCGGCTGCCGCACGTCGCCCAGCGCGCAGCACGCGATCATGTGCGGACCGTGAAAAAGAATCTCCACGATATCGAGCTGGAAGGCCACCATTTGATTCGCTCGGCGGTGCCGCTGGAGATGAACCTGAGTTAGCTGGTATTAAATCTGCTTTTCATACAATCGGTAACGCTTGTACGGCTCCGCCCCAATGCGTTCCAGCATGTTATTCATGCCTGTATTGGTTTCGAGGATCCATGACATCTCCAGCGCATCGATCTTCCGGCGGGCAAACGGATCGCGTAAGGCTTCAATCAATAACAGCGCAATCACCGGGCCGATGCGGCTGAACTGATACTCGTCGCGCACGCCCATCAGCGGTACTCGCGCAGTTCGCACACCGCTGACTTTCAAACGCCACAGCAATTTTGCCCAGCCGAAGGGAAAGAGCGATCCGTTCAGATCGGCAATCGCCTCGTTGATGTTCGGCAAGCCGACAATAAACGCGCAGGGTGCAGAATCAATCTCAGCGATATAGATCATATCGTCCGGCACCAGATATTTAAGTTGATCGCCCATGGTCGCGAATTCATGTTCGGTAAACGGCACAAATCCCCAGTTGTGCTGCCAGCCAGAGTTGAAAATCTCACGCAGGATCTGCATCTCTTCGGCAAACCGCTGGCGATTGATGCAGCGAATGGTCACCTTTTTGCGCACCTGATCCATCAGTTTTTTTAGCGCCGGAGAGAAAGTGAGATCGGTTCGCTGCATCCACCACGCCAGTAAATCAATGCCTTTGTGATAACCCAGTTGTTCAATATGCGCGGCATACCACGGTTTGCCGTGTGGCATCATCGCACAGGGTGGTGTGTCAAAACCTTCAATCAGTAATCCGCTTTCCTGATTGATATTCAGGCTGAAAGGCCCGCTGATCTTACTTGCACCTTGTGACTTCAACCACGCTTCCGCTGCGCCAAACAACGCGGCAAAAACCTGCGGATCATCAATGGCGTCAATCATGCCGAAATGACCGGTATCTTTGCCGTAACGCTCGCGGTGCAAGGTATCTATTTGCGCGGTAATACGCCCAACTATCTGCCCCGCTTTTTTTGCCACCCACGCCTGCCAGATGATATGGTCCGTCCCCGGATTTTTCGCAGACAAATGCTCGTTGCGTTCAATGAATAAAGGGGGTATCCAGTTTGGATCGTCGGGATAAAGTGATGACGGAAAAGCGATAAATGCCTTAAGGTCATTTTTATTAATTACTTTTTCAATTTTAATCATCAGCAGATCGCATTCCATAGTTCTGTTCTGTGGGTAACAAATAATTAACGGTGACAAACAGGTTGCAACAGCAACGAACGGCACCTTAATAATCAACCCAATGAATACAAACGACGAATAAATAGTATTTATTAATGATTACGATAAGATCACAGCCTACGAAGAAGCGCCACAATGCCTTTTAGCGATTTAATGCGGTCAGACAAGGTTCATTCTTAATACATTCATAAATCAAATATCATTCACAATAAAAACAACAAAACAAAACCTATTATTTAAATCAATGTTCAATATCGCACCGATGAAAATACTATCTCATTTATCTTTTATGCCTATATAATCCACCGCATTATTGTCATTTTATTTTTGATATCCAATTTTTTCGTGGTGTATATGTCTAATAAAATCTTTACGCATTCCCTACCTATGCGCTATGCCGATTTTCCAACGCTGGTTGATGCTTTGGACTACGCCGCTCTGAGTAGCGCCGGAATGAATTTTTATGACAGACGTTGCCAACTTGAAGATCAACTGGAATATCAAACGTTAAAAACGCGTGCCGAAGCTGGTGCGAAGCGGTTGTTATCGCTGAACCTGAAAAAAGGCGAACGCGTGGCGCTGATTGCCGAAACGAGTAGCGGGTTTGTAGAGGCTTTTTTTGCCTGCCAGTATGCCGGCTTAGTCGCCGTCCCGTTGGCGATTCCAATGGGCGTCGGTCAGCGGGATTCCTGGAGCGCCAAACTCCAGGGTTTACTGGCAAGTTGCCAGCCCGCAGCCATTATCACTGGTGATGAGTGGTTGCCACTGGTCAATGCCGCGACGCATAACAACCCCGAATTACATGTTTTAAGCCACGCCTGGTTTAAGGCATTACCGGAAGCCGATGTTGCGCTCCAGCGTCCAGTTCCGAACGATATCGCCTACCTCCAGTACACCTCCGGCAGCACCCGTTTTCCCCGTGGCGTCATTATCACCCATCGCGAAGTGATGGCTAATCTACGTGCTATAAGCCACGATGGCATTAAATTACGCCCTGGCGACCGCTGCGTCTCCTGGCTGCCTTTCTACCATGATATGGGACTGGTCGGCTTTCTCCTGACCCCCGTCGCCACGCAGCTTTCAGTAGATTATTTGCGCACTCAGGATTTTGCCATGCGTCCTCTGCAATGGCTTAAATTGATCAGTAAAAATCGCGGCACCGTTTCCGTTGCGCCGCCGTTTGGCTATGAATTGTGCCAGCGCCGCGTGAATGAAAAAGATCTCGCTGAACTGGATCTTTCCTGCTGGCGCGTCGCTGGTATTGGTGCTGAGCCGATCTCCGCAGAACAACTCCATCAATTCGCTGAATGTTTCCGTCAGGTCAACTTTGACGATAAAACTTTCATGCCGTGCTACGGACTGGCAGAAAATGTGCTGGCTGTCAGCTTCTCTGATGAAGCCTCCGGGGTTGTGGTTAACGAAGTGGATCGCGACATCCTCGAATATCAGGGCAAAGCCGTCGCGCCGGGTGCAGAGACACGCGCCGTATCGACTTTCGTCAACTGCGGCAAAGCGTTGCCGGAACATGGCATTGAAATCCGCAATGAAGCAGGTATGCCGGTCGCGGAACGTGTGGTAGGCCATATTTGCATCTCCGGTCCCAGTCTGATGAGCGGTTACTTTGGCGACCAGGTTTCGCAAGACGAGATTGCCGCGACGGGCTGGTTAGACACCGGCGACCTCGGTTATCTGCTGGACGGTTATCTGTATGTCACCGGACGCATTAAAGATCTGATTATTATTCGTGGCCGTAATATCTGGCCGCAGGATATTGAATATATTGCGGAACAAGAACCGGAAATTCATTCTGGCGATGCGATTGCTTTTGTTACCGCCCAGGAAAAAATCATTTTGCAGATCCAGTGTCGGATCAGCGACGAAGAACGTCGCGGGCAGCTTATCCACGCGCTGGCGGCACGGATCCAAAGCGAATTTGGCGTGACCGCGGCTATCGATCTGTTGCCGCCCCACAGTATTCCCCGAACGTCCTCCGGCAAGCCTGCCCGTGCGGAAGCGAAAAAACGTTATCAGAAGGCTTATGCTGCCAGTCTTCATGTGCAGGAGTCCCTGGCATGAATCAAACTGTCGCGGTGACGGGCGCTACCGGGTTTATCGGTAAATATATTATCGATAACCTGCTCGCCCGCGGCTTTCACGTTCGCGCATTGACGCGTACTGCCCGCGCTCACGTCAATGATAATCTCACCTGGGTGCGCGGTTCGCTGGAAGATACTCATTCACTTAGCGAGCTGGTTGCCGGAGCCAGCGCAGTGGTCCATTGCGCCGGGCAAGTGCGCGGGCACAAAGAAGAGATTTTCACCCGCTGTAACGTTGACGGCAGCCTGCGCCTGATGCAAGCGGCAAAAGAGAGCGGCTTTTGCCAACGATTTCTGTTTATCTCTTCGCTGGCGGCGCGCCATCCCGAACTCTCCTGGTACGCAAATTCCAAACACATCGCCGAACAACGGCTGACTGCAATGGCTGACGAAATTACGCTGGGCGTTTTTCGCCCGACAGCCGTGTATGGTCCCGGCGATAAAGAGTTAAAACCGCTGTTTGACTGGATGCTGCGCGGCCTGCTGCCACGACTTGGTGCACCAGATACACAGCTCTCTTTCCTGCACGTCACCGATTTTGCGCAAGCAGTGGGTCAGTGGTTAAGCGCCGAAACTGTACAGACGCAAACCTATGAATTATGCGATGGCGTCGCCGGAGGCTATGACTGGCAACGTGTCCAACAGCTTGTTGCCGATGTCCGCTGTGGTTCCGTGCGGATGGTCGGTATTCCTCTGCCGCTACTCACCTGCCTTGCGGATATCAGTACTGCGTTGAGTCGCCTGGCGGGTAAAGAACCTATGCTGACCCGCTCGAAAATTCGTGAATTAACCCACGCCGACTGGTCGGCAAGTAATAACCGTATTTCTGAAGATATTAATTGGTTTCCCGGGATTAGCCTGGAACACGCATTACGCAACGGGCTATTTTGATTGTCTTGTTTAAAGGTGTGTTAACGTTTCTATGGTAAATCGTGAAATAGTAATGGATTACATCCTTTCCTGTTTACAGGATTTGGTCGAAAACGGTGTGGAAATTAAGCCCGACAGCGATCTCGTCAACGATCTTGGCCTGGAGTCGATCAAAGTGATGGATCTCTTAATGATGCTGGAAGACAGATTCGATATTTCCATTCCTATTAATATTCTGCTGGATGTCAAAACCCCTGCGCAATTAATGGAAACTCTACTTCCATGGCTGGAGAATAAATAATGGGGCTATACGATAAATATGCGCGCCTTGCTGGCGAGCGACTGCAATTTAGTGACAACGGGTTAACACCGTTTGGCACCTGTATTGATGAAGTGTATTCCGCCACCGAAGGTCGGATCGGCAATAAAAAAGTGATTCTGGCCGGGACCAATAATTACCTCGGTTTAACCTTTAATCATGATGCCATCGCCGAAGGTCAGGCAGCGTTAGCGGCCCAAGGCACCGGCACCACCGGTTCTCGTATGGCAAACGGCAGTTATGCGCCGCACCTGGCGTTAGAGAAAGAGATTGCCGAGTTTTTCAATCGCCCTACCGCTATCGTTTTTTCAACCGGTTATACCGCTAATTTAGGCGTCATCAGCGCACTTGCCGACCATAACGCCGTGGTGTTACTGGATGCCGACAGCCACGCCAGTATTTATGACGCCTGTTCTCTCGGTGGCGCGGAAATTATTCGTTTCCGCCATAACGATGCTAAAGATCTGGAACGGCGCATGGTTCGCCTCGGTGAACGGGCGAAAGAGGCGATTATCATCGTTGAGGGCATCTACAGCATGCTCGGTGACGTTGCGCCGTTAGCGGAAATTGTTGATATCAAACGTCGTCTCGGTGGTTATTTGATTGTCGATGAAGCGCATTCGTTTGGCGTGTTAGGCGCAACGGGGCGCGGACTGGCTGAAGCTGTCGGCGTTGAAGATGATGTGGATATTATCGTTGGTACTTTCAGTAAAAGTCTGGCCTCGATTGGCGGTTTTGCTGTCGGTTCGGAAGCGATGGAAGTGCTGCGCTACGGCAGCCGCCCGTATATTTTTACCGCCTCTCCTTCTCCGTCCTGCATTGCGACCGTGCGCTCATCGTTAAGAACCATTGCCACACAACCAGAGCTGCGGCAAAAGCTGATGGATAACGCCAACCATCTGTATGACGGTCTGCAAAAACTGGGTTATGAGTTAAGTTCACATATTAGCCCGGTAGTGCCAG
>OGEM01000675.1_pt1 | contig 20281 bp, 17 predicted proteins | sample 1570741 | NCBI WGS metagenome assembly OGEM01 (sample SAMEA2582141, study PRJEB24529) | metagenome | biome: Human gut stool | place: China | collected 2011
TACCGATACCATCACCAGGAATCAATACGATATTTTTTTCGCTCATTGTTATTTCCTCATATACTACATTCATCCGAGACAAGGTAAAGTCCTAAAGCTCCAGCTAGCTTAACGGCCTTCGCCCAAGGGGCTCGACCTACTAAAGTCGCTTGATGACTTCACCTTGCCTCTACATCATCAATACATTGCGGAACTCCGCAAGACCGAAAAACACATCCACCCTCAGAACAGAAGATTACAATTTGGCTCAAACCTCACCGACAAATTGCTAAGAGCCGAATGCCCGTCGAAACCGACTTTGGCCCTGCGGAGGCCGCAGGCCGGAGTCAGACCCGGCCGGTGGAGGTTGAGACGGGTGTTTGGCTCGCCTCCGAAGACCGCTAAGGCAACTGGAGGAAAAAACAAACATTCCATCCCGGATATGTACTACTTGCGATGTTTCGCAAAGTTCACAAGACCACCTGCTGCCGCAATATCTTGAATGAATTGTGGCAACTCAGTCCCTTGGTATTGTTCGTTTTTAGTCAAGTTGTACACGATACCTTTAGACAAGTCTACGCCGATAGCATCGCCTGCTTCAATGCGATCAACTTGCTCACCGATTTCAACTACTGGTAAACCGATGTTGATAGCATTACGGAAGAAGATACGTGCAAAGGAGTGTGCTATGATAACAGGCACGCCTTTGGCTTTAATAACGCCCGGTGCATGTTCACGAGAAGAACCACAACCAAAGTTTCTACCAGCTACCATGATTTCGCCGGCTTTCACATTAGGAGCAAATGTTGTATCAATATCTTCCATCGCATGTTCAGCCAATTCGTTCCAATCAGCAATCGCCAAGTAACGAGCCGGAATGATTACGTCTGTATCTACATCGTCGCCGTAGCGCCAGATTTTTTTGCTTTCAAAATCCATATTAAACCTCCTCAGGGCCTGCAATGCGGCCTAATACAGCACTTGCTGCCGCCACGTAAGGGCTTGCCAAATATACTTCAGAATCAACGTGACCCATACGACCACGGAAGTTACGGTTTGTTGTGGAGACGGTGCGTTCCCCTGCAGCCATGATACCCATGTAACCGCCTAGACAAGGACCACATGTTGGCGTGGACACAGCGCAATCAGCTTGAATGAAGATGTCTAACAACCCATCTTTCATAGCTTGGTCGTATACATCTTGGGACCCAGGGATTACGATACAACGAACGAATGGAGCCACCTTGCGACCTTTGAAGATTTCCGCAGCTGCTACCAAGTCTTCGTAACGGCCATTTGTACAAGAACCGATAATAACTTGATCGATTTTAATATCTTTGTCGATTTCGTTGATGTAATGCGTATTGGATGGCAAATGAGGGAATGCTACAACTGGCTGCAATTTGGACAAATCGATTGTAATAGTTTGGGCATATACTGCATCAGGGTCGGCATTGATAGGTTCTACAGGACGATTTACGCGCCCTTTAATGTATTCTTCAGTAATTGCATCGTAAGGGAATACGCCACATTTACCGCCCGCTTCGATAGCCATGTTACAAATTGTAAGACGGTCAGCCATAGTCATATGTTGTACACCTTCACCGGCGAATTCAAGAGCCATGTAACGAGCGCCGTCTACACCGATTTGACCGATTAAGTCAAGAATTACATCTTTCCCCGTTACCCATTTATTAGGTTTGCCGATAAGCTCAACCTTAATAGTTTCAGGCACTTTGAACCAAGTTTTACCTTCCGCCATAGCAACGCCCGCATCAGTGGAGCCTACGCCTGTGGAGAATGCATTCACTGCACCATATGTACAAGTATGGGAGTCAGCACCAATCATCATTTCGCCAGGACCGATAAGACCTTTTTCTGGCAAAATAACGTGCTCGATACCCATTCTACCTACTTCAAAGTAGTTTGTAATGCCGTGTTCGCGTACGAAGTCGCGCATGACCTTAGCTTGTGTAGCGGATTGAATATCTTTATTTGGCGTGAAGTGATCAGGCACCAAGTAGATTTTATGACGATCAAATACAGGTTTGCCGATTTTTAAGAACTCTTTGCGAGCCGGTGGGAATGTGATGTCGTTCATCAATACAGCGTCCAAATGACATTCGATGATTTGGCCTGGTTTTACAACATCAAGACCCGCGTGGCGAGCCATATTCTTTTCAGTAATGGTCATACCCATATTATTCTTCCTCCTGTTGTTCTAGCTCCATAGCTAGGAATACTGAGTTTACTGCATTAATATATGCATTTACACTTGATTTAACGATATCGGTGCTGATACCACGACCATGGTACAAGCGACCGTTATATTCTACCTTGAGAGTTGCTTCCCCAAGGGCATCTTTACCCGCTGTTATAGCGCGGATTTGGTAATCTTTCAAACTAATTGGCAAGCCGACCACACGTTCAACCGCTTTAAGGGATGCGTCTACTGGGCCATCACCTACGGCAGCATCAGCTTTTTCACCTTCTGGAGTCATGAGGCGAACGTCTGCATAGGCATAGCCTTTTTCGCCCAATTTGTAGTATTGAGCCACGAGTTCGAATGCTTTTTTGTGATGTAAGTTATCTACTACAAGGGCTACGATATCATCATCGTATACTTGTTTCTTGCGATCCGCCAATTCTTTGAATTTACCGAAGAGATCATTGATTTTCTCTTCTGTGAAAGATTGGAATCCAAGTTTTGCCAAATGATCGGCAAAGGCATGACGGCCAGAATGTTTACCTAATACGAGGTCTGTTTTTTCAGCACCTACGGACTCAGGCGTCATGATTTCATACGTTTCAGGGTTGCTCATCATACCATGTTGGTGAATACCAGACTCATGAGCAAAGGCATTAGAGCCTACGATTGGTTTATTTGGAGGAACTACAACACCTGTTAAACGGCTCACAAGTTTAGATACTTTCGTAAATTGTTTTGTATCAATATTCACTTGAAGGTCGTCGAAATAATCATGGCGTGTTTTAAGAGCCATAACAACCTCTTCAATTGCTACATTACCTGCACGTTCACCTAGGCCATTAATTGTGCCTTCTACTTGACGTGCACCTGCTTTAATAGCAGCTAATGTATTCGCATTAGCAAGGCCTAAATCATCATGACAGTGAACGGAGATGATGGCATTTTCAATACCTGGTGTATGTTCTTTAATATAACGGATTTTGTCACCAAATTCGTTAGGGTTCATGTACCCCACAGTATCCGGTACATTAATAATTGTAGCGCCACCAGCGATTGCCACGCCAAATACTTCACACAAGAAATCCAAGTCTGTACGAGCCGCATCTTCACCGGAGAACTCGATTTCATCAAATTTGCCTTTTGCAAATTCCAAGATAGATTTAACGCGATCCAATACCTCTTGACGAGTCATTTTCAATTTATATTTCATGTGGATTTCGGATGTAGCGATAAACACATGCAAGCGGCTGCGCTCTGCATCTTTCAACGCATCAGCCACCTTTTGCACGTCCTTTTCGTTGGCACGGGCCAAGCCACAAATTGTTGTGCCTTTAACCTCGCGAGCAATCGTTTGTACCGCTTCAAAATCCCCAGGGGATGCTGCTGGGAAACCAGCCTCGATTACGTCGATGCCGAGGCGTACTAGGCCTTTCGCAATTTCAATTTTTTCAGGAGTTTGTAAAGATACACCTGGTGTTTGTTCCCCATCACGAAGGGTTGTATCGAAGAAATATACGCGATTCTGTTCCATAATAGCCACCTTTTCTATCCTCATAAAACATAATACTTTATTATATCTATCCATAGTGAAAGTTTGTAACATCGCCAATGTCGACACCATATATATCAGTGATTTACTAGACTTTCACAAATAAAAAAGCCCCTCAGAACAACTGTCGTTGCTCAAAGGGGCGTTATATTCATAACACGGTACCACCCTAATTGGGACTCGTTTCGGGTATAACGGAACCACCGTCGATGACTACTAACGTTCGCCACCGAAGCTCACGGGAGAGTCTCAGCGTACAACCTCTATTGCCTCGCACCAGCCGGCAACTCTCTGAAAGCAGATTTGTAAACCTTTATACCCGTTCATCGCTTGATTTAAGATATAAGGGTATTGTACTGTATTCTATAGACTTATGTCAATTAAAATAAAATGAATATGATTTCATAAAACTCATCGTTAGTAGTTAGTCCACTCTAAACTATCAAAATCATTCATAATGAGTTTCTTCTTCTTTACCACTTGGTTCGTTAGCTCAATGCGTTCACTAACAAATGAAATATCTGTATACCATTCCTTTAAATTAGCATACACTTCATTCTCTAAATCAATAATGATAGTTTCTATGGGATCCCAAGTTTTACACTGTACAGATTCCACCATAACCATGCTACTACCTATGAAAGTAACATCTCTACCATAAATCCAAAATGGCAATACCTTATTTTTTATAGCAATAGAGTATATAGCATCCCCATGAGGCGGTTCCGTTTCATATTGCGTGCGGATTTCGTACTTTTCCATAATTTCATTACCACCATTTTCTATATATGGTAGCTTTGAAATCTTGTAATTTTCTGCGTTCATATAAACTCCATTATTTCTAATATCAATCACAACAAAGAGGACTGTATAACCTTAATTTGTCACCACAATCTGACAAAAAAGCCCTTGCTAGGACCGGCATCCTTTGCAAGGGCTTCTTTAGTGCATTTAATCAACACTTTGCTCTATTGATATTTTACCATAAAAAGTAAAATATTGTCACTATGAATAACTTCATTTTCATATATAATGTACACTTTTAATCATTTCTCTAGCCCTATCAATAGAAACTGGCTCATTAAATAAGAACACATGGTTCTGATTTTCATATTTCCACGATGCTAAATATACAGAATTATCTACCATTCTATAGGTCACCGGCATACCTTTCACAATATCTGTTTGTTGAGGTAAGTAATCCTTATAATCGCCTGCGATATTGCCTGACAGAGTCGATACGCGGTACTTAATATATTTTGGTATATCATTTACACCGTCAAAATATTTTCCTTTTGAAAGTTCATGATACGCATACACCACCTGTAGCACATCATGATCCACAATGGCTACATGTATAGGGCGAAGCCCCTCTAACCCCATCAGCAACTGAGGATTAAAGTTCAAATGCTGTTTAGCCTCATATATAGTATCAAATACCTCTATTGCCTGCCCCTTACGAGTACTTCTATAATCTGTATCAGTCATAGTACAACTACCAAGTCCATCAGGACATGGAAACTCATTTCGATCACCATAAGGCTGATCATAAATAGAATTGCCGTTAAGGCGTAACCGCATCAAGTCATCTGCGGAGGCGACATTGATAGAACCTATGAAAGCTAATGCAGACAATACACACACAATCTTTTTCATGATACAAGCCCCTATAAACAAACTACATCTATTAAGTAAATTATATCATTATTAGTGCATTAATAAATTAGTTATAAAGCCCTAATTATCTACATGTTCCAAGTCACCTTAAATTTATGAATAACTAATGAATAGTTAAAAGTTAATATAAATATCTATGCTACTATAAATTAAAGAGTTTATTTTTATGTATAAGGAGGGTTCAATTATGAAGATCTCAAAAAAAATACTAATACCATTACTAACTTTAGGTATGATACTTTCGAGTGGTACACTTTATCAATCACACGCTTCTGATAGATATATAACCACATATAATGATGGTGCTTCTATATGGGTAACCAGTATAAGCAATAACGCCTCAGAAACTGTTTATAAGGTTGGACTAAAATACGTAATGTTAACAGGCAGATACGAAACTGACACGGTATATTTCGAAAAAGAAAATGGTAGATGGTATTATAATAACGGTAACGGATGGAACCGTGTCCAACCCAATACATCTATGAACGATGTTTTATATTATATTATGAATAACTAAATAAATTTTGGTAATACATAAAAACGTCCTTGTTCGGATAAAATCCTCACAAGGACGTTTTATATATATAACCGTGCTTTTATAGACTCGTATCTTTATATACAATTTAAAATATTCACTACTATTTATTATCACAAAATGATACTTCAAAATCAGATAAAATACTTCCTACATCTTTCCCCAAAATGATAAACAAGGATAATTTATAAACTTTATCATACCAGGATTCAATCTCTTTATCAGATAATTCCGTAAGCATTTGATCCTCATTATTATGGCGAATATTGAATTTATTGTACATATAAAACAACTTCTCTAAAGCTTGGATTTTATCATGATTCACTTTTAATAGAGCCTTTAATTCATTAGATTTATTGAGTGGTTTTCTCCAAGGTTCTAATAAATCAGCAATTTTCTTAAGAATCTCTTTTTTTCTCTCAATGTTACCTTTATTAGAAAAATGATTATATTCTAAAATACTTAAAGCTTCTTTTACATCAGCAAATTCTGTTACCGCCTGTGCAGCCTCATTAGCAAATACATTATTTTCTACAATAATTTGTCTATCATCAACAACAATAAACTTATATCCTAAAGAGGAAATAACCTTTTCAATCTGATATTTAATAACTTGCTTTTGGCTCTCTATATCTTCATTACCCAAATCATCTAATAAAGTAATTAAATCTATATACATTTCAGAGTATAAAAAGTATTTATCAAACTCTGAAATATCAAAGCATTCTATATAAACAGCATTAAGTAATTCCCCAAGAGATAAAAAGTGTTCTCTTCTCTTATAATACTTAGCAAAATTGCTAGAAACTAAATCGTACAAAGAAAACGATTTCCCCCTATAGTAACAACAATCTTGTCTAAACAAATCATTTAACTTTCGCAACTCTGTATTAACATCTACTTCCGAGTCTTTTAATAAATCAAAAAAAGTCCTTCTCATATATACCTCGTCTCTCCCTACAGTCTATTTTTCAGAATCCTTATCTGCTACTAATTGCGTAGTTTCTGGTTGTACTAAGTCAAACATTCCATGCATCATCTTTTCCGGTAAAGCATGATTCATAACATTATGTTCCACACGACTATAAATAGCATTACCAAGAGCATCACGAATATCCTTAAATAGTTTTTCGTCCTTTAACAACACCTTAAGGAATTCTTCATTAGTTCTAAATCTTTTAGCAACGATACTTATGAACTCTTGGTCAAACAGTATTTTGAATGTTTTATACCCATTATTATTGATATAGTCACGCCATTTAGGATCTTTTGCAATATCTTGTTCTATTTGCAATATTACTTTATCCATTTCTGTAAACTCAGTACCATAGCGCTTATTAAACTCTTCAATAATCTCGTTAATCGTTGTAACCAAGCTATTTTTACGACCTACTTTACCGGTAATAGGTTGTAATCCATTTTCTTGTGGTACTAAATCAATCGGTCCATGTGAGCCCTTTTCCAATCGATAATACTCGAGCATTATCTTGTCATCTAAATCAACATGGTCTTGATGTTCTTTTGGCAGTTGAATAGCAAGGAACTTAGCATAGATACTGAAGGTATGAAGTTCTTTATCAAACAGTCTGCAAACCTGTGTGATAAAGGAGTATAAGCGATTGAAATGTTGTAGAGTCCCTTTAAAAATATCTCGATCAGCTTCCTCTAATGCTTCAAAGCGTTTAATAGCTGGCATAATATACGATTGAAGTTTCCCTAAATCCCCCATCGTTTGATTTTGGCTTTGATAGAATAATTCTCCAAATTGCTCTATATCATGTACATCATATACATTGAACTTATCTAAAGTTGACTTAACATCATACAGCGTGTTAGGATCCGTTTCTTTATCTAACTTAGTTTCTTGATAGAATGGAGCGAAGGAACTCAAAATGTCTTCTTCACTATTAACAAAATCCAAGACAAACGTATCCTGTTTGCCTTTCATAGTCCTATTAAGGCGAGATAATGTCTGAACAGCTTTTACTCCTGAAAGTTTCTTATCTACAAACATGGTATGTAATAAAGGCTCATCAAAACCAGTCTGATATTTCTCTGCAACGATGAGCATGCCATATTCATCGTTATGAAATGTGCCTGGCAAAGCTTTTTCCTTAATGTGATTGCCATCTTTATCTACATTCAAAGACTCTTCTGTATATGTTCTCCCATTGTCATCAATCTCACCAGAAAAAGCTACCAACACTTCCAAATCTGGACGTTCCATTTGTTCAATTTGACGACGAAACTCTTGAACATAGCGAACTGCATGTAACCTTGATGGTGTAACAACCATGGCCTTTGCACGACCACCAATCTTATGTCTAGTTACATCCATAAAATGGCGTAACATAACCGCTGTTTTTTGTGTAATATTATGTGGATGCAAGGTTTGGAATTTACGAATAGCCTTCATTCCAGCCGCTGAATCCAATTCAATATCTACATCAACGAGGCTCGCTATTTTATAGTATGTATTGTAGGTCATGTAATTCTTTAAGACATCAAGAATGAAACCTTCATCTATGGCTTGTTGCATAGAGTAGATATGGAATGGATGATATTCTCCCATTTCATCACGGATACCAAATAGTTGCAAAGTCTTTGCTTTAGGTGTGGCAGTAAACGCAAAGAAAGACAGATTATCATGCTGACCTTGTGCGACTAACTCCTTAACGAGTTTATCCTCTTCATCTAAAGCATTTTCTTCATCTTCATATGCCCAATCAGCATATTCTTGAAGAGCCTTTTCTGTATTTGCAAGAGCTTGTTTTAATTTGCGTGCGGCAGATCCAGTTTGAGAAGAATGCGCTTCATCTACAATTACAGCAAAGTTACAACTTTGTGCTTTCACCTCTTCAAAAATAACAGGGAATTTTTGTAATGTAGTAATGATAATAGGCGTACCACTTTCAATAGCCTCTTTTAACTGTTTAGAGGTTTTATCCACACGCTGTATAACCCCTGGAGTATGGTCAAATTGAGAGACCGTATTCTGTAGCTGACTGTCCAAAACCTTTCGATCAGTTACAATAATTGTAGACCGAAAAATCTTTTTATCATTCTTATCATGCAAACCAGACAAGCGATGTGCCAACCAAGCAATAGAATTAGACTTACCAGAGCCTGCAGAGTGTTGAATCAAGTAATTGTGCCCTGCTCCATTTTCTTTTACATGGTCTAACAATTTTGTTACTACATCTAATTGGTGAAAGCGCGGGAAAATCAATATTTCATCAGTAATATTACCAGCGCTATCTTTCACAACAGATAAATGCATATATTTTTGTAAAATTTCTAATAATCTATCTCGTTGAAGAACAGATTCCCATAGATAAGCCGAAGCATAAGTATCTGTATTGGTAGGATTGCCAGCACTTCCGACATTACCAGCACCATTAGAGCCTTGGTTAAATGGAAGGAAATACGTGCTGCTGCCTTTTAATTTTGTTGTCATATGCACTTGTGTTAAATCCACTGCAAAATGAACTAACACACGGCGATTAAACTTAAAGATTTGATCTTTATTAGATCTATCAAATTTATATTGAGAAATCGCATTAGTTGCATTCTGACCTGTGAACTGACATTTCAATTCCATACTAACAACAGGGATACCGTTTAAGAATAAGACAATATCTACACTGTTATTATTAGATACAGAATAATGTAACTGTCGAGTGCAATGGAATATATTGGACTCATATTGTGCTCTTGCAGTTTCATTCATAGAGGTTTCTGGTTTCCAATACACAACTCTGAATGTAATGCCTCTATCCTTAAATCCATGACGTAAAACAGACAACAAGCCATCATGCTCTACAGAGTCATTAAAACGCTTTAAAAATTGTTGTTCACAAGAGTCCCCATATAACTTTGTATACCGCTCCCATTTCTTTGGTTGGCTTTGTTTTATAAAAGCCAACAGAATTTCAGTATCAAGAGCTAATTCACGATTAAATACCTTCGGATTGCCTTTCACATATCCGCCTGTAGTACATAAAAATGATTCAATATCATCTTCAAATCGCTTTTCTGTTACATCAAATTCAGACATGAGACACCTCCTTTTTACCAGTTACTGCTTCATAAATTAGGGATTTTTTATATTCAGTAAGAGTATCAATAATAGTCAGCTTATGAGAAATCACTCTATCAATAGCGTCACATTTTTTCTCTAGATATGCAACTATTTTTAACTGTTCCTCAATAGGAGGAACTAAACAAGATACAGCCTTGAACATCTTTTGTGTGACACTATACACTTTTGTTCCATTCGCATTTTTCCGCAATTGACTACGCCAATTATCTGTCAAAAACAAAAATGCGAAGTACTTTGTACATATACTTTCATCTAAACAGCGCGCAACTAAAGTATGATAACCCGCATATAATTCGTTTGAAGAATCTATATGAATACAATTACCTACACCTTCAAGATCTTCAGATGTATCAGCAAACACAAAATCTCCTTCTTGTAATAATGATTTTTCATCAATTAGATTTTCAGCTACATAACGAATTAAATCATCTTGAAGGGAATAGCCATTATTATTTTTAGCATGAACTTGTCCATAACTAACAACACCTGCCCCACTATCTACTAAATCAGTCTTTTTAATGTTTAGCCCTTTAAAAAATTCAAATGACTTAGTAAATCTTGTGATTCTCCAATTGGAAGGGATTCTAGCAATCCATTCGACACCACTGGATACCATACTTACAGTTGAATCTAATCCGCTTGTGACGGTCTCCGTTATGGTAGACTGTCTATATTCCTGCAGCTTTTCAATAACAGATTGTTCTTTAGCAATAATAGTATCAATTTGAGTGCATTTAATATCAAGATAATCTGCTATTTGATGCTGAATACTTAATGGTGGCAATAATGTTTTAATAATAGCCATCTCATTATTCATGATTTTATAACCATTTGTATCTATACGTCTTTCATTATACGCAATATGTTCAAGTGCATACTTTTGATATCGTAAATCAACTAAATCGTCTGTAGGATTTAAAGTACCACATACATTAGTACAATTATAATAACCTGTACGCAAAAATATTGAACCAGCATTGGCACCATCAGTAGTCCAAGTTAATTGGGGATAATCATAATCATATGTATCAATATATCCTAAGCATCCGTTATCTTTTGTCTGTGAAGAATATACAGGATATCCCGTCTCATTCAATTCAGATTGTGCAATAACACGACCTCGCCCTATAGAGAACAATCGTTTAACGCTAACCAACTGCCAATCTTCTGGTATATTCCCAATCCATGGTACTCCACTATCTTTCATTGCTCGCATTACTTAAATACCTCTCCCAAAGCACCATCCAACTCAATCTCTAAAGCCTTGATCTCAGCCATAATTGCATCCGTAGGACGAGGAGCTATATACTTGTAAAAATGACGTGTAAACGAAATTTCATAACCGATCTTATTCTTCTTGGTATCAATCCATGCATCAGGGGCAAATGGTAACACCTCACATTCAAAGTATGTTTCTATATCTTCTTTAAGCGGTACAATTTCAGTATCGCGACGTTTAGTATCTGCTTTAGGCTTACCTTTCACTAATACAGGTTTACCATCTTCATCGAGCATCGGTCGCTCTACCGTAATTTTGGTATAGCCAAAATCTTCATTATCAAAGATTTTACTGATTTCAGTTTCCCTAAACTCACCGTATATCTTTGTAATTTCTTGAATCGCACTTTCAGGAATATCATTTCGTTTATTACCTAATGACTTACGTCGTTTTTCATATAAATCATTAGCATTAATGAGTTGCACTTTTCCTTCTCTAGGTGTACCATCTTTCTTATTTGAAAGCACCCAGATATAGGTTGCAATGCCCGTATTGTAGAAAATATCATTTGGCAAGGCAATAATGGCTTCCAATAGATCATTCTCTAGAATATATCGTCTAACTTCAGACGGACCACTACCTGCATCACCAGTAAATAATGGTGACCCATTATGAATAATCGCAATACGAGAGCCTTGCGGGTTCATCTTTTTAATAGCATTTTCTAGGAACAACATTTGTCCATCTGATTTTGACAGCAACCCTGGACCAAATCGGCCCTCAAAGCCTAATTTAGCTTCGTTTTTAACGATACCTTCTTCATTTTTCCATTCTCGTCCAAATGGAGGATTAGAAATAATATAGTCAAAAGTTTCACCTGAAAACTGATCATCAGATAGTGTATTACCACTTTTAATACGTTCCGCATCATTGCCTTTAATGAGCATATCTGCCTTACAAATCGCAAAGGTCTGATCATTCAATTCTTGACCAAATGAAATCAATTTAGATGTACTATTCAAATTAGCTAAATATTCTTCTGCTACTGAAAGCATCCCATCAGTGCCGCAAGCACAATCATAGATAGTACGAGCCACATTTTGCCCACTTAGCACAGCATTATCGTCATGGAATAAAATATTAACCATTAAACGGATTACCTCACGAGGAGTATAATGCTGCCCAGCATCTTCGTTATGAGCCTCTGAGAATCGACGGATAATCTCTTCAAATACGTAACCCATTTCAAGATTGCTAATGTGATCTGGATGCAAATTAGCTTTATCAGTAGTAAATTCTTTTATGACCATATATAAAATATGCTTATCTGCCATCGTTGTTATATGATTATCGAATTTGAACTTTCTAATGATATCTTGCACATTATCAGAAAAACCATTGATATAATCTCTGAAATTACTTTCAATATTATCAGGATCATCTAGCAAAGTCTTAAATGTATACTTACTGATATTATAGAATTTATGACCAGCTACTTCATACAATAAACCATCTAGTAAATCCAAGTTCTGATCTTTTAATTTATTATATGTATCAAGTACAGCAGGTTTTGTATCAGCTAAAATGCAATCAAAACGTCTTAGAACTGTAAGCGGTAAAATTACCTCGCCATACTCGTGTGGTTTATACACACCTGTTAATTTATCTGCAATAGCCCAAATAAGGGATGCTTTCTCATTTACACGACTACTTAAACTCATAGTGCCTCCGTATCGATATATTAAGCAGTAATCAATCTGCTACTTTCCTCTTTATTCAAAATTTTTATTATAATATTGATTTTAAAAGGCATATAAAATAAGTATATGCATTCAATATCCAAATTTTACCATTAAAGTTAATGTAAATACCACCACATAAGGTCCTTTTCTAGAAAAGCACATATGTTTGTAGTATAATACAAATGAGATATCAGCACTTAATTAGGTATTACAACATACATTGACAACAGATTGCAATATTTGTTATAGTAACTATACAAAGAGTTAGTAATGAACCTGAGGGAACATTACGGAGGCGAAGCAATCTGCGGATTACTTCGCCTCTTTTTTGCATCGGGAGAGAAACTTTATGGCAAAACCATTCCAAACTCATAATCAGCAACTAAAAATGCTCCGTAATCGTAATATTCTTATTTCTAATGGCAGTAAAGCCAAGGCCATATTAATTAGAGAGAACTACTATCAGTTAATCAATGGCTATAAACACATATTCTTGGATTCAGTCGAAAGCAAGAAACGACAAGATGATTATTATAAAAATGGAACCACTTTTGAACAAATATATGCGCTTTATGAATTCGACAGAAATCTAAGAAACATTCTAATGAAGTACATTCTTATGACAGAAAACTCTATAAAATCAAAAATTGCTTATCAATTCTCCTCAGAACATCCAAAAGAAGCTTTTAGCTATTTCAATATTAACAACTATAGAGACACCAATCATCAACAAACAACGTCTCTAATTGCAGAACTATCATCGGTAACTAAGCAAAATACTGACTCCGTCACTAAGTCAGGACCATTTTACCACTACTTCAATGAACACAAAGAACTTCCCCTATGGGTACTGATAACTAAGCTAACTCTAGGACAAACATGTAATCTTTTTTATAATCTAAAAGAGCCCACCCAAATCGAAATTTTAAAATCAGTACTTTATGAATTCAAAAATAACTGCAATGTAGCATCAACTAAAATCTCTCTTCAAAATTATTTAAAGGATTTTATGAGTGCAATAAACTGTATAAAAGCATTTCGCAATGTTTGTGCACATGAAGATCGACTCTATGACTACTATGCTAAAAATAAGAATGGCAAACCGATTCAAACTAGCTTCTTTTATATAAGTATCACGACACCAGCATTCCAAGGAGGCATTTTTGATATCATTTTACTACTGCGATTATTCCTATCAAAAAAAGACTACAAACAATTATTACGTCGGATATTCGATGAGCTAAACAGACTAGAAAACGAATTACCTTCAAATCTTTATTCTGAGGTCACACGTAAAATGAAACTTCCTAAAAATTGGACATCCGAGTTAAACAAATTCATTTAATATGACAAAGCTTTATACGGAGCTTTATCACGATAAATATTGGATTAATCACTTCGTTTAAATTGTTTTAATAAAAGTATAATTTATTTTTCAGCTATTCAGAACAAGGGGACTGCTATTCAAAACGCCAGTCCTCTTTTATTTACAAATTAAATCAAAACTTTTCACCTATATTTATCACAAATCTATCACATTTGATAGTATCTATCACAAATTATTCTACTATTCAAAATAATTGTAGGTGCTATAATGAACTCAACAAAAGGAATATGTGCTCATATAATGCTAGTTACCGCACTATCATGAACAGATATAGTTAGTAGTTATATAAAGGAGACTATCATGACACACGCACAATTAACACAACTTGTACAAGCTTTATTATATGCTCCATCAAGCAATGAAACGGTAAAAAAGTTCGCTCAATCCTGGCTCAATGCAGAAGGCACGCCTAAACAAGCGGAACTTACAAAACAACTCGTATCCGTAGCGGAGCAAAATATCGCCTTCATCGATGAAACAATCGGCTTTGCGGGCTCTGAACTAGCTACACAAATCCTAGGTAAAGAAGGCGCCGCTAACCTATTACAACATGCTAAAGACATTAAGGCAAAAGGCGCTGAATTCTGTGACTGTCCGGGATGCGTGGCAGCTAAACATATTATTGATTTAAAAGCGGAAATTAAATAATAATATATTACCTATATAGAGGTCATCGACACACTGTTGATGACCTTTTTATATACAAAAACGACTCCTCATAGAGGAGCCGCTTTGTTTAACAATATATCTATGTATCTATATATCTGTGAAAGCTTTCCGTTCACAATCTAATCAGAAGTTTTTTGTAACGTCTGTAATATTTTAAAACTCACCGCAATGTTTACAAGGATAAGCAGCAATGTTATAAACGAATACGCCAAGAGCCCGTAGTTCGCTGATACTACATCATACATCTGATAGGTACAATATCCACCAGTGATGATGCCACTAAGAACACCTGGTACATACTGTCGCAAAAAAATACTTTGGAATATATGCCCAATCACATGATATATATACGCTATGATGACAGTGATGTAAAAGTCAAAGCTTTCAAAATATATACTCAAGCCCAGCACAATCAACAGAAGTATGAATTCCTGACAGACGATGGCATTGAATCTGAACGGTGTAAAAGCGGCCGCTAAGAATTGCTGTTGCAGTTTTGGATTCCTTCGCATAAATCTTGGAAATAAAAGAATCTCTTCAAATTCGTGCAACATAAAAATACTCGGGAATAATAAGAAAAAACTATTCAGATCCATAAGGCGCCTCCTTCATAAATCCGATTAAGTTTAATATGACAGCTTTATACTATCCCTTTTTCACCTGCACGCGCAATACAGTCTTCAATTTTGCGGACTCCACCTTTCGTGCATCGGACAAATAGATTTCCCGATGCCACTCGTCATTAGCACGTTGCAAATTATAAGCAGCGCAGAATTCATCTACTTTCACAAACGATTCCGGTTCATTATCATAAAGCCCGACATGCAATATCTGCACGCAATCTCCATCCTCTATCGATTCGAGCCGCACATCCTTAAATCGAGGCAACGATTTTTTCTTGGACACATTAATAATGGCCGCCTCCAACACGTCAGGAGTCACAAAATCAGGTTGTCTGATCATCACCCGATATTGCAGATTATTCTTGTCAAACTGCTCCGTATGCTCAATCTGCTTCCAGAGTGCCTCCAACGGATACACGGTGTAATCAAAGTACCCATCCAGCGTCATGCCCTTTTTCGGCAGCATCTTTATCCCATAAGACAACGAATATAACGCCTCGATATCATCGGCAAAGGCCGCATGATTAGGATTGCCCACGCCGTCCAACACGAGGGACTTCATGCTCGGCACCGTAACCTGCACCGCCTGCTGCTTTGGACAATACAGTTCCTTTTCGTGCTTACGCCATTCATGCTTTATTGCTGTCATAATCAGACCTCTCTTTCTGAAAGAAAACATATGATTTCTTTTATCGTAAGGGAGGATTATGAAAGTTGGTTAAAAGAAATATATCTGCTTCTCTACTTATGGCTTATACTCACATATGGTTTTATGAAAACCCAATATATACAGAGTCCAGCCACGATATATTTATTGAATTCTATTGATAATTCAATCCATTCCTTATGTGTATTTGTAACTTCAATAAAAAAAATATTAAATCCAAGAAGTCCTTTAATCGGATTAATCATATCCAGTGCCGAATTATAAACGTCAGTTGAAATTAATGTCCCTGCATGATTAACAGTAGCTAAAATATAATATATATTCCCCATATAAAAAATACCGAAAACAGTTACTATCATAATTAAACCAGAACTTTGAAGAAACAAAAAGTCTCCAAAAGTATTTACGCTTACCAAATTAACAGAATATTTCTTTTGCAAATAGTGTGTAGCACGTTCTACAATACCACTTACAATCAAAAAACAAAATAAACCTCCCCAAATACCATATAAAAATGGCAAAATCCAATACAAGAAAAACTCAAACCTTTGTAATAGTAATTGTATTACTTCTGGCAATAATGGTTGTAGATCTAACATATTCACATAATAATAATTATACAAGTGATTTGTAAAAAGGGCCACGATAAATAAGATGGAAATAAATTTAGTGACCAAATCCATTCGCTTTATCACTAAATATACTATTATTTTAATTTTATTAACCATATATACCTCTAAGTTCTATAAACATGTATATTCTGTTAATAAATATAATATCAAATTATATGCGTATTATTTTACTCATTACAAAACTTATAACTATAATAAGCGTATTTATAAGAAATCACTTCCTAGAGCTTTATACAAATTAAATATAAATAATACACAAAAAGACTGCAACTAGAATACGGTAAGACCATATTCTGTCACAGCCTCTTCTACATTATTACTAAATTTTATAGTAAATATCGTCTGTTTTACCATCAATAAATATTTTTACTTTAGTATCTTCTCTATTAAGTTTAATAATTAAGCTCAATCCATATTTATATTTATATTGATAATTACTGTCAGTCAAATATAATAATTTATTTTCATCATTTATAAAATCTTCTTTTCTGCGGTTCCACCACGGCTTTACTTCAATAACAACTAAATTATCTTTATTACTTCCTCTTTTATGAATAACTATATCTGGAATAACGTCATCTTTTCCTATCTTTTTAACTGCATCTAAATTTCTATTAAATTCACAATCAACATTATATTCATTAATTAAATTTGATAAATAACACCCTAATTTATGAGCAATTGATCTTTCGCTTACGTGCTGCCTCCCTTCATTACTTATTAAATATTGGTCATTTTCATATAACATATCTAATCCCAATTTTAAATTATTCCAAATATGCTTATCTATCATAATTTTCACAACCTTAATTTATAGTTATTAATCATCCATATCTTGCCAATAGCCATTAAAATGAGTAAGTGCATTGTGTGACTGAAAAAGAGCTTTAACTAAATTCATAAGTTCTTCTCGTGTTTTTCCAGTAATATTCATATTTAAATCATCAATTCCATGCGAATTTACATTTAATAACTTTTCTAACTCCTCATGACCTTCATATATAGCACCTAAATTATTAAAATCACTAAACGTTTCAATAATGCATCTTAAAGGATTAGCCATATACTCGGGCTTATTTTGACTATATAACCATTTCACCTCTCTCCATAATGCATCATAACTATTACTTAAATCATCTTTTTTCTTTTCAATATATTGAATATCAGTTTTATTAAAACTTTTTCTCAAATGAATAGTACTTATATCCGATTTTGCATCACCACCATTTTTCCAACACCTATATCTACTATTTAAATAGAAATGAATATTATGCGTTAAAATAAATATTTGATAATTTTGATTTTTAGCCTTTCTTAATAAGTCTTGTATCAGCATAATTATAAGATACTGTGCAAAATCATCATTACTACTCATAGGGTCATCAAAAACAATAATCTTCTCTTTATCATGCTCCTTAATAATATTAGATAAGTCTTGGATAAACCACAAAAAAGCAACTATATTTTTTTCACCAGTACTTAAAGATTTGATCTCTCTCCGTTCTCCCGCACTATCATAAATTCCATAAGTCCCATCCTCATCTACTTGCTTAAGACTAAAGGAGCTATGCCCCAGATTCACTAATTGTTTATTAATAAAATCCATTGCACTAGACTCATCAATAATTTTGGCTCTAAACTCATATAATTTCTCTTGTTTTTCACTAAGCTCTTTACATTTTTCTTGCTTTGCCGATTCCAATTCATCATATATCTTCTTTTTTTGAATATAATCACGTTCTAACTCTTCATAATTATATTCTTGATTATATTTGGCGATATAGTTAAATTTCAATTTATTTTTAGCATCTTTTTGTTTAGTATGAATACTATCCTTTTCTTTATTATGTTTTGCAATAATTTTATTGATTTTAACAATTTTTTCTGTTAATTCTAATGGTTTTTCTATAAAAGGCATATCCATACTAGAATATGGATCTTTTGTATCTAAAATATTAATAATATCATTGAAAAATATATCATGTATACTTATTAAATCTAAAAGCTCTAACCTAGCAGAGCTATATTCTGATTTTAATGTTGGTAAAAGTTCTTCCTCTATATTCTTTGTTTTTAAATCATTTAAGTAAATAACATACTCTTTTTGTACTGTCTGTTTTAATTCCTTTACTTTATTTTGAATCTCAACTGCTTTATTTGAAATTAGACTTTGTAACGCCTCCAACCGCTTAGGCTCTATACTATTACCACAAAATAAACATGTACATGGCTCTGATAGATTATGGTACCCAACACCTTCACAAATCCATTCTTGCACCTCAGGATTCGAAAAACTTATAACACTACTTTTTACAGCACTTTCTATTAAAAGGTCACTTACACTTTGAATAAGTGTTTTTATATCATAAACTGGATCATGTATTTCTATAATTTCATTTAAATTAGTCTTATTAAGTATACCTTTATATAATTCTACTGAAGAATCATCCAATAAACATGCTTGTTCCTTATCAGCCTTATAATTGCTTTTATTATAACTAACACCAACTATATCAGAATGCTTATCTTTTAAAGATTTTGCCCCATCTTTATAAAACTTCTCTAAAACATCATCAGACTGTTTAAATTGATTACAAGAATTCTTCCACCTATTACCTAAAGTACCTAATTCCTCCTCATTAAGTTCAGCATGTATCTCATCAATTTCTTTTTTTATTTTATCAATTTGTGGTTGAACCTCTACATTATTACTACCAAGTGCTATTGCATCCAAACTTTCACTTTCATAAATAAAACTCTCTCCACCATAAAATATACGAACATCGTAGTTTTCTTTATACTCTTCATTAATAGCTTTTGAAATAGAGCTTTTTCCTGTTCCATTACGTCCATAAATAAAGTTTTTTCGTTTAAGATTTTTAAGCTTTGTATCAGAAAAAATATAATCAGGTAATTTTAATTCTTCAATCATAATATCTTTATGCTCCCCTTTATTACAACACCTAATAATAGTCAATATTAGAAGTAAAATTATATATAATTTCTACTTTTAATAATTTCAACTACCTAATCAACCCTAGATAATGTTATAGTAATATCTATATTTATGTATTTTCTCTAAATCTACCCTCCTCGCCCTAAAATAAAGAATTACATTTTCTTCAAAAAATCTCTCTTTTATATATTTCTATAAATTAACAAAATCTCCTGCATATATTAGTACAATTAATTTATTTTATAATATTTATACTTAAGATAAACTTATTTATTTTCACTTATCTCACCATTACTTACTTAATTACTAAAACTAATTTTGACATAAAGAGA